>ULTF01060423.1_pt1 | contig 20571 bp, 19 predicted proteins | sample 1957371 | NCBI WGS metagenome assembly ULTF01 (sample SAMEA4835727, study PRJEB28245) | human gut metagenome | biome: gut microbiome; material: fecal sample | place: Denmark | collected 2008
TGTCAAGGTTCTGTGTTGTATCTCTCGACGCAACTCTGATATAGTATCATGTATTTTGTCGTTTGTCAACACTTTTTTTATTTTCTTTTGAGATTTTTCAATCTCATCTTCACCACTTTTTCGCGGCGAATTTTATAATAGCACTGCCTTTTCCATTTGTCAACACGCTTTTCCCTATTTTTTCATAATTCTTTTTCTTTTTTTGTCAGCTTGTAGGAAGTGTGTTTTACAGACACTATATGCTGTGGTTATTCTCTGTTCCAATCCCTTCTTTATGTCTTTCTTCTATATAATGATGCCAGGGTCTAAAGGTCTAAACCCACGCGAGCTCGCTCATAGGTGGGCGAAAGACCTTGGGACCCGCCCCGATATGAGCATAAAAGCGGGATGATAATCCCACGATATGCGAATATTAGGGAGAAGTCCAAAATGCGATCGTGCTTGCAAAATTCACTTTTGACACTCATATCTTCTTATATAAATAAATGCGACCATTTTCCGGATATACCCGGTGAAAAAACATAGCAGGGATCATATAAATCATATACACATACCCGTATTTCGGATATATCACATCTCTGCCATATCACGTACATCAGAAAATAGGCAGCATATCCTGGATCATACGCAAAATACCGACCAGCAGAAGTCCATAGGCAGCGCCCGCCACGAAACCAAGCAGTTTATTCAATCCTTTTATAATAGGAAGCCCTGTCAGGATCCGCAGGGAAAGGATGATTGTTTTTAGTACCAGAAACAAAGCAATATATAAAACAACGCAGAGCAGCACTCTGACAATTATAACCTGATGGTCGACCAGCAAGGTCGGGACAAGCTGTGCAAACGCCCATGTATTGAGCAGGTAAACGAGCAGAAGAGACAGAATGCCCGCACATAATCTGCCCAGGGTAACGACAAAGCCTCTTCTGCCACCCTTAAGTGCTGCAGCCACTATGATCACAATTCCTATGATATCAAACAATTCCATTATCTTAATTTTATCAGCTGAATACTGTCTTCCAATACAACAAGCAGTTTTGTATCGGAAGAAGTCGGTACGATTGCCCGGATCGTTCCACCCAGCTCTCCTTCGTATTTTTTCACGCCGTTCAATCCGTATATAACCAGCTGATTCTGGTTATATACAAGAATCCTGTCGTTCTCGACGATCAGATCCGTATATTCAAAATCGATCGTTTCCGTCATTTTTTTCCGTCCGTTCATATCATATACCCGGATGCTGTAACCGCCATCCTGTTCTGTATTGCGGAAAACAAGCGCAAAATTGGTTCCGTTATAAAACACAGACTGCACCTCATCATCCAGCTCTATTTCCGTCTGAAGTGTCGGCTTCTGTTTTCCTTTCAGGATCAGGACACGCTTATCTCCCACTGCAAGGGCATTATCTTCATTTGGATAAAACAGAAGCGGAAACAGTTCTCCTGCATAATCATAGCCACTGACCAGATTGTCCGTTTCGTTCTGACCGACATCGCCAAAATTGTAAAACGCCAGACTGGTGTTGATCTTGCCGCCCTCTGCCTTCAGATAGGATACACCCACCTTGATATTATCCGGTGAAATAGAAAACGCCAATGGATAGCCGCTCTTCTGCATGGATGTTTTGATCTCTGAGATCACATCACCTGTCGCCGAAAACATTCTGAGGTAGATCGTAGCATCATCCTGCAGTGCAGCGACCGCAATACCGGAGGAAGATACGTCCAGATCCAGAATCGGCAGATTGGTCTCCACCGTTGTTGCATTTCCGCTTGGTCCGATCAGATACAGAACACTGCCCTTATAATCTGCAACCGCCACATACCCGCCTCTGGATACAACGATCGGTTCCTGCATTTCATAAGTCTGGTTCCAGAGCTGTTTGCCATCCTTATCATAGGCAGAAATACCATCTTTGCTGTATGTCAGTAGATTATCCTGATATTTCCGGAATACACCGTCCGATGTGCCTACCTTGTCGATCGTTTTGATCATTTCAAATTTAGTATATACCTGATTTGCCAGATAAATTTTGACAGCAGCAGCTATTGCTGCCACAAGCACGATCACCAGAAGTACTCTATAGACGATTGTCAGCTTATGATGAAAGATTTTATCTTTATAATCTGTCTTACTCTTTCTGATCTGTTTCATTCCATTCTCCTTTGTACAGCCCGTCTCAGTACCGTCTGTTACACGGTAATAATATATGATGCCAGGGTCAAAAGGTCTAAAACCACACGAGCTTGCTCATAAGTGGTTGAAAGACCTTGGACCCCGCCCCGATATGAGCATAAAAATGGGATGTTAATCCCACGATATGCGAATATTGGGCAGGATTGTGGGAGTGCAGAGCACGGAACAATCCGTAGACATCAAAGCCCGGGCTTTTGACCCCGATATCAATATATTATAGCATACTTTTTACGGAAGAACTATTTTTTGTCCATAGTAGATGCTATCTTTGTTTTCGATCTGATTTCTTTCACAAACTTCCCCCATTTTGGAAAGACTGCCATAGTACTGCATACAGATCTTTGCCAACGTGTCCCCCTGCTTGATCATATAAACCGTCTCCTGCGATGCGTTTGTCTGCGATGTACTTGCCTGCTCTGCTGTTTCATCCGCAGTCTGAGAAGCATCTGCGCCGCTGTCTCCTGTCGCATCTGTGTCTGCTGCAGCCATATCCGTTGCAGTCGGTGTCTCTGCAGACGGCTTGTCTGATATTTCTGTTGCTGTATTCGGATCCGCCGTCTGTCCATCACCCGCTTGTCCGTTATCCGCCTGGTTCTCTGCTGTCATGTTTTCATCAGCTGTCTGCTCTGCTGTTGTCTGCTCTGCCATCGCCGGATCTGCCTGCTCTGCTGCGCTCACATCTACTGCCGCATCTGTCCCGGCGGTCTGCACAGCTTCCACTGTATCTGCCGCCCGTGGCAGTTCCTGTACACCTGCTGTCATTTGCGCCGTCTGGTCTGCTGCCTGCGCATCCGCTGCCACTTCCGTTGCATCATCCATCTTCCCGGAAATCTGGTACAGCACGCGTTCCATGCTCTGCATCTTTTCATAATTATTCAGCATCGTAATACCGATCACCAGTATCGCCATAACAAGAAGCAGACTGACACAGGTTGCAAATGCAGAGCTTCTCTTTTTGTGCAGATCCTGTTTCTTTTCCTGACACACTTCCCGGAACTGCCGCGCCGCATGGTCTGCATTCATTTCCTCCGGATGGCGTTCTCTTGTCCGCAGGGAAACCATGTAGTTTTGCATGCATTCATTTCTTTCATAATATATGTAATAACCGCTGAGCATGTTCCGTTTTCCCTTTTCATGCAGATATAGTGCCTCTGTCTTGTCACTTGTTATGTACTCAAAGTACAGCTTCTGATCTGGTCTGAAAAACTGCCGCTGTGTCCGCATGATCTGTTCTTCCAGATCCTCCGTGGAATCCTCTCTGGTGATCGCCCACCCCATAACTGTCAGCTCCGGAAAAAATTTTCCCGCCATTTCATTAACTTTTTTCCACGATTCTTCATCAATGATCGTCTTTTCCATGAAGAAGTCATGCTGCGCTTCCACCGCCCCATTGACAAACCAGTAAAGCTCGTCCTCTATCATTTCCTTGTGTCCGTACAGAATCATGACGCGCATATTCTCATCCGGAGTTAAGATCTGCCTCAGGTACGTGATCACATAATCCTCCAGATATATTTTCTGGTTTCCGCTAATCTGTCCGATCTGTCTGATATTTTTTGGCAGCATGCCTTCTTTTCCTTGTTCCGCCATTTCTTTTTTCCTCCTTATACCATTCTAAACAGGCAGCATTTTGCATATCCTGTATGATCATCCTGTTTTAGAATAGCATTTGAAGTTGGCAGATTTTAGCAAAAAAAGCCGCCTTTTTTCCTGTTTCATCCGACATTACCGCGCAAAAAAAGAGACGAGCTCTTTTATCTCGTCTCTTTCTCTCATATTCCGGCATTATTTTTTCGGAAATCCGTTCTTATTTCAGCCTTTTCTGCGATATTTATTCGTCTGTTTTTTCTGTCGTATCCTGCCCTGTCACAGCATCTGCATGCTCTGTTTCTTCCGCAGGCGCCGACTTTTCCTCTATTTTCTCTGTATCACTGCCCGCAATTTCTTCCGCCTGCACTTCTTCCTGCGTATCACGCATCGGATCGTAATAATCCTTTTTGATCAGACGAACCAGTGCTTTAAGTGCAATATAAAATCCAATCACTGCAAACAGTACTGCAAATACAATACTGATCACACGCATTTTGGTATCAGTCGGCAGCGGAATGACAAGCGAGTATGCCAGATATATCAGATAACCGCCGATACACAGACGCAGCGTCAATATGCCCGCTGTTGTTTTTCCAGACATCTTTTTTCCTTCTTTCATGCCACTATACAGTCAGCCATTGCAGCTTTGTATAGCTCTGGCTAGTTAACAAATTTGTAGATCGTTGTAGATGTAAACGGCTTTTCAGGTGTGACAACCGGTTTGATAAATTCTTCCTGTCTTGCGCAGTTCGGGAAGAACTGTGTTTCCAGGCAGATACCGCCACGACATGGATACAGCGCATCGCCCTTTCCAAGCTCAGGAACCATGTTATTGCCTGTATAAAGCTGTACGCCCGGCAGATCTGTATACACTTCCATGCTTCTTAATGCTTTTTCATCTACCACTTCTGCGATCTTCTGTACCTTTCCTGCTTCATAGTCATCGATCACAAAGTTATGGTCGTAGCCTTTTACAAGCGCAAGCTGTGCATTCTCCGCATCAATATCCTGAGAGATCTGCTTCATGGTTGTAAAGTCAAACGGTGTTCCTTTTACGGATGCGATCTCGCCCGTCGGAATGGCACCATGGCGGATCTTGGTATAATGAGAAGCCTTCAGCCATACTTTAACATCTTCCACGGTTGTTTCGCTGTCATTTCCCTTCAAATTAAAATAAGAATGATTTGTCATATTGACAAGTGTATCCTTGTCCGTAGATGCAAAATAGTGGATCTCCAGTGCATTGTCTTCTGTCAGCTTGTACGTCACGGCGAATTTACGGTTTCCCGGAAATCCCAGCAGACCGTCCTTGCAGGAAACAGAGAATGTCACTGCATTTTCCGCCTCCTTCTTTTCCGCCTGCCACATCGTCTTATGCAGTCCAGCATTTCCATCGCTGTGCAGATTATTGTCGTTGTCATTGATGATCAGATTGTATATAGTGCCATCCAGTTCAAACTGTCCTTTTGCTGTACGGTTTGCAACCGGTCCGATCGTAGAGCCGAAGCAGCTTCCGTTTACAAAGTAATCTTTTGCTCTGTCATAACCGAGTACAACATCCTTTACTTCTCCGTTTTTGTCCGGTACAAACAGATTTACAAGGATCGCGCCAAAATTCATGACATCAGCCTGCATCCCTTTCTTATTTTTCAGACTATACAGTACGATGTCTTCTCCTGCGATCGTTCTGCCAAATTTTCTTTCTTCTATCATGCTTTTCCTCCCATTACAGATATCACTCCCTCTGTTATTTCTCCGACAGAGAGCATATCTTTTTCTACTTTTCATTACACATTACTTTCCTCTCCAGGTATCGACAGCAACAATTTTCCGCCGTCCCGGACATCTGCTGATACCGGTTACAGTTCCGTACGACCTTCCAGCGCACGCAAAAGTGTTACCTCATCAATGTATTCCAGGTCGCCGCCGACCGGAACACCACTGGCGATCCTTGTTACCTTAATGCCGGTAGGCTTGATCAGCTTGCTGATATACATCGCCGTTGTTTCGCCTTCCAGACTGGAATTGGTCGCAATGATGACTTCCTTCACTTCGTCCGTCTGCAATCTGGTGATCAATTCCTTCAGCCTGATATCCGAAGGTCCGATCCCGAGCATCGGTGAGATCGCACCATGCAGCACATGGTAAACACCATCAAACTTACCGGTTTTTTCATAAGCCGCCAGATCACGCGTATTCTCCACTACCATGATCGTGCTGTGATCCCGTTTGGGGTTGCTGCAGATCGGGCAGATCTCCTGATCTGTCAGTGTACAGCAGATCTTGCAGTAGCAGACATTATTTCTGGCATCTACAACCGTCTTTGCAAAACGCTCTACCTGCTCCTTTGGCATATTGACCATATGAAAAGCAAGTCTCTGCGCCGATTTATTGCCAATACCGGGCAGTGAAGCAAATTGTTCAATTAACTGATTGATATAACCGCTGTACAGATCCATTAGAACGGAAGTCCTCCGAGATTCAGACCGCCTGTCATGGATGACATTGCTGCAGTACTTGCTTCATCTGCTTTTCCCAGTGCTTCGTTTGTGGCTGCCATGATCAGATCTTCCAGCATTTCCACATCATCCGGGTCTACTGCATCTTTATCCAGTTTTACCTTAGTCACTACTTTCTTGCCGGACACTGTCACTTCTACAGCTCCGCCGCCTGCTGTTGCGGAAAATTCCTTCTCCTCCAGCGCTTTCTGGTTTTCCTCCATCTGACGCTGCATTCTCTGCGCCTGCTTCATCAGATTGTTCATGTTACCAGGCATTCCTCCGCCCGGAAAACCACCTCTTTTTGCCATATTTCATTTCCTCCTGTTTTATTCTTCTTCTATTTCCATATGAACGATCTGGCTCAGATCAATATAAGAACGTTCAAATGACTGTTCCTTTGCAAGCGGTCTGACCTCGACCTGAATCTCTTTCCCGATCACCTGTCCGATCAGATCCTGCAGGCTGTCTTTATTTTCCGGATGTTTGATAAAATAATCGGACTGCAGTCCGTCCGGTAATACAATAAGAAGTCTGTTCTCACCGCCCAGACTCAGCTTGCTGCCTGAAAGATATGTCCGCATGGGCTGTCCTGTCTTCTGGACGATCTCGCCCCAGCGCCCGACAACCTGCTGTATATCTTCCGGAACCGCCTTTGGGAGCTGCGGTCTTTCCTGCACTTCTTCCGCCGGTGCATCTTGCGCAGCTACTGTCACAGTACTCTGCGGCGCAGCAAAATTTCCTGTTTCCAGTTTATGCTCCAGATCACGGATTCTTTCTAATAAAGCATCGTTTTTTGTCTCCATGGACGGTCTGCAGATCTTGATAAGCGTCATTTCGATCATGATCCGTTTGCCGACCGCATATCGAAGCTGTCCTGACAGCTCCGAAAAAATACGGATATACCGCATCAGTGCATTTTCACTGACAAGCTCTGCCTCTTCCTGCATCAGAGAAAGATTATCCGTGGAAACATCCACCACATCTTCAATATTCTCCGAGGTTTTGAGCAGTAAGAGATTGCGCAGATACCAGATAAAATCCGTTACGAACTGTGTGAGCTCCCTGCCCTGCAATATGATCTCTTCCAGAAGAGAAAGAGAGCCCTGCACATTTTTATCCGCAAGCCGGCGCAGCATTTTGCCAAATACCTGTGTATCAACCGCACCCAGTACATCCAGTACCATATCATAGGTCAGTATTTCGCCATAGTGGAATGCGATACACTGATCCAGCAGGCTTAGTGCATCACGCATGGAACCGTCTGCTGCCTTTGCCACATAACGGAGTGCCTTATCCTCGACCTCTACCTTTTCCTGCTGCATCAGATCCTGCAGTCTCTGTGTGATCGTATCGATCGTGATGCGCTTAAAATCATAACGCTGGCAACGGGATAAAATCGTGATCGGGATTTTATGTGCTTCTGTCGTTGCCAGAATGAAGATCACGTAAGACGGCGGTTCTTCCAGTGTCTTTAACAGTGCATTAAAAGCACCGATGGAGAGCATATGCACCTCATCGATGATATACACCTTATACTTTCCTTCCGCCGGAGAAAAAGAAACCTCATCCACGATCTCTCTGATATTATCCACGCCGTTGTTGGACGCTGCATCGATCTCGATCACATTCATGCTCGCGCCGGCTGTGATCGCCCTGCACATCCTGCAGTTTCCGCATGGATTACCATCCTGCGGATTCTCGCAGTTTACGGCTTTTGCAAGGATTTTTGCAACCGTTGTTTTACCGGTACCGCGCGTTCCGCAGAACAGATAGGCATGTCCGACTCTGTCCGCTTTTATTTGATTTTGCAATGTTGTTACAATATGCTCCTGCCCTTTGACATCCGCAAAATTGTCCGGACGGAACTTTCTGTATAGTGCCTGATATGACATGATCAGTCTCCGAAGCAGATGCCAAGCATTTTAGCTTCCTGTACAATAGAAGCATCCGGTGATACCATTTTCAGCTTGCCTGCTACCTCTTCCAGCGGTACTTTAATGATCTCACGGTTTTTGATCCCTACCATAAAGCCATATTCGCCATTTAAAATGAGCTTGCCTGCCTCTGAACCGAGACGGGAAGCAAATACACGGTCATACGGACACGGGCTTCCGCCTCTCTGGGTATGTCCCGGAACCGTAACACGTACATCATAGCCGCCTTTTTCCCGGATCTGCTGTGCAAGTTCATAAGATACAGAAGGGAATGGATAGTTTTTCATTTTTTCTTTGTATTCTTTCTTAGAAAGCTTTGCATCTTCCTTTGAAATAGCGCCTTCTGCCACAGCAAGTATCGTAAAACGGCTTCCGTTCTGTATTCTTTCATCGATCTTATTGATAATACTGTCAATGCTGTATGGGATTTCCGGGATCAGGATGATATCTGCACCACTTGCCATACCTGCATTTAATGTCAGCCAGCCAACTTTGTGTCCCATAACTTCCACGATAAATACTCTGCCATGGGAAGCTGCTGTTGTATGGATACAGTCAATGGCTTCCGTTGCAATATTAACCGCACTCTGAAAACCGAATGTCATATCTGTTCCCCAGAGGTCATTATCGATCGTCTTTGGCAGTGTCACAATATTGAGTCCTTCTTCTCTTAACAGGTTTGCTGTTTTATGCGTTCCGTTTCCGCCAAGGATCACCAGACAGTCAAGCTGCAGCTTATAGTAATTCTGCTTCATTGCTTCTACCTTGTCCAATCCGTTCTCATCCGGTTCGCGCATCAGCTTGAAAGGAGTACGGCTGCTGCCAAGGATCGTTCCGCCCTTTGTTAAAATACCAGAGAAATCATGCCCGGTCAGCATACGGAAATTTCCATAGATCAGACCTTTGTAACCATCCAAAAAGCCGTAGATCTCTACATCACTCTCCGCATTCAGTATACTTTTTACCACACCACGCATGGCAGCATTTAATGCCTGACAGTCGCCACCGCTTGTCAACATACCAATTCTTTTCATTACGTGATTTCCTCCCATTTCGGATCAAAGATTTATGAAGCAGTCTGCTATGCCCATATGAGAATATTATAGCTCATTTTGTATTTTATCTCAACGGCTAATTGTAAGATGATAGACATATAAAACAGACATATAAAAGCACCGGAAATGATATTGCCGGAATCACGTTTGACTACCCTGCGATTTGCCAGGACATATTTTGCACGAGCTCCGGCCACCAAAACGCGTGGTGGCCTCTCCGCTCGGCAAATGTCAGGCAAATCTCAGTCGTCGGCACTATCGATTCCATCAATATCATTTCCGGTGCTTGTAAAGTAAATGCATCTGTTGCGCACTTCGCGCGGCATCTGCAGATCATCAGGGCTCCTTTTTAAAGCAGACGGATGTGATCCACTTCTCCCGTTTCCTGGAAAATTGCCCAGTTTGCTATATTGACCGCATGATCTCCGATCTTCTCCAGATATTTTGCAAACATCATCACATCGATGCAGTCATCAGGATCTTTTGCTTCTGACCTGAGATGTGCGATCACATCGTTTTTGACCTGATTGAACAGATCATCGACTGTATCATCTCCTGTCACAACATGCTGTGCGCTTTCTGCGTTGCGGTCTACAAATGCATTGATCGCTTCTGTCAACTGCTTGCCCGTTTCCTCGATCATCTGCGGAATATGAGCGGAAAACTCCTGCAGATCCTTAAAATGCATCCGCTTTACCAGCTCTGCGATATCACTGCACTGATCTCCGATCCTGCTGATATCCGTTACTACCTTCAATGATGCACTGACCTGACGCAGATCCCTGGCGATCGGCTGCTGCTTTGTGATAAGGTTCAGACAGCTTCCTTCAATCCTTCTCTGCAGGGTATGTGTACTTTGGTCACTTGCAATGATCTCTTCGATCACGCTTTCCTTCTGCTGCTGCAGCGCTGAAAACAGTCTGGCATATGTAGCACGCACGCCCATTCCCATTTCTTCAACGCTTTCCTGCAATTGTTTTAATTCTTCTTCATATAATCTTCTTGGTGACATTTCCTTCTCCTTTTCTGCTCTCCATCAACCGAATCTACCGGTAATGTAATCCTCTGTCTTCTTCTGGGACGGATGCTTGAAGATTGTATCCGTTGTATCAAACTCGATCAGCTCACCAAGCAGGAAGAATGCTGTATAGTCAGACACACGTGCTGCCTGCTGCATGTTATGGGTTACAACTACAACTGTATATTTCTTTTTCAGATCCTCCATTAGATCCTCTACCTTTAAGGTAGAGATCGGATCAAGCGCCGAAGTTGGTTCATCCATCAGAAGGATTTCGGGTTCTACCGCAAGTGCTCTTGCGATACAGAGTCTCTGCTGTTGTCCGCCTGATAATCCAAGTGCGGATTTTTTCAATCTGTCTTTCACTTCTTCAAAAATGGCAGCATCTCTCAGCGAACGCTCCACAATATCATCGAGCTTTGCTTTTGCTGTAATACCATGGATACGCGGACCATATGCGATATTATCGTATATGCTCATCGGAAATGGATTCGGCTGCTGGAATACCATGCCTACTTTTTTCCTGAGCAGGGTTGTATCAACCTTTGGGCTGTAAATATCTTCTCCGTCAATTGTTACCGTTCCATCAATCTTTACACAGTCTACCAGATCATTCATACGATTTAAGCACTTCAGGAATGTAGACTTTCCGCATCCACTGGGACCGATAAATGCAGTGACTGCATTTTGCGCAATATTCATATTAATATCTTTGAGTGCATGATTCTCACCATAATGCAGGTTCAGATGCTGTACAACGATTTTGGAAGGGTTTGTTTCCTTTTTCATTCTTTGTCTCTCTTTCTATCTATGTAATGCTGTTATGCTGTTATTTTTTGTCTACCTGCAGCTTCTTTGCCATTCCTCTGGCCAGCATATTGATCAAAAATACGATCACAAGAAGTACAAGCGCAATGCCAAATGCTACATCATACTGGGCTTTTGCCATTGACAGATACAGCTGGATCGTAAGCGTTCCACCTGATTCCATGATCTTTTTCAGGTAACCGATCGCCGTTTTCGGAAGTACAAAGCCACTGCCGGCTGTAAACAAAAGCGCCGCAGACTCACCGACAATACGACCGATCGCCAGAAGTACCCCCGTTAAAATACCGGGCATCGCAGACGGAAGGAGGATCGTACGGATCATATACCATTTTGTGGCACCCATACCAAGCGCTCCGCTCCTGTAGCTTTCAGGAACGCTCCTGAGCGCTTCCTGTGTATTTCTCGTGATCAGTGGCAGAATCATGATCGTCAGGGTAAGCGCGCCTGTCAGAATCGAATAACCAAATCCGCAGACTGTTCCAAAGAACACCATACCAAACAGACCGAATATGATCGACGGAATTCCGGAAAGTGTTTCTGTCGTAAATTCAATCAGACGTACAAGTTTTCCGCCCTTTGCATATTCATTCAGATAAATCGCAGATCCGATTCCGATCGGTGTTGCGATCAATAATGTCAGAACAACAATGTAAAGTGTATTTACAATGTTTCCCGCAATGCCTGTTGTCTGCCTGATCGCGCTTGTAACGGTTGTCAGGAAAGTCAGATTCACATTTCTGATACCACGGATCACAACATATCCGATGATACATACCAGCACAAGTACAGAAAAAAGTGCTGACAGATAGATCAGAAAAAGAAGGATGTGATCTTTTAATTTATGGGTCTTATGCATAATACTGCCGGTCATTTATTTTTCCTCCTTCTCTTTTAAAATACCTGTCAGTACCAGGTTAATGATCATAATGAATACGAAAAGGACAAGACCGATCGTAAACAGCACCTGTCTGTGCAGTCCCGACGCATATCCCATCTCGCTGACGATCGCTGTTGTCAGGAATCTGACAGAATTAAACGGAAGCGGTGCATTGACGCTGCTGCCTGAAACGAGGGTGATCGCCATAGCTTCTCCGATCGCTCTTCCCACGCCTAGAACAATGGCAGAAATAATACCGGATTTTGCTGCAGGTATCACTACCTTGAATATTGTTTCGATCTTGGATGCGCCCAGTGCAAGAGAAGCACTTCTTAAGTGATCCGGTACTGCATGGAGTGCTGATTCACTGATATTGATCACTGTTGGCAGGATCATGATCGCCAGAACCAGAATCGCAGACAGCATATTGGAACCGCCTGTATATTGATGCGTGGAAGATCCTGCAAATACAGCTTTTTCCAGTTTATACATCAGCGGATTTAAGATCAGGATTCCCAAAAGTCCGTAGATAACGGAGGGAATACCTGCCAAAAGGGTAACTGCAGGTCTTACAATGTCCGCCAGCTTCTTTGGTGCAACTTCAGCCAGAAATACCGCTGTCAGAAGTGCAACCGGAACACCTAACAGGATTGCGGCAAATGTACCGACAATAGAGGTCAGGATCACATATAAAATACCAAAATGCGGTTCCGCTGCCGCAGGTGCCCATTTTGTATTGAATAAGATTTCCCTGATCCCTACTTTAAAAAGTGCCGGCGATCCGTTTATGATCATATAAGCAGTAATGGCGAAGACCGCCATTACTGCTACCAGTGCACATACCACAAAGATGATGTGTGCGATGATTTCCACTATAGATTTATTTTTATGATTTGCAAAGATTGATGTATGCATATATTTAGTCCACCGTGATAAGTCCTACGCTCTGGATCAGCTGTTTTCCTTCATCAGATTTTAAGTAGTCAAACAGTGCCTGTACAGGCTCGCTCTGTGCACTTACTTCACCCATTGTTGCCATAACGAATGGTCTTGAAAGGATATAGCTGCCTGCTTTGATGTTTTCTTCTGTCGGCTCAACACCGTTCAGTTTTGCCGCGATAATTGTGTCATCTACTGCATCAAGAGAAGCATATCCGATCGCACCCGGTGTAGAAGCTACTTTTGCGATAACAGCTCCTGTGGAATCCAGCTCATTTGCATACTGGCATGCATCTTCCAGACCAAGTAATTCTTCAAAAGCACCTCTTGTACCGGAACCTGCTTCACGGCCTACTACGACGATCGGTTCATCCGATCCGCCGAGATCTTTCCAGTTTGTTACTTCACCTTTGTAGATCTGCACGAGCTGATCCTGTGTCAGATCTGTTACTGCGTTTGCAGGATCAAGTACAACTGCAATACCGTCGATCGCTACGATGTTCTCTACACAGCCTGCTGCCTTTTCTTCATCCTTTAAACTTCTGGATGAGTTACCGATATCTACGCTGCCACCTTCCAGAGATTCAATACCTGCTGAAGATCCTGTAAATTCTGCTGTTACGCTGACACCCGGATATTTTTCCATAAAAGCTTCTGCAACCGCATTAGCAAGCTTTTCCATAGATGTGGATCCTGCCATTGCAATGCTTCCTGAAAGATCTGCGTTTGTATCTGTTGCTGCTGCGTCTGCAGCTTCATCTGTTGCTGCATCTGTAGCTGCGTCTGTTGCTTCATCTGTGGCTGTGTCCGTTGCTGTCGCATCTGCTGTTGTATCTGCTGCATTGCTGCCACATCCTGTTAATAAGCCTGCTGCAACAGTTGCAGCCATAAGTACTGTCATAAATTTGTTCTTTTTCATTTTCTTTCTCCTCCACAATGAGTCTCCTATTTTTCGTGCGGCTTTCTTCCGTACGATACAATAAAAAAGAGGTATTCGCATGTTTTCTCTTCCTTATTACAGGAACGAGTGTAACACCGGATACCTCTTACATAAAATCATGTTTCCGTAAGAAATTTGTAAGTTTCATGTAAAATGATCTATTATCTGTTTTCTCACATTGCTTCTATTTTTTTGCGGAGTGCCAGCATCTTTTTATCGATCCTTGCGATCTCCTGCGCATAGGAAAGCAGTTCCCTGCGCACCTGCTCCGTCTCCTGGGGCGTGCTCTTTTCCTGCTTATAGCAGAGCTGGTGATCAAGCTTTGCCCAATAATTCATTGCCACAGTCCTGATCTGTATTTCTGCCCGTACTGTTTCGTTTTCCTCTCCGTACGGATATGGCATACCGACGATCAGATGCACACTCTGATAACCGCTCGCCTTTGGTTTTTTGATATAATCCTTTGTTTTGATGATCGTAAGCTGCGGATGCTCTATCAGATACTCTGCCACCTGATATACTTCATCCCGGAAAGAACAAACGATCCGGACACCTGCCAGATCGTTCAACCTTTGCACCGCCTGTTCATATGAAATTTCATACCCTTTCCGTTCCAGCTTTTCCGCTGCACTTGCCGCCGTTTTGATCCGCTCCGACACGGAATCGATCACCTTATGCTTCGCGCCTTTCCGCTGCTCATATTGCCGGATCAGGCTTTCCACCGTAGCGATCGCATACGATTGTTTCCTTATGTATTCCGGCTCTGCGAATGCTTTTGTCAGTTCTGCAAGCCCCTCCCTGTTTTGTTTCGCATTTTTGCTTTTACCCATACTTCTCTGCTTATTCCTTTCTCATATACCATATCACGAAAATAAGCCCTGCCACGATCGCCACAACCGATGCAGCTGTCTCCGGGCTCACTAATAATTCTATGCCACCATATAAGAAAGTATTCCATATAAAATAAGCAAAGCAGAACACGAGGATCATCCCCCAGATCCAGATGATCTTGATCAGCGGATCTTCCCCGTTCTGCCTTGCCTGTTTTAACCATTCCTGTATCCTTCCCATATCTGCTTACCTCCGTCTGATATCTATCTCTTTCCATACAACTCTGTTTACATGATTATCATCCGATAAGTAGTGTTTTCCTTCTATCACACATGGGAAAAATTATTGTAAAATGAATGTAAATTATTTCTCTTCCCGCTCTTCGAGCTTTTCTTCGAGCTTTTCTTTGATCTTCTCCTTTACTTCAGCCTTAAATTCCGGCCATGTTTCGTTCCTGAATTCCGCAAAAGCCAGCTTGTATTTGCCGGAAGTTGCGCCCGGGTTACGACGCAGAAGCTGCAGCTTATCCTTTGTAAGATAAGATCTGTCTTTTCCTTTCTGCATAATTTCTTCGATTCTTTCCCGGATCTCTTCTCTCTGCACAAGAGCCTGTTCCTTTTTCAGCTGTTTCTCATCCGTAATTCTTGCTCTGATCTCTTCTTTCTGCTGCTGCGCCTGTTCGATCCGCTGCTGTGCTTCATCCGCGATCACAGCCTCGACAACCTCAAGCCGCTTCTGCAAAAGCTTCAGTTCTTTCTTTGCAGCTTCTACCTTAACAAGGACATCTCGCAGTTCGATAGCTGTCTTGAAGCTGAGTGCAAAGTCTGCTGCTGCCAGCATCATGACCACGTGCACGATCGGCGAAAGCACTGCCTCCGGAATGGATAATACAAATTTTTCAAACGGCTTATGTACCCAATAAACCATGGCAATGCTGAAAAATCCCCATGCCAGAGACGAAGTCAGACAGATATGCCCCTGAAAGTTGAATTTCTGATTCGAATAATCCCAGTAACGCACCTTAAACAGAGATTCCATTAAAACACCTGTAACGTATTCCAAAATCGTGGCAGCGATCATGCCTGCAAAATAAACCGCAACCGGATGCGCCTTAAACGGAAGGGATACAAACAGGATCAGTACCGCACCGCTTCCGTAAATAGGAAGCAACGGTCCATGCATAAAACCTCTGTTTACCCATTTTTTCTTCTTTACAGATACAAAAGAGGATTCCCAGCACCATCCGATAAAGCAATAAATAATAAAAAATGCCAGCCATTGTGTCAGATTATAAGTATACATCTCTTCTTCTCCCTTTCTTTCGTTTTCAACAGGCAATCCGCATATTTCAGATCCGAACCAGCCACTTGCCATATTGCATCCTATGACTTGCGTGATCTATTGTGTCATTTCCTCAAAACTACACTAACAATCTTGCACGCATCTGCCGGATCACATCCTCTGCCGCCGAGAGCATCTGCTCTTCATCCTTCTGCACCACACCTGTCGGTGACAGGCGGTAGAAGAAGGCCGGTGTTCCCTTTACCGCAAAGGTCAGCTTTCCGCCATAATTGGCAAGCACCACTTCTATATTTTCCACACGGATCTTTGCGCCCGGATCCATCAGGAACGTAATGCCTTCTTTCTTTCCCCGGATCTCCGTGATATACAGATCATGCGCATACATACGGATCAGCGATACACGCAACAGGTTTTCCACGCTTTTCGGGATCTGTCCAAAACGATCCATCAGCTCGCCGCGCATATCCTCCGCTTCGTCCCTGCTCTCGATCGCGGCGATCCGCTTATAAATATCCAGCTTCTGGTATTCGTTGACAATATAGCTCTCCGGAATGAAAGCATCCACATCCAGATCGATCGTTGTGACAAAATCAATGACCTGTTTCTGCCCTTTCATTGATTTTACCGCTTCGTTTAACATCTTACAATACAGATCATATCCGACCGCTTCCATGTGCCCATGCTGTACTCTGCCCAGAAGGTTTCCCGCTCCACGGATCTCCAGATCCTTCATGGCGATCTTGAATCCACTGCCAAGCTCCGTAAATTCCTTGATCGCCTGCAGGCGTTTCTCCGCCACTTCTTTGAGCACTTTATCCCGCTTATACATCAAAAATGCATACGCTGTCCGGTTTGATCTGCCGACACGGCCTCTTAACTGGTAAAGCTGGGAAAGCCCCATGTTATCCGAATCATGAATGATCATCGTATTGACATTGGGGATATCCAGTCCCGTTTCAATGATCGTTGTGGAAACAAGCACATCGATCTCACCGCTGACAAAATCATACATGATCCGCTCCAGCTCGCTTTCCTTCATCTGTCCATGTGCAAATGCCACATTTGCCTCCGGTACCAGATTCTGGAGAAAGGCCGCCATTTCCGCGATCGTATTGACACGGTTATATACATAGTAGACCTGCCCGCCTCTGGCAAGCTCACGCCCGATCGCTTCCCGCACCATTTCTTCATTATATTCCATGACAAACGTCTGGATCGGCATACGGTCATTCGGTGCTTCTTCCAGAACACTCATATCCCGGATTCCCACAAGGCTCATGTGGAGCGTACGCGGGATCGGGGTTGCTGTCAGCGTCAGAACATCTACATTTTCCTTGAGCTGCTTGATCTTTTCCTTGTGGGTAACACCAAAACGCTGTTCCTCATCGATGATCAGAAGCCCCAGATCCTTAAACGCCACGTCCTTTGACAAAACGCGGTGTGTTCCGATCACAATATCCACCAGTCCCTTTTTCAGACCTTCGATCGTCTTTTTCTGCTGTGCAGCCGTCCGGAAACGCGACATCATTTCGATCGTGACCGGAAAATCTTTCATACGCTGCACAAAATTATCGTAATGCTGCTTGGCAAGGATCGTCGTCGGAACAAGAAATACAACCTGCTTCCCTTCCTGTACTGCCTTAAACGCCGCGCGGATCGCCACCTCTGTTTTGCCATAGCCGACATCCCCGCAGATCAGGCGATCCATGATACGGCTGCTCTCCATATCCGCCTTTGTCGCATCGATCGCCAGAAGCTGATCCTGCGTTTCCTCATACGGAAACATTTCTTCAAACTCGCGCTGCCATACAGTGTCTTTTCCGTATTGATAGCCTTTTCCGTGTTCTCTTGCCGCATACAGCTTTACCAGATCCCTGGCTACCTCATTGACTGCGCCCTTTACCTTGGACTTCGTTTTTGTCCATTCCTGTGTACCCAGCTTATTCAGCTTTGGTGCTTTGCTTTCTGCGGAAGCATATTTCATGACCGCATCAAAGCCCGTTGCCAGCACATAAAGAGTTCCACCGTCGCGGTATTCGATCTTCATATAGTCCTTCATGACCTTGTCTACGCATACCTTTTCGATACCGCGGTAAATGCCCAGGCCATGCGTTTCATGTACGACATAATCGCCTACCTTCAGTTCCGTGAAGTCATGAATCTTCTGTCCTTCATAGCGCTTCTTTTTCCGTTTCTTTGCATGCTTGCCGAAAATATCGCTTTCCGTGATCACCGCAAGACGGATCGATGGATATTCAAAACCCTTGCTGATCTGCCCATGCATGACCATGATCTCCCCATTTTGGAGCACACGCTCCGTATCTTCGCTGTAAAAAGCAGTCAGCTCATTGGCACAGATATCCTCTGCCAGTCGTTTTGCTCTTGTCCGCGAAGGAGACAACAGGATCACGCGATACCTGTTTTTATGGTAACGCCTCAAGTTTTCCAACAGGATTTCAAAACTGTTCTGGAACGAATTGACCGCTCTGGCATCTGCATAATACCGCTCCTCCACCTTTAAAAACGGAAGATTGCTGTCCAGCACAGACAAAAGCAAGAGCCTCTGCCCGGTCAGCATTGCCCAGACCTGATCGGCAGTATACAGAAGCGCTGCCTGCCCCGGCAGTGCATAGCCCTTCTCCAGACGATGCTCCATGCTTTCCCGAAATTCCAGCTCGACTGCATTCAGATGTTCTTTCCCGTGCAGCGGTTCATCCAGAGTAACGAGCAGTTCGTCCTTCGGAAACAAAGAAAGGAAGCTGACAAGCTGCGGACAGAAATATTTCATATAGCTGTCCAGATTTGCCATCACGCCAAATTCTTCCATCTGCTCTCTGAGCTGCTCGGTCTGCACCTTCACGCGGTGCGCCTCTTCCAGCTTGTTTTCCTTTTTCAATGTCTCCGCTGCCTGTTTTGCCTCCGCTTCGATTGCTTTCAGGCCATCCAGCTTCTGCTGCTTTGTCAGGATCATTTCCGTCGCCGGATAGATCGTCACTGTCCTCAGTGCTTCCACCGAACGCTGGCTGAGTACATCAAACCGACGGATCGACTCTACCTCATCACCCCAGAGCTCAATACGATACGGATTTTCTTCTGTCAGATCATAAATATCGATAATACCGCCGCGAACGGAAAACTGCCCCGGTTCTTCTACCTGATAAGTCTTTTCGTAGCCCATCTTTACGAGCTTCATCGCAACTGCTTCTTCCTCCACGATGCTTTCCGCAGAGATCGTGATACAGTTTTCCTCCAACATCTGCAGTGGCAGACAGGGCGCAAGCAGCGCATCCACTGTCGTTACGATCGTCAGAGGCTCCTTTTCCAGAATCCGGCGATAGCAGCAGATCCGCTCCTTTGTCATCTCCTGTCCGCGGATATCCGCCTGAAAGAAAATGTAATCCTTGGCAGGAAACAATATGGTATTTTTATCAAAAAAGGAATAATCCTCATATAATTCCTTTGCTTTGACATCACTGAAGGTCAGGACAAGTTTGTATGGATAGTCCTCGCCCTGCCCGCAAAGCATCTGTGCCTTCTGTGCGTCCGCGCAGCCTGAGATCAGAACTGTCTTTTGCGCCATGAGTGCACGTCTGGCATCCTCATAAAAGGATAATTCCTTCAAATATTCTGTAAACGCTTTCACATTATTACCCTCAAATGCAAGTTATCCCTGCTTTTTACCGTTAAAATGGTTCATTGCGGCATCTGCCGAATCATTCATCATCATTACAACTGCGTCCGCTGCATCCGCAAATGCCTGCTGCATGACTTCCTGATCTTTTTTGTCAAAATGTCCCAGCACGTAAGCAGCCAGATCATAGCCCTGCGGCTTCTCTCCGACACCGACCTTGATCCGCATAAAGGTATCATGTCCCAGATGCGCAATGATATTCTTGATTCCGTTATGTCCGCCTGCGCTTCCTTTCTTACGGATCCGCAGTTGTCCGGGCGGCAGAGAAATATCATCATAGATCACGATCAGCTCCTGTGTTTCATCTGCCTTATAGTAGTCTATGAGTTCCCGCACGCTTTCACCACTTAAATTCATGTAGGTCTGCGGCTTTGCGAGGATCACTTTCTGTCCTTCTATATAGCCTTTTCCGATCAGTGCCTTGTGTTTCTTTTCCGTAACGGAGATCCGGTATTTTTCCGCAATGGCATCTATAGTGTCAAAACCGACGTTATGTCTGGTGTGCATGTATTCTTTTGTAGGGTTTCCGAGTCCGACTATGATATACATATGGATGTCCTTTCTTCCATAAATGAACCGAAATTTATTTCCGGTGGATAGATTGATTCGTAAATCATAGTGTACTTGATTTTGAGGGGAAATTCAATAGGAGAGGGTGCAGGGAAGGGAAATGTGCTTTAAATTCGATGTATATAAATAGAAACGCAGGAATATAAAACATAGATGTACTCAAATAACAGGCGGCAAGAAGTTCTAAGTGTTTTTCCTACATCAACTACTTCTGTCGCAACCGATGCATATTCGCCATCCAGGCTCAAATGCATCTTGGGGCTGTAAAATAAGTCCCTAATTAAGAAACGCCAATTCCG
>ULTF01048188.1_pt1 | contig 20210 bp, 25 predicted proteins | sample 1957371 | NCBI WGS metagenome assembly ULTF01 (sample SAMEA4835727, study PRJEB28245) | human gut metagenome | biome: gut microbiome; material: fecal sample | place: Denmark | collected 2008
CGTCTGCCGGATCAAATATGAAGCCCAGCCAGTCAAGAAGTTCGTGTCCTGCATGTTTAGATGATCTTTTCTCCCCCTGTTACCAAATATCAATTCTGGATACCTCAAACTGAATATATATCCCATTTGACATATCTTTTGGAATTTTATCTTCATCAATATGTAATTTAAATCCCTTTACCTCAACAATCCCCTTTTGCATATTTTTTAATTTTCCCCTTATCTTATACTTAAACTCACCCTCCATTTTTTCAATATTATTATCCTTTGTTTCACATATTATAATATTATCTGTATCGAGACACTCTAACGGTTCTACTAATACATCTCCTACATTATATGGACACGGACACGCAAAACAAATCAAACAATCTTCATCACCTACAACTTTTAAGACAGCTTCCTCTCCCCCTATATCTAACCAGTTAATTCCTTCAATATGCATATTTTATACCTACCTTCCAAATCCTAAACTTGGGGCTTTCTTAATTAACTCAGAAATGTTCTTTATATGGAATGTAGTTATATCTCCTGTAGCACGGTCAAGTCCTACAAAACCATACTTTTTACCATTCATAAAACTCACATAACCATTTAACTCTGGTACATATGTCCCATTGTTTACTATGTAATTTGCATCATCTAAGTATTTTTCCATAGAATAGTTGGGATCACCTAAAACATCTGCAATTTCCTGACCATGCTTCCATAGTGCTCATCTAGCAAGGACTTATCTTTAAACATTTTATTGTTCTTACTACCACTCTTTATCCCCTTCTCTGCCGCTTCCTCTGCGGCTTTCTCCGCAGTTTCCTTCGCAGTCTTTTCTGTAGCTTTCTCTGCTGCTTCCTTCGCTGCCTTTTCTGCACCTTTTTCGGCGGCTTCTTTTCCAGCTTCTTTTGCCAGCTTTTTAGCTGCTGCCTTCTTTGCCGCTTTCTCTGTGGCATTCTTGGCAGCCTTTTCTCCTGCTTTCTGGGCAGCCTTCTTTCCGGCTTTTATGGCTTGCTTAGTTCCCTTGGCTATGAAGCTTCCTGCCGCCGGTACGATGGCTACTGCCGTTGCTGCTGCCATGGCCGCATTTCCTTCGGCGGTATACCAGAGGAAGTTAATCGCATCTGCCGGATCAAATATAAAGCCCAGCCAGTCAAGGAGCTCATGACCTGTACGGCTGAAGTAATCCTGTGCACAGAGCCCGAATAATGTCATGCATCGAAGATGCATGATGCAGCCTCAGCCCATCGCGAAGCGATTTTCATGGCTGAGGTTCCAGATGATCTATGAGGCTTACAGGATTTCCCTGCACATAGCTGTATTTGTTCAGAGACTGGCTGTCTGTGATGCTGCCATCTATGATATCTCTGTTGATAAAGCGTTTGATCTGCGGGTTATAGTAACGGGCTCTCATGTAATATAGCCCGTCCGCTCCTGTTTCTACACCGTATCTTCCATTGTACAGGAAGCGCAGGGTTTCTGCCTGCAAGGTTTCCCTGATGCTGCGTTGGTCTGCTGCTTCTCCTGCCATTTTCTGACCATCTGCATCATAAATTCCGGTAAGTTCTCCATAGGTTCCGTAAGTGAAGCTATAGAGTAGGTCTCCGTCTGCATCTGTGATCACAGTTGTACTGCCGATATGGTTGTAATGGTAATACCGCTTTTCTGTATCAATGTCTTTGGCTTCTTTTCTGCTGTCGCTGATGAGACCGTTTCCGTATGTGTAGGTTATGGTTGCGGTTTCCTTGTAGGTCAGCAGATGTTTTTCACTGATCGTTTCGGTCAGGAGCTGGCTGTATGTCGTTTCCTTATCCGTCACAAAGGTATGACGGGTATTGGCTGTCTCTTCTGTCAGTCTGGTATTTTCTGCATCATAGGTATAGGCTGTGACTGTTCCGTCTGCAGCTTTTGTCTCTATAAGACGGTTTCTGCAGTCGTAGGTGTAATCTCCCATCGCGCCGTTAAGCGGCCCGTGAAGCATATTTCCACGTTCGTCATAGGTCACCTTTTCCCCATTGTAAGTAGCAAGCCGGTTGTCCTTGTCATAGGTCATGACTGCATGACCGATAGCTGCTGTATCTGCTGTTCCACCGATCTTTATGATGTTGCCTACACCATCATTTCCCATCGAATCTGCCACCGATGTGATCTGATACCAATGATATTTTTGTCTAGATTATTCACAATAAAATCTAGAATAATCCGAATTATTATTTGAACTAAACTAACATTCCTTTTATTTTAATAAGCTTCCGCATCAAATTAGAATCTAATAGAACAGCGTTATCTTTCTGAACTTCTGTAATAAATCTTCCTAAATTCAATATAACCTCATCATACCATTCTTGAATAATCACCTTCTCAGACCATTTAACCTCATTCGTATTTGTATTAATAAAACTTATCAAAACCTTATCATTCTTCCTTAAAAGAATTTTTGCTAAATTCATAGAAAGTAACTGTATTTCATATTCTTGATCAGTATTCAATCGAATACTACCTTCTGATAATTTAGTTAGCCAGTATAAAATATTCTCATTCCCTTCCTCGTCAGGCAACAATTCCCTATCTGGACAAAAACCCAGTAAATGCTTATTAATACATATTTGAAAATAGCCAAATATTCCATCCCATTTTGTGTCAAAATCTTTTAACTCTACATCCTTTATATGATCTGTAATTATCCACTTAATTTTTACCATTTTATATGCCTCCTAACAACTTAAGCAATTCATCATATGTATAAATGTAATCACCATATCCTGTCTTAAACATGCCCGCCTCTAAATATACTGTAATCTTTTCACCTAAATACTCAAATGAATATTTCCCAGTAGTAACGCCATTGTTTAATGCTTCTTTATAACCACAATTTAATGCTGCTCTTACCTGCTCATCCGTCCAATCTAGATTAAAAAAAGTCTTGTAACTTAAATATTGTTCTGCCGCATCTTTGCTCATATATTGTAATTGCTTTGCATATCTTGCCGGCATATGGTCATTCATTGGATGCTTAACTGCTTTATTGCTTAAATCTGATATAGCATTACTGCCACCCTTTGCCCCTTTTTCTGCAGTTTCCTTCGCCGTCTTCTCTGTAGCTTTCTCTGCGGCTTCTTTCGCTGCCTTTTCTGCACCTTTTTCGGTTGCTTCTTTTCCGGCTTCTTTCGCCAGTTTTTTCTTCGCTGCTTTCTTTGCCGCTTTCTCTGTGGCATTCTTGGCGGCTTTTTCGGTCGCCTTCTGGGCGGCTTTCTTTCCTGCCTTTATTCCCAGCTTGGTTCCCTTGGCTGCTACGCTTCCCACTAATGGGATGATGGCTACTGCGGTAGCTGCTGCCATGGCCGCATTTCCTTCGGCGGTATACCAAAGGAAGTTGATCACGTCTGCCGGATCAAATATGAAGCCCAGCCAGTCAAGAAGTTCATCTTCTCCCATGGATTGTAGGTGTTATTAGCTATCTGAAAGTATAACCATAATTAAAACTATTCCATATTATATTTTTCTAAATCCTGTGCAAATGTATTGTTTTCGATAAGAGCATTAACAACTTCACTCTTTTGAGATATTACTAATATTAATAAACCATCCCAAATCACAATTTCTGAAACTGCTAATGGATGTTGCAATGCTATTGGATTTTCCCAAAATCCTTTATATCCATCAGCATACGGATAGTCATATTTTAATACTTCTTCAAGTCTTATTTCTTTAGAAAAAGCAGAAAATACGCCCCATATCCATTGGAACTCCTCTTTAGCCAGTAAATCTAACAAGCCTCTTCCTTCAATCCAACAGTATTCATTATCCAAAATCTTTACTATCTCTTCATCATTTGGATAACATTCAATATTTGTAATAAGCCAATTATAGTTATCCACATCTCCAATAATATTGCAAATATCTTTTATAGAAATCTCATCATTTTTTATGATACAACCTTTCATATTTTCTCTATACTTTCTTATATGTTTTGCACAAATAAGCCTTTATTTTCGCCATCTGTGCAGTGGTTAATTAAGTTACAAACAATGTCAAACTCATAATAATGGGCGAAAACTGTGTCATTTCTGGCTCAATGCACTTCGTTTTCCAGTCAGAAAGGTACACGAAATAAAACGTCATCCTTTTTTTGAAGGCGAATCTGTGTCCCTTTCTTCACTATGGCTGCTAACCTCTCATACCTTATTAAACGGTCTATTATTACCCTTCCATATTCCCTTTGCTTTTCCATAATCAGTAGAAAAATACACAACTTCATCTAATACTTTTTCAACATATATCTTCATTCCAAATAATCGCTCCTATCTATTTCCTTATACAAAAACAGCAGCAATAACACAAACACACCTCAAATCGTCTCTTCTCTGCTATTGCTGCCTTTTTTATTGATATTTTCTTTTCCCCTCATATTCCCTCTTTATCAAGATCAAATTCCCAACATCTTACGGGCTTCATCCTCAGTAATTTTTTGAGATTCCATCAGATTATGAAGCAGTTTTTTCTGCGTTGTTTCTGTTCCCTCACGTTTTCCGGCACTATATTCTGAGAGCAGGCATCTTTCATAATCTTCTCTTGCTTCACACTGCATCCGAATTTTTTCATCTTCACTTAGTTTCTTCATAGTTACTACCATGTTCTCAAATACCTCCTCTCCACTTGCTAACTGCTCCAGTTCTTCCAGAGTCTCTGCCTTAAATATACTTGCCCACTTCTGAAGTTTTTTATCAGTTTCAGATTGACTTTTTGCCTTCTCTAGCTGTGTCAAATCAAGTATTTTTATACACAGTTTATCGGAATATAAAAATCCATCTTCCACATCCAATATCTGGTACTTCGCCATAAACTTAGGGTGATTCTCAAATAATGTGAAATCCAAGATTCCAATATGGTATGTAGGAAGCAGCATACTATAATCTTGTCCACTCTTCAAAATATCAAAAGCTCTTGCCCAATACAACAGCGATCGATTTGTCCAGTATGTCTGCTTATACACCTGTAATTCAATATTGATGATCCTTGCATCATTCAGCTTGATTTTTACATCTAAAATACAATCTTTTCCCTCAATCTCCTTGCCAAGTTCGATTGGATTTTCGATATGACAGCTTACAATATCCGCTTCGTCCATCTCAAGCAGTGTCGCCAGAAGATTTCTTAATACTTCTTCGTTCTTCTGCAGGACTGCATGGAACATATAGTCATTCCGCATTCCGTAAAATTTTCTTTTCTCTGTCATCTGTTATGATCCTCCTTTGTTTGCCGCAGGAGCTGATCACACGTACATATCCTATCGAAACCCCTGCTTTATAAATTTGTGAAATAAAGCATGAATTTCCTGAAATAAGATATGCTTAAGACATAGAGCGTATCGAGAATCATTCTCTTCTGCTCAATAGACTTGATAAAAGAAAATATGCTTTGCAATAACTATATCATCACTGCAAAGCAATTACAATTCTTATTTGCTGTTATCATCTCTTTTAACCAAAATATATGCACATATATAGAAAAATAATGCCCATCCTTGTTCAGGTAACAGCCGCCAAGTAGCTCTAGGTGTTTTGATTCAGTTTTTGTAAGCTCACGCAACCGGTGTCGGGAACATCGGTCATTAAAATTGCCTACGGCAATGGACCGATGCTACATAATATATGGCAAGCCATATATTACATTTTTCGCCATCCGGGCTCAGGTGCACCTTGTCCGTACTTCCTTGTACGGACATTGCTGTTACCTATACAAAACACTAAGAGCTTCTAGGGCGGCCGTTGATTCACAAGGCTGGATCTTTATTTTCTGTAACTCTAAAATCAGATTGTTTACAAACAATATATCACGAATTAGGTTAATCGATACTATTTTTGTATTAAAAAATGTATTTCATCATTTTTTATAAAGATAGTCATAATTCGCATCTGTATAATATTCCACTGGAGATATGCGGCTATCTTTACCTTGAATAATATGTGGAGAATCAGCAGTATCACCTAATTCAATCCATAGTTCTGTTAATCCCATTAAGCCATCTCCTCTAACTGCGGAGTGTAAGTTTTACTTTTGTTCATGCACTACTTACTTGTTTCGGATTCCACCCATTTCCTAAATATTTCTAGAATTTCATACAATTTTGATGCATCTCCAAATCCTTCAAATTTATTATTTTGCAGTCTACAACTCAACCAATCGTTATCCGATATATCTCTATCAATTTCCACGAATGGTTTATTAATTAATTCGGTTTCACATAAATCAATCTCTACTGCCCATCCAGGGTTATCTAAAGTCTCTATTTTGATTCCATAAAAATGCTCCCAACTTCCATCGCATTGAGACGAATACCAATTTTCTAACCAGTTAATCATATATATTTTCTCTATACTTTCTTATATATTTTGCACAAATAAGCCTTTATTTTCGCCATCTGTGCAGTGGTTAATTAAGTTACAAACAATGACAAGTTCATGATAATGGGCGAAAACTGTGTCATTTCTGGTTCAATGCACTTCATTTTCCAGTCAGAAAGGTACACGAAATAAAACGTCATCCTTTCTTAAAAAGAGTCCTAAATTCCTTCGTCCAGCCTACCCATAGTGGGATGCCACCTTTGCTCCTTACCAGGGTCATGCCCTATAAAATATGTCTTAGCGGCTTCGCTCTGCTTTGTCATTGTCTAGAGAGCACTCCTGTAATCCAGCACCAATTGAATCCTTGGCGGACGTTATTTGCTACAGTATGTGCTTTTTGTTATGCTGCTTCTGGTCTGATGATGTCCTTTCGGATCTTTTCTTCATCAAAGTCACAGCCCGTTTGTAATACTACATAGAAGATCCGTATCGCTTTACATGCAACTGCTATCTTTGCCTGCATCCCTCCAAGCGGATTTTTTGTCCTGTTCCTATAATAAAGGAACACATCTTGAAACGCAGGATTCCAGGTCATCAGTGCACGCGCTGACTCATACATTGCTCTTTGTAGTTTTCGTCTGCCCCTTTTACTGATTCTTGGCTGACCTTTCTTTTTACCGAGGCTTTTCTTGACTATTTCCAGCCCGGCAAGCTTCTGTATCTGCTTCGGATCAGTGAAACGTCCGATATCACCAACTTCTGCGATAAAGCCAATCACAGTACTCATCCCTACTACTTTAATGGCGAGCAGTTTCTCCACATTTGGTACTTCTTTTACTTTTTCTTCCAGATATTCATCTAATCTTTTTAGCTGTTCTGCTTTAAGGATGTAGTCATTTACAAGAACCCATATCTCGAGTCTTGCGGCTTCACCGGCTTCCAATCCCACACTATTCTGTGCAGCTTCTACCAGGGTCTGAGCCCTCTTTATTCCTGCTGCACGCACCTTTGCATTGCGCCATATCTGATTGATTCCACCTGCACCGATTTTAAGGATATCTTGTGGAAGTGGAGCTTCTCTAAGAAGCATCAGTCCACTGGTTGAATCCCAATCAGCATAACATTCCAAATACTCTGGAAAGAGTTTCCTTCCGTCGAGAATAATTTTATTGTGCTAACCCTAATAAATTATACCAATTATGTATGAAATATATTTTAAAAAGTTAATCAAGTATTTCAAAACCATTCCCCCATTACACATTGTTTTTTCCCTATATAATACTTTGTTAAAATCGTTCCCCAATATTCAGGACCCGTAACCCATAATATAATTTGCTCCACTATAGGTCAATTTTCCTATTTTATTTATCCCTTAAAATCTCTTTTCCGCAAGAAATGCAATATTCCAAAAAGCAGCAGGCTTACAACACATATTACAGAAAACCAATACTTTTTTATCACAACTCCTAATACAATTCCCAAACAAGCATTGATGATAGCATATTTTTCATATGATACTGCCCTAATATTTTCTCCGGTATCAATCGTATTATCTGACCTTACAAACGTCCGTATCGGCTTTGAAAATGTAACAGCCTTATTTATGTCAGACATATAGGATTCTATAAGTTCTTTTAACAAAACTTCATGATTTTCGCTATTTTCATCCCAAACAACAGGTACTTCTGTTTCCTGCATAAATGCCTTGTTAATATACTGGATCATACCAATGCCCGTTCTTTTATAACCGGTATGAAATGTATACTTCTTTTCATTTCTTGGGTTTGTCCAATCCGCTACAAGCACTATTTCATCCATTCCGCAATAGGATTCGCTTTTATTGATTCTCGCCCATATAACCGATCCGTTTTGAAGGAATAAATTTCTTTTGTCTGTTCGTTTTTTTACAACATTGAGTAAAATCCACATGATCAAAAAACATATGACCAAAATGATTTCAATCAAATTGAAGTGTTCTCCTAACCACTGGTCTTTTATCAGACAAACACCTAACAATAATAGCAATATTCCATCTGCAATAACACCATAGAACAAGGTGTCATCCCATATATTTCTTTTGTAAATATTAATGGCAGTATTCTTGAATAATTGATTCAAATTTATCTTCACCTCTCTCAACAATCCATATAATGCCTTCTTTTAAATAATCATTTTTCCCTCTAAACAACTCTTTAAACTCTAACGAAGCAAAAGTTCCCAAAAGATTTACTGCAATTGAAAGCCATCAACAATACCATTAACACTTTTCTCATAAATGGATACTTATTTGCAGTTCTATCCATATCAACGTTTCTAATTATATTAAGCATTATTAATACTCTTCTTATCTCTCCGCCGGAAAATCTATTGTAAGAACCACTTCATAATTATTGTAGTTTTCGGGATCAAGAAGGACTTTACAACTATCTCCCTTTTTTACTTCACTCACACCTATCAATTTGTGGCTTTTAAATGTATAGCTTTTCCCAGCTTCCTCATATATGCATACCAGTTGTTCATACGGCTGACCATATCGATTATGTCCTGTCGATATTTCTTTCACAGTAACTGATATTTCTTTTTTTCTTTTTTTCTCTCTTTCACTTCGTATTATTTTAGGGATTTTTCTATATGCAATCATAAGAATTATCACTGCTGCTATTATTACAATATAACTTCCCATAATTCCCAATGTAATGTTCCTTGCTTCATCATCAATGGTTAATATGCAATATATCAAAGCTCCTACTCCAAATAAAAGACTGATTGTTCTATTGTTTTTCATTTGCAAGCTCCCGATCCTATCTGTCATCCCACACTTTTCTTTGTAACTTACGGTATCTTTTGTAATCAGCACATATTTTCATCCAGAACATGCTATAAACTACAAATAAACCAATCCATATGTAAAAGAGTGCACAGTCCGGTAAAATCCATTCTCTTCTGCATACACTCCCATCCTTCTTTACATATAGTGTCATTTCTGACTTTCCCCAATCACCTATTGCCGTTACAATTTTTCCGGTTATTTCTTTGTTATCGCTAATAGATCTTACGTAGGTATAATAATTAGATGTACGATTTAGTGTCGTACGTTCTCTTTTAATTTGTGTAACTTCGAAATTCATCACCTTACCATCCTGAGGTGATAACACGTATGATATATAGTCCCTTTCCAAACTCGTAAAAATCCATAACATGAGCAATAACATTATGATTTCCCATAAACTGCAAAGCCTATATTTCCCCGATTTTCCCATTTCACCACCAGCCATCTCTTATTTCTGCTTTTTCATTTCCATCAATGCCAGCTTTCGTATTGTCTCCTCTGCCAAAATACAATACTTATTCTTCTCTAGCGGATTTGCTATTTCTTATATCTTTTTTTCAATATTGATTTTCACTATCATGCTCCTATTAATTGCATATTTCAATCAACATACAAACTCCAGTCTATCTGCCGATCAGAAGGCTCTTGTCCCTCTTTTGCCTTAATTCTATCTCCCTTTTTTAAATATGTATGCCCAAGGAGTTTTTTCTATACAACTCCCCCTCTTTCTCAAAATACATATTAAAATTTTTTTCCAAAGTTTCCTTCAATAGCCGAACTGCACTTTCTATATCTGCTTTAGCAAGACTATTCTTAAATTTACATATCCTATACAATGAATTGGATGCATTCTCTGCATCTACTATGTCTATGTCATATGTTCTATATTCATTTTCAATAATAATTCTATAATTATTAGGACAGTACATATATTCCAATCTGAAAAAGCCTCTATTTTCAAATTTACATTCAAATTTGACTTTTTTCATCTCAGCTCCAAAGACTTCAAATATACATGTTTCAAATACCGTTATCATTTCATTGTAAAAATCATCTAACTGCATGCCTCGAAACCTTCCTCACAAACAAAACGATCTCCTTTATTTCTATATCACTTCTGACCAGAAAGGGATATCACAATTTTCATATTAATCTAACACATAACAATTATCTAATAAAATTATATCTATTCGGTCTCTATTTCATAAGACTTGGCAAGTATCCAACCATACATACCATATGATGAATATATTTTTATATATTTATAAGCATTCGAATTCAAAAATTCAATTAGATCCTTCTCGCTTTTATAATCAACAGGCCAACAATAACCTTTCATTTTTATTAATTCATCTTTATTCTCACTAATAAAGGCTCCTATTTCACTTTCTTGAATATCATATATTATATTACTATTAACAATACATTTAAACGAATAGGTTAGCACTTCTGAAAACTTAAGTTTACTCCGTTTCTTCTTATCGCTATTGTATGTTTGAATAACAATGTATTTTTCTTGTAAATTCACATTATATGCTACTATACAATCATCATGCATTTTGACTCCTACCTTATCTACACCTAAGCTCAAATATCCAATCGCTGTATAACTTCATTATCTTCCCAATTACAATATGAGCATTTATATTTCCATTGTTATTATAGAATCCCTTTTTCTTGTGCATAACTATTAATTGCATCCAGCAGTTTATTTTTATATATTGAAAAAGAAAAAGGAATTTGTATTCCGCTTTTTCCATCATCATACTCCGGAAATATTATAAAATTATCTCTATCCACCTTCATAATAATATACTCATTCCCCTCAAACTCACCTTTTCTTATTTCATATAGGCTAATGAAATTCGTAATACTATCATAGTATTCTTTTAAATTTATTTCTGCTTGCAAAAACTTATTTAATACATCCATATCCTTTTCCTTCCTATTGTCATAACTGAACCTTTTTCCATTAAACTGCCTATCCCCAAATTGTTCGGCTTCAAATGAATAGTATTTTCCGATCATAATACATATACCTCTAATGCTATTACACATCTTTTATAAAGAGTCTTATCATGCTGTTCTACTTCCTGTTTCCAGAACATCTTATCTTCAAAATAAGAAGGAACACCCCTATCCCTATATTCACAGAAACACACATATCAAAGAAAAAATCTTCCGGAACAATCAATGTTGTCCTGTATACATATCCCCCTTGCACAGCCAATCTTATTAACATTCCTTCTTTTTCACCTCTGGCTGCAAGTACTTTCCTCTCAAGATTTTCCCCATTATGCCCATATAGAACTGAAGAATAAACGAAAAACGGATTGCTTCTTTTATAGTCGACAGCTTGTATCTCTGCGCTGACTATTTCCCCCTTTTCCTTTAATAACAAATAGTTCCAGAAATCTTTTTCATAAATTCCAACATATATAGCAGTTATAACAAGTGTTATAATCCAATAGATCCTACAAATTTTATACTTTTCTTCAATATTCATAACTACTCCAACACCTATTTCAATGCATTTCTTATAAGGAAAGCAATTATAATACAGCCTATGGTAATAAGTCCCAGACTCTTATAAAAATCCTCTCGTGCTCTTAACCAATGAATATCTTCTACCCTCTTTTTCTTAAAAAGTATGATCTCCTCCTCGGTCATTGTTTGTTTTCTGATCTTCTCTTGCAATAGAATCTGCGATGTATATGTAACCATCCATAATACAAATAGAGGGATATAGATTCCTTCATAAATTAAGCACTGGTGCAAAATATCATATCCAATAATAAAAACAAATATAATGACAATTATGTATGAAATATATTTTAAAAAGTTAATCAAGTATTTCAAAACTATTCCCCCGTTACACATTGTTTTTTCCCTATATAATACTTTGTTAAAATCGTTTCCCAATATTTAGGACCAGTAACCCATAATATAATTTGTACGTAGCATATGAAAGCAATTTCTAATAAGAATTCATTTTCATCCATTGTGTCTCATCCTTCTATCTGCTCTATTTTCACAATTTCATTTTGAGAAAATCTTCCGCTATAGATATAATATATTCGTAATTTTTGCCCGTTGCCTGCAATGACACCGCCTTCCCCTTTTGTCAAGCGGTAAGCATGTCCAAACTGATGATTTGAATATTCAAATTTAACGCCGTCCACACAAAATGATTCATAACGAGAACTTGTGTGAAAATCTTCAACATTACCCTCCACGATGCTATATTGCTTATTTTGATATCCCTTTACAATCCGAACATAATCCCAATGTTCTATGCTTCCAACTATAAATGCTATTAACAAAACAAATAATATTGCACAGCTTGCAATTACCGTCTTTGTATGTTCAAAACTCTTTTCTTTATTTAACTTCAAGTCCCGAATCAACATTACAAGTAATAAAATTCCCACAGTTATAGATACGCCCATTATTATTTCCGGTAACACATCTACTTCACTTGAAACCTCATATAAAACCATATGTAGTCCTCCCTTAGTAGCATTCTGTATTAGCCAACTTAATATGTCTATTACAAATTGTTGTCCTATTGATAGTGTTTTTTCCAACCCAAACGGATCCAAATAGCTGATAGGATTTCCTTCCACATAGGCATAACGATTCAGGCTCTGGCTGCTTTCTATGGATCCTGTCACAGTATCCTGATTGATAAAGCGTTTTATCGCGGCATTGTAGTAGCGGGCACGCATATAATATAAGCTGCTGTCATCACTCTGCACACCATATTGCCCGATTTGTCTGTTACTGCTGTTCAAGAAGCAACATCTAAATTTAAAACCAATATAGTAACAATAATCTTTTATCCTGCCACCCAAAATATAATTGATAATTCTTGTCTTTCAGACCACAAGTAAATTTCATAATTACCTAATATTCATTTATGAACCATTGTATCTTCTAACCCCTCTGTTGAAAAATCTATAACTCTTATAATTTTTTTTTGCAAGCTATTTGCAATTACTTCATTATAAGTATACTGATAATTCCACAATGCCATAAAATACCTATCGTGATTCTCTTTAGACACAAAAACAGGAACATAGCAAGTATTTCTTAATTGTTCTTCATATAATTCTTTATCATACCCTCGCATTTGTATCGTACCAACAAATGTTTGAAATATTTTTTCCTTCCAGTAGTAATTACCATATACGACGATACCCATTTCATTCATACTTGACTTTGTATGATCTACCTTACACCATATGAGCTGTCCATTCCTCATCAATTCATTTCTCATCTTGTATTTCCCATAAAAATAAACAGTTGATCCCAAACTGATAAGCAATGCGCCTCCCCAAAGCATTGTTTTATTTATATTGTCAACTATAACAACAATCAGATATGCTACCACGAAAAACAAAGTTGCCGTAAACCATGTCACATAATCTCTTTGTTTGCATATATAAATTTTTGCATTCATATTTGCTTTCCTTTCAGATCATCCTCGAAACTAATTCCGCAGTTTCAAATATCAGCATATAATAATCAGACCAATCATTCGAATCCACTACAACACCTATCTCATATCGGTTCTGCATACCCGTATAAAATTTTTGAACCGGCAATCCTCGAAGTTTAGCTCTTTGTGAAAAAATATATGTCTTACCATCTTTATTATTTTTCTGTCTTGCTTTAATTCGCAATGCGCCTGTTCTAGAGTGTTGGATTTCTGTAATTTCGGCCATAATTAGTTTTCCATGTTGAATTAGCGTATTTCTTTTTTTTACACGACAAATAATATTGATAAATATCCCCAGATCCACAATTAAAAACAATGCAATATCTATTATATACCTTTCTTTAAATCTACCTGTAAATATTGTTGATACTGGTATCATCGTAAATAAACTCATTATAACCAAATACGGAAACATGTCATCAGAACTCATTTTTTTCTTTTCTAATTGATATAATTTCTTCATGATCTTTTTGCTACTTCATCCTTTTCTAATCTGTTTTTTTCACAGCCTCCTGTAATATAGTGTCATATATGGAATATGCAAGTTGAATAATAGCATCAACTTCCATTTTAGACATAACTTCCGCAGCAGCGATTGAAATTACATTCAGCACAATTTCTTTTATTGACTTATCAGATTCATAATACATTTTTGTGATTTCCATACTCATATCTGCAATCGTCAATCCTATTTGTATTTGTCCTATTTTCCCTGCTATCGCTAGTATAAATGGAGCCATCTCGGAATCAACAATTGCCATTCCTAATAGTGCCACTTGTGTTCCAGCACATAGTTTTATTGCAAAGTTATTAACTCTCTGCAAAATATCAATAATTTCCGGACACAGCCCAAACGGATCCAGATAGCTTACCGGATTTCCTTCTACATAGGCATAACGGTTCAGGCTCTGGCTGCTTTCTATGGATCCTGTCACAGTATCCTGATTGATAAAGCGTTTTATCGCGGCATTGTAGTAGCGGGCACGCATATAATATAAGCCGCTGTCATCACTCTGCACACCATATTGCCCATTGTACAGGAAAAGGACTTCTCCGTAATTTCCCTTCAGCAGCTCTCCATATACAGAATAAGCATACCGGTACTTTATATTGCCCGATTTGTCTGTTACTGCTGTGGTACTTCCTACATTGTTGAAATGATAGGTCAGGTATTCTTCTCCGTCCTCTGCCAGCAGTCGGTTTCCGGCATAGAGATATGTAGTTATCCCAACATCTGCAGATTTGGCTGCTTCCTCTGTCCTGCTCTGCAGGATCTGTGTCAGTTCTCCGCTTGTGCTGTCTACAACATAGCCTGTCCTGCTTTCCTGCTCTGTCCCTGCGTTTTTGATTATCCCGATCCGGTTATTTTCTGCATCATAGAGATACTTCGTTACCTCTCCGCTGTCTGTCTCTGTCCTGATCAGCCGGTTACGGCAGTCATAGGTAAAGGACGCCATCTGTCCATTTAGCGGTCCATAGAGCATATTGCCATCCGCATCATAGCTGACAGCTTTCCCATTGTAGCTTATCAGACGGTTTACTGCATCATATGTCATCGTTTCTGTTTTTGATTCCATACCTGCGGTGCCGGCATTTTTATCCCGGATCTGCTCTATGTTTCCATTCTCATTATAACTGTAGGACAGATCCGTGATCAGTCTGCCATCCTTTGCTGTGTCCTTTATCTGAAGCAGTTGTCCTGCCTTGTCGTAGCTTCTGCTCTCCGTACTGCCATCTGCCCTCTCTGTTCTGACAAGTCTTCCGTTTTTGTCGTAGGAGAAGCTCGTTTCCCTGTTCTCCCAGTCTGTAACAAGGATTACATTCCCATTTTTATCATAGCTGTATTCCAGCTCTTTTCCGTCCGGATAAGTAAGTACCGACAGGTTGCCCTGCATATCATAGGCATAGCCTATATGGTTTCCATCTGCATCTGTCTGACCTGTGACACGGTTTAAGGCATCGTAGGTTCTGGTAATCGTGTTTACAGATACGTTCTGCACACCATTTTCACTTACAGTCTCGCTGATGATCAGGCAGTTTCCATTTGCATCATAGGTATAACTGATCTCTCCTGCCTCATCCTTCTGCTTTATGACTCTTCCTGCTTTATCATACTCGTATTCCGTTATCTGTCCACGACTGTTTGTAACAGTCTTTCTATTACCGGCCTTATCATAACTGTAAGTAATATGATAGCTGTCTCCGGTCTTTTCTTCTATCATCTGACCATTTTTGTCATACCGGTAGCTTGTTATGCCGCCATTTGGATTTGTAAAGCTCTCCAGCCGTCCCATACGATCATAACAGGCACTTGTATTTCCTCCCAGCGCGTCTGTCGCCTGACTGAGCAGATTCCCTCCGGTGTAGGCAAATGTTGTGATATTCCCTGTGGCATTCATCTCCTTTATCCTGTTTCCCATGCTGTCGTAAGTATAAGAGCTCGTCCTGCCCAGTGCATCTGTTATGCCGGTCTGCTGATAGATGCTGTCATAGGTATAGCTTTCCACCTTTGTTCCATAGGCATCATAGACTGCAGTCAGATTGCCCGCTTTATCATATTCCATTTGAAAGCTGTTATCTTCAGCATCTGTCACCTTGACCAGATTATCACATGCATCATATGTATAGCCAGTCCGGCTCTCTCCCTTTACTGCACTGATAATGTTTCCCATTGCATCATAGGTATAGCTTGTTTTTACTCCGAGGGCGTCTACTGTCTGTACACAATTCCCCATGCTGTCATACATATATGAGGTGCAATTGCCATTTGCATCAACGATCTTTGTTATTTCTCCATATGCATTATACTGCGTTGTGACAGTATTTCCTTCTCCATCTGTTACAGCAGCCGGATTTCCACAACTGTCATAAGTAATTTTTGTTTCTGCTCCCTGTGGATTACAGATTTTTATAATTCTTCCTGCATTATCATAAGTATACGATGTAATATTACCTTCTGCATCTGTTTTTTGCGTCAGAAGTCCGTTTTCTGCGTAGGCATATTCGATTTCTCCTCCGTCTGCCTGTATCTGCTTCAGTATCTGACTGCCACTGCCATACTCTGTTCTGCTGATAAAGCCCAGTAGATTCTTTACCTGCTTCAGATTGCCTGCAGTATCATAAACAGACTCTTCCTCTGTCCTTCCATCCGGATAGGTAACACATATCACATTTCCATTTACATCATACTGATAGCTGATCTCGCTGCCATTCGCCAGTATGCATCTGATCAGATTATCATGGCTGTCATACTCATATGTGGTAGTGTTTCCCATCGCATCTGTTTCTGCTGTTAATTTCCCATAAGCATCATATACATAGCTTTTTTCCAAACATTGATCATCTGACAAATGCAAAGTCTCTTTTGTCACATTCCCTGCTCTGTCAATCTCATAATCTGTCTGCACGCCATTTCTATTTTTATATTGTATCACATTGCCGAGCACATCATATGAAAATGTATCATGGCTTTCATCCGGGTAGGCAATATCTGTTATATTGCCATCTTGACGAGTATATGTTTTGGTTCCTTTTCCCACTACCGTTTCTGTCAGAAGTAATCCATCTGCATCATAGGTATAATTTGTCTGCATTCCATTTATGATCTGTGTCACAATTCTGCCATATGCATCATATGTCCATTTTTCTTCTGTTCCGCAATTATCAGTATAAGACAACACCTTGCCCTGTTCATTATAGCTATATACCCCTGTTTTTCCACTGGTAGCAGTTTCTCTGATAACATTGCCTTTTTCATCCCTGCTATAGTCTGTTCCTGTTCCATCTGCTTCTCTGTATGAGATCAATCTGCCATCTGAATCATATTCATAGGCAGTTACTCCACCAATGGAATCCTGATAACTGATTGCGTCTCCGTTACTGTTGGCAAGGATTACTTCTGTTCCTCCATCTGTTTTCTTGTATGTGATCTTTGTACGACCAGTCTCCTCATCATCTTCATAATTCAAAGTCAGCAAAGGTGTACTCTCATCTCCATCATCCTGTGTTAAAACACGCCCCACCTCATCATATGTATTTTCAACAAACAAAACTCCATTTGTATCTGTACCGGTCAATATGCGATGCAGTCTATCATATGTATAATGATTAACAGTCCCTTTTTTTCCGGTCTCTGTCAGCAAATTCCCCATCATGTCATATGTAAATTTTATCTGATTGCCTGCCGGATCAGTTACAGTTGTAAGCAGTCCATTGGTATACTCACATATCAGTTTCTTTCCTGTTGCCACATCACATATATACATCTGATTTCCATTGTGAAACAACGATATTTCCTGTCCTGTCTCATTGATATAACGTATCAGCCTTCCCTTTACATCATAATAGTAGCTTGAACCATCTGTGCAAAGCAGCTCATAGCCATCCTGATTACGTTGTATCTTACCTTTATATTCTGTTAATGCACTATATTCCTCGTCCGGTAATGTATTTTCCGATATAGAAATAACCTTAGATGCCTCGTCATAACTTCCATATACTTCATTGCATCTTACCCTGTTACTTTCAAATCGAATACTGCTTCCCGGTTTTTCGTGCAAAATCAGATCATCTCCACTGACTGTAATACTTGTTTCATAATCATGATACCAACCATATCCCATATCTCCTTTGCCTAATGTATCTGTTGAATCATAGTGAATGCCAAAGTCTATTTCCTGTACTCCAGCTACCTTCATCAGAGTATGATCTGATACAAAAGCTCCTGTCATCAGATTGATCGGATCCGCATCTTTCCTCTGTGTTTCTTTTTCTTCTGGATTACCTGCTTCTATTTTCTCATGAGGTGTATAAGGATTATATTTTTTCCGTTCTGATTTTCCTGTATCCTCTGTGTCAGATTCATTATATTCCGGCTTCTTTTCTTCTATAATGGTATTATTTCTGGTCTTTGATATATGTCCTTCCTGCTCCTGAACCGTAATTTGCAGCCCTGTATTCTGTCCCTCTAATATTTTTACCAGACTGTCCGTCAGCTTATAATAGTCTTTATCCCGATCTCCTTCCCCCTGAAATGTAGCCACATATGTCCCATAAATACTGGCCCCGGCTGATAAAATATCTGTTCCTACCGTATCCCCTGCTGTTATCATGGGTGCTTTTTGCGTTTCCGTCACATCCGGCAAACGATAAATAGCTCCTCCTTCCGTTTCCACTTCGTCTACTTTTTGTCCGTTTATTTCATAGATCGTAACAGTCTTTGCCTTAGCTTCCTTATAATTTCCAAAAGTTGTCTGCACCGCATACATTGCATGATCAGATTCATTTTTCAGTTCATACTGAATATAATATTCTTCCCCAATATAAGCGGTTTTTTCCGGTCTGATATAAAGATGTAAACCTTCCATACTGTTGCAGGCAAATGCACAATCAACAGAAAATACTTGATGAACCGGCTGATCATTTGCCGTCATGCCATTAAATTCCGCCTGCAATGTATAAGTGCCCGGCTTAGACGCCTGTACGATCCATGTTTTTTCAGCCTGTCCGCCCGGTTCAATTTCACCCCATTTCACAGTTTCCTCCTGTGGTGACAATGTCTGTGCCAGTGTAACATATTCCGGCAATTCAACAGTTGCTTTAGCGTCCTTTATTGCGCCACCATTTTCCAGACCTATTATGGTCAATTTCAAACAGTACATATCATTTAATACCGAAACACTGTCTGTATGAGATAAACAGGCAACAGTCTTACCATCTCCTATCGGATATATTTTATAGTCTATTTTTTCTCCTTCTCTGTTTGTTGTACTGCCTGAAATATAAGAAACAGTCTTTCCTTCACTGTTTCTTATATTTTTATTATCTGAAAAATAAGTTATTTTTTCCGGTACATCAGTGCTTTCAAACCAACAGGTTAGTTCAAATCTAGTTATTGTTTTGTTTTTATCACTGTCGAAATCAAGACCAGCTTCCCTGATCTCTTCCTCCGTCATTTCTTGAAATGTTAAAGATCCCTTTACCTGTTCTGACGACTGAATTACTTCATCTACAGCCTGTTCTCTCCATGTCAGATCCGCTTCATCATTTTTATTCTTATCTCTGGCTATTGCCTGTACAATATCAGAAGCCTCTCCTTCATTTCCCAGACGATCCACAGCGCTAACCTTGTAGTAGTAGGTTCTGTCAAATTTTATACTTTTGTCATATAAGTACGGGAATTCCGTTATTGCAAATTCCTCCCATTCCGCACTCTTACCGGTTTTGCGATATACCTTATAATTTACCACATTTTCAGCTTTTGCTTTGTCCCATGCAATACCAATACATTGATTCGTATCTTTTACAACAATATTTTTTACTTTTTCAGGTGGTGTATGATCGATCACATACTGTCTTTCTATCTGCGTTATACCATCTGATAGGCTGTTATGATTTTCGCTTGTATCATATACTTCAAATCTGACTGTAACTTCTCCTGCCGGTAATTGCGTGGTATCCCACTCATGTCTGAACACAGTCTCTTCTTTATCTCCCTCATATTCAGCCAATTTCACATAGTTCTTCCCATCAGTCGTGTAGGAAA
>ULTF01027095.1_pt1 | contig 19149 bp, 13 predicted proteins | sample 1957371 | NCBI WGS metagenome assembly ULTF01 (sample SAMEA4835727, study PRJEB28245) | human gut metagenome | biome: gut microbiome; material: fecal sample | place: Denmark | collected 2008
CTGATTGAACGCTTATACACCCTTGACAGCTTATCATAGTCTATTAAACTCGGGAAATAATCGTCTTTTATTATTGACAGCGTAACTATTTGCCCTGACTTCTTTTTATAATACTGCTCTGCTGCCGTATCTCCTATTTTCCAATACATTAGCCAGTATACAAACATAAGAAGTAAGACAATTATAATAATAAACACTTTTAATATTCGTTGTTTCTTCATAATATGCTTGTATCACCTCAATCCAGTAACTCTATCGTTGATTTCTTTGTATTATACCTTATATTTAATATATCGTTTTCCCCATCCAGATTCATCGTCATTAGTTCATTCGCTGTCTTAAATGAAAATATGTACTCTTCAATTTCAGAACCTAGATTATTTCCATCCATGTTGTATACATTCTTAGTAATCTCTGCAATATTAACCATGTCATTATAAATAATTACGTCATTGTCATGCAAATATTCTTGTACTGCATTCACCGCATTCTGCATCCGGCTGTCAGCAGCCATCGTGCTGATATCATATTCTTTCTTAATTACATCCCACTGATGAGTCATTGTTTGGAAACTATAATAATATAAGGTATCCGTATATGATTCTACATTATCACTTAATATATCAATAAGCTCCATATCTTCATATCCAGGTCTTACAAGCAGACCTCCATTAAGTCTCCTAAATTTATCCCACACCGTATTGGCTTCTATCCATGCTGAGTATATGCTGGCATAATCTCCCGTATCACATGCGGTAACAGTCAGGAATTTTTTGATAACCTCATCATCATGAATCCAATGATTATCAGCCGATGGTGCCGTTCCGTAATAGCCCAGCATACATTTTAGCTTTTTATTTGACTTTATCAACTCTATCCAGCGCTGAAGGCTTGACTCACTTATAGGCTCCTGTGGAAAATGTTCCCAGTTTTCTGTCTGCTCACTTAGCTGGCTGCAGGCTGCCGCAATTATTACCTTCAGATTTTCATTAACGCCATCATTAACATGGTCCTTCATATTAAGACTGAATGCCTTATCTTCCGATACAGTCTCTCCACCATATCTGTGAAAGTCACGTCCCACATTCCTGTCTGTTGTCAATATCCTGTCATATGTCCATACACTGGCACCGGCACTCATTTCGTTATTATATGCACTTCCATATATCGGTATAACGCCTCCATCAAATCCATGACCGCTGACATATAATATATCTGATTCAAGAATAGCCTTAAGGTTTTCATTGGTAAAATTCAATGTATTATCAGTTATATTCTCACCTGTGGCATATTTATTATATTTCTCTCCGTCAAACAGATTCTCAAATCTGTCACAAAACGCATTATAGTCTCCAATATTATACTCCTCAACTTTTCCTTCCCCAACCTTGAATGCAGAATATGCAGGCTTATACTTAGGTCTGCGTCCGAATATTATATCAATCCATTCACGGATACCGGAGGCTGTGTACCTTGTATCCACTACTATATTCTTTGCCTCGCGCATTCCGACTGTGCAATTATTAATTACAGCAGCACGCGCCATGCTGCTGAAGGTCTGTATCTCCGGCTCCGGCTCTGTTACATCGTCACGATATGAATGGTCATTTTCAAGTGTATAATCACCTGCCGCCCAGCCTGCATTGTATACCTGTATATTGAGGTCTATATAATCTTCAAAGTTAAGTATTCCCGTGTCCTGTGCAAACTTTACCGACACATATGTGTCTGCATATCTCATTCTTTGAGGCATTGCAACAGCATTTACAATAGCTTTGTCTGTTATTCCACACCATATACTAACTTACATTTTTTTACAATACACTTTGCGCAAGTGGTCGTTTTTTTTCCCAAGTGGTAATTTTTTCCACATTTTTATTGACCTTGAGCGCACTCCAAGTGCTATTCTATATATAGTAAAATTTAAAATCAGGAGGCAAATGGATATGAGTAAGATTTTAGTTGCATATTTTTCTGCAAGCGGAGTAACCGCCAAAGCAGCCAAGGCTCTTGCAAGCGCATCCGGTGCTGATTTATTTGAGATTGTGCCTGAGACTCCTTATACAAAGGCAGACCTTAATTGGATGGATAAGCAGAGCCGAAGCTCTGTGGAGATGGCTGACCAGAGCTCATGCCCTGCAATTTCAAGCCATGTAGATAATATGGAGCAGTATGATACTGTATTTGTCGGCTACCCAATCTGGTGGTATGTTGCACCTACAATAATCAATACATTTCTTGAAAGCTATGACTTCTCAGGAAAGACAGTCATTCCTTTCTGCACATCAGGCGGAAGCGGCACAGGCAAAATGGACGAAGTACTTCACAAACTCTGTCCTGCAACAGTTAATTGGAAGCCTGCCAAGCTTGTTAACGGCTTTAACGAAGCTAAGTTCAAGCGCTGGATTGACGGACTTAACCTGTAAAACAAAAGCCTCACCCTGCACCCGAATTCATATATCGGATGCAGGATGAGGCTTTTTATTGATTAAAATCAAGTAAATCTGCTCTTAATCTCTTACTCTCTCCCCATTTTCCCTGAATACACAACCGTCTTATTAGACATAACTGCCACCCCATCATCAGCATAGCTGTCAAAAAGCTTCTCAAGTTCCGCCTTGTATTCCTGAAACAATTCATCCTGTGGTCTCAGTGAATATGACGCTGACAGGCTTCTGTCTATAAAACTTTCTTTAGTATATGTTATATCGTTTGGATATTCTTTTCTTGTGTAACCATCTGTGAAAAATGCGCCTATGCGCTTATCATCACGCTCTATTCCCCCGCTGAGTCCCTTAAAGAACGGACAGTATTTTTTATAAATGTCACATAGCTCCTGCACAAATCCGGTCTGCATATCCCTTATGTTCCATATTAAAAATGCCGTTCCGCCTTGCGCATATCATTATTCGGCTCTGCACAGAAGATATCCGCCGCAGTTTTGGTGCCGCCAAGAGCTTCAATGAGCTGCTTTGTAAACTTTCCTGTTCCTGCTCCTATATCAGCTATTGCAAATGCCGTTTTCTCCTGATGCTCCTGCTGCATGCCTGACACAATATCATGTATCATATCCGCCGCATATTCCGGACGCCCCTTTTCATAGTATCCGGCGCGTCCGGTAAATCTTTCACTTCCGTATGCTTCGCACACCCTGATTATTCCTCTTTACCTTTTCTCTTTGCCAGCATGACAAGCTCAGCAATTCCCGCAAGTGCGGCTGCCATAAGCATTATCCAGAACTCGGTATGGCTTGCGTCACCCGTCTTTGGTGATGTATCTGTCGAAGCGGCTGCATTCTCTTCTGCCGCCTTTGTCTCACTAATTCCCGCGTCCATGCTTCCGTCAGCTGTGCCTGTTCCGTTATTGATGTTTCCAGCACCTGCTCCGTTATTGACATTGCCTGTTACATTGCCGTTTCCGGTATTGCTTCCGTTGTCAGCCCCGTCTGCGTCATTATCATCCGAATCCTCATTTTTGGCAACTGTAAATGTTGTGTACGCTGAACCGTCTGTCCATACAAGCTCAAATGAGTGGCTGCCTTCCGCAAGAGTATCAAGATACTCAGCCTTCAGCGTGATTATCGTTGAGCCTTCTCTTGCTGTGTAATTTGACGCATCAATAATACTGCCATCAACCTTTACACATGTAAACTTAGAAAACTCCCCGTTACCTCTTATCATGAGATTGCCGTTGGTATCCTCACTCCACTTGCTGTCGGCACCATCCAGAATCTTATACCTTAGCTGCGTAGAGGCCGGATTCGTAGTTGATTCCTGATTTGTCGTCGGTTCCTGCTTTGTTGTCGGCTCCTGCTTTGTCGTCGGTTCCTGCTTCGTTGTCGGCTCCTGTTTTGTTGGCGGCTCCTGATTCGTTGGCGGCTCCTGTCCACCCTTCTTCTTAAATGTTACCTCAATACTATGATTATCATCAACATACCTGAACGTGTATTCCAGACTCGCATCTACCTGCTTTCCGTCAACCAACAGCTTATCAATCTCAAAACCTTCATCCGGAGTGATTACAAATGTCTTGTCACATCCTGCTTCCACGTATGTTGTATCGGATGGCGATATGCTTCCTCCTGCACCTGATACAGATGCTTCTATGGTATAGACTGTCGGAAAATACGGATAATCGTAATGAGCAGATATTACGATATTCTTTGCAGGCATACTGAATGTCACCGTTTCAGTATGAATAGTTCCTGAGTATATTACGGTTTCTTCCAGACCTGACCAATACCAGAAAAACACTCCGTATGATGACATGTCTGCAGTTATCGTTACCAGCTCATTCTCCTCGTATTCACCGCTTCCTAAGCCGTCAACTACTGTCAATGTATACTTTTTAACAGGTGCAGGAATGTCTATCGTATATGTAAATGTCTCTACCGCACTGTTATTCATTCCGCTCTTTACTGCAAATGCCTTGATTGTTGTCTCAACGCTCTGCCCTGCCTCACCCGTTATCTCTATAGGCGCTGTATACTGCTTAGTTGTTCCTGATGGAACGCCGTCTGTCAATGCAGGCTCACTTCCATCTGTAGTATAGTAGATTACCGCATCCTCTGTTGCAGAAGTAAGTATTACTGACTGATTCTCCGTATATGTTCCCGGTGTAATGTCTGCTGTCGGAGCTTCGGCTGCGTCAGCAGCTTTTATATTAATAGTAAGCTCTAAATATTCCCAGACATTATCTACATTTATACTATCAACATCCGTTACCCTTCCCCTAAGCGTAACCGTCTGTTCCGTCAGTATTGAAGGGTCATAGCTTCCGCTTTTAATATACTCAGTATTCCACTCAACGGATGCCGTTGTTCTTGTATTGAACTTCGTAGTAATATTGACTTTTTCCGGCAGATTCATATCTTCATATGCAGTTCCTGCTTCAACCTGTATCGGCTGTGGAGGCTCTATGCTTATAAGACGGTCATCCGCGGTTTTTAATACCTCACATACAACGAGAGTTTTTTGATCATCGCTTACATCCGCCCTCATAGGTGATGCACTCACACTAGTAGAAACCTGTGAGGGATATGTATCATTAGAAAATATATATCCGTATTGTGCAGCAAGCTCTATTACTATATAGTACCAAGTTCCATAATCCGCAGCTTCATCCTCTGCTACTTCTTTTCCCAGATTTATATCATCTCTTTCATACCATTTTATTGATTTAAGCCCAACCTTATTGCTGATTTTATATTCGACATTTCCGGTTCTGTCAAATTGTTTTTCAGGTATCGGCTGGTCAATATTTCTGACACTTATATAACCGGTTATTTCTTTTTCGGTAATTTTCTGCGCAAAATCACTTGCATATCCAATACCATCGCTTAATGTGAAATCATCAGTTAATGTTGTTTCAATCCATATCTTACATTTGTCAAGATCAATATCCGATGACAGATTCAACGCTTCCTTTATCTCGGAGGCAGTAACTATCTCTTTATTATAAACATTTTTAGTGTAGTACCAGTCATTAGTGCCGTCATTGCCCTGAACCACAAGTGAGATCATAAAACTATTTCTCTCGGCACATATACTTCCCGTATTATTATATGTGACCCATCCAATGTCATCGGAGTTATTCGCTTTATATCTCGGAGTCATTACACTGCCCGGTGTGATTATTCCGCTTGTATCTTTGCCGCGCTCAACTACTGCTGCGGAAGCAAATTTCACCTCTGACAGATCAAGGTTAGCCGCAGGACGCACTCCTGCTTCTTCACTGACTGATTTTCCCTGTATATCTCCTGCCGTGTTACTGTATAATGCATTCCCTGATGCCGTATTATCCGGTGAACGGAGCCAGAATGCATTGCCGCTGCCCGAATAAGTATTCATCGAGAGTACCTTATCATTACCGCTTCCAGCCGAAAGCTGTCCATTGTTTCCATCTGTTCCGTCCGGCAGATACAGCTCATTGGACGTTGTATAGTCTGCCTTGCTGTCTGCATCATAAGACGATACTGTTGTCTTGTTAAGTGCTCTTTGTTCCCCATAAATAAAATACTTAGTATCTCCTGCGATACTATTCAGCTTTGCCCTGACATCACTCGCACCATAGTGGTTTGGATATACCTCTGCCGGATTAGCTGCATACTGACCGAATGCTTCCTCATATGTCTTGTTATCAGAAGCATTGTCCTCATATTTTTCCGCACTTATTATCGGTGATGCGGCAAATATAGCGGTATTGTCTCCGCTTACGCCTGAATCCTTACCTAATACATACCATTCCAATGCATTGCCATCGCTGTCCTTACCGAATATGAGCTTAGCTACATTATCTGCCGTGCCGTCTGCATTCGGTGTGAAATCATTCATAAGATTATCCACTGTTGCAAATGCCGTTGCACTCAGTTTTGCAGAGCTCTGAACCGCTCTGCCGTTCTCTGCGCTGCCTGCCGCTGTCACAACAGCACTGCCCGTACCCGCTGTATCTGCCGTATCCGCCGCATTAGCCACAGTGACTCCTCTCGGCACGCCCGCAAAAATGCCTGCCAGTAATGCTGCCGAAGACAGAATTGCCGCTCCTGTTTTTGCTTTTTTCCTGAATATATTCATATGCGCCCTCCTCCGTGTTCTTATGTATTTTAATAGGTTCAGCTTTTATAGATTTATACTATCAAATGCGGCTTTTTACTTCAATGCTTCACATTCATTTGACTTGTTTATATTGCAAATAGCTTGTTTTATTGTAATAATTGTGTATAATAAAATTATATTTTTTGTGTTTTTCTGTGATAACATTTATGAGGTACAACATGAAATCCGATTTATTAATCCATGAATCAATTCATATAATAACCGAATACTACATGAATAATCTCCAGCCATTTTTTGACTGCCTTGCTGATGATGTTCTCTGGCTTGGTCCGACAGAAGGACAGATTTTAAGAGGCCGACAGAATATTATTGATACATTTTCATCTGAAATGCATGAGCTGACATTTACAATGGGCTCGATAGATGCAGTATGTGTTACTCCCTGCAAGGCTGTACGTGAAGTTTTACTGCATTATGACATTTATACGCACTATCCAAGCAGCAATACAGATCTGCATGACCAGAGACTTCAATTTACATGGCGTGAAAAGAGGATTAAGACTGAGAATGGTTATGAGCCGTATTGGGAGGTTGTCATGATTCACATAAGCAACGCATGGCGGCATGACAGCCGTGATACCATTTATCCCGTACATTATGAAAATGTCGCCCTGCCTATACGGTTAGTTGAGAAGCCTGACAACTTCATAACCGTTAAAGCGGACGACATGAGTGTTCACCGTATCGCTACGGGAAAAATTATATATATTGAGACAATAAAGCGGACAGCAAAGCTTTGTATCCATACATCAGACAGCCTGATAACGATTAATGGAACACTGCCTGATTTTGAGAGCAGATATTCAAAGTATCTGCTCCGCATTCATGCAAGTTATCTCATCAATCCGGAACACGTCACCGGAATTGAGCGTTTTTCTGTCACACTGTCTGACGGAACGGTACTTCCTGTCCCCGAAAAGAAATACACTGCCGTGAAGAAGGCACTGTTATCCAATGGTAATTATCCTTCCGGCTGATGCATTGACCCTGTGTGATATTGAGATAACTGTTCTATTCTCAGATACTCTCTTAAGGGCGCTGAGCACAGTCTTCTCCGTATCCGCATCAAGGTTAGCCGTTATCTCATCAAGCAGCAGCAGCTTCGGCTGTGCCGCTGCTGCACGGGCTATTGAAAGAAGCTGCCACTGCCCCTGTGAGAAGATATCCGCGGTACATTTTGTGTCATAACCGTCAGGAAGACTCATTATTGCATCATCAAGTCCCGTAAGTTCTGCAGCTTTCTTTACTTCATCCATTGTGACCGACTCATCAAAAAGCGTTATCTGATCCTTTACAGTACCCGGAACCATGTGGAATGACTGTTCAACATATCCAAACAGCCTGCGTTTTGCCTTATCCGGTATATCTGCCGAATTAACGCCGCCTATCGTGACACTTCCCCGGTCCGGTCTGTATAATCCAAGTATCAGTTTGAATATTGTACTCTTACCCGCACCGGTACGTCCCGACAATGTTACCTGCTCGCCGGTACGGACTTCAAAACTAAAGTCATTAAGAATATTGTTATCATCATAACCAAATGTGACGTTATCAAATCTTACCACAGACCCGTCAGGCGCTTTTGTATCCTGCTTTGCAAATTCGTCCTGTGCAAGGAATTCATCTATCCTCTTTACACCGGCAAGTGCCGACTGTATTGTCTGAATCTCCATGCCGAGGCTCTCAACAGGTGAAAATATCTGTGAAATGTAATTCATTACGGCGACTGCCGTACCTGCTGACATTCCAAACAGCGTAAGCACTGCCTGATTGCCTGATGCGGAGAACAGCATGACTACCGCAACTACAACAGCATTTAAAATAAGAATTACAGGAGAATATATTGCATCGTAGAAATTGGTCTTCTCCATTGCCCTGTAGCCTTCGCTTATGTACTCATCATATCTTTGCTCCATATACTTTTCCCTGCCAAGTGTATGTACTGTACGGATATTATGAAGCGTCTCAGGCACATGGCCTGATGCACGGCTTACTGCACGGCGGTTTGCAATCTGGGCACTGAGCATATTTTTCTGTACATGCCTTGTGAACCGGAATAAAAACGGAAGCAGCACAACAAGCACTATCGCAAGACCTTTGTTACGGAACCATATAACTGCAAGTATGCTTATTATTCTGCACGCATCTGCAAACATGCTGATAATTCCTGATGTAAAAAGTGCCTCTACGGTATCAACATCACCGACGAATCTCGATACAACCGCTCCCGGCTCCTGCTTATTAAGACAGTCTGCCGTAAGCCTTGTGAACTTATCCATAAGCCCTCTTCTCAATGCATGCGTTATCTTCTGTCCGAATACTGTAAGAAGTGCCTCTCTTGCAGCCTCCATAAGTCCCGTAAGCACAATCATCCCAAAGTATGCAAGTATCATTCCCCAATTAACTGCCTGCCCTGCTGTCATGGCATCAATAATATCACCAAGAATCAATGGTGGAAAAAGTGATGTGACTATCGCCATAACAACCGCAGATACTATTGCAAATGACAGTAACAGTCTGCTTTTTATTGTATATAATATTATTTCTGCGACGCTGGTGCTTTTGTTATTTTGGTTTATATTATTTGTCATTGCTGCCGCCTCCTGAACCTTTACCAATCTGACTGTTACAGTTTACTTTTTTCATAAAGCGAATCAACTGTAAGCAGCAATACATCGTTATCTGATAAAGATTTAAACCAGTCGGTATATCCTGACAGTGAGAAGAAAATATACTTTGATACTTTATATTTTGCAGTAATAAGCTTTCCTCTTCTTATTAAAGTTTCATATACACCTTTATCTATCTTCTCATTTTTGAATTTACATTCTCCAATAACTGCTTTTTTATCTATCTCAGATATGGCTACAACATCGATATCTGTTGATTGTGTTCTCACACCGCCATTCTTATCAGTGATACTCTCGGTGCCCCACCAACTGCCTACAGAAGTTATAAAACAGCCATACGCACCTTCTATTCCCTGTTTTAATGTATAATATCTGCACATATCTTCAAAAACTGTTCCCATAAAAGAATGCAATGCCGGCTTAACCACCTTTGTATAATATAATTCGCCCTGACCAATCTCAATTACACTTGTAGCCTTTGGAATAAACTCATACCAGAATTTAAACATATAATCTTTCAAAACATATTGCGTTTTCTTTTTATTCTTTTCATCTGTTATACATTTTTTCTTTTCAACCAGCCCCACATTAATCAGCTTATCTAATGAGTATAATACTGTCTGCTCTTTCTCCCCAATCTTTCCCGCAATGATATTAAGTGTATTTTCACCTGAAGCAATCTGTTCAACAATATTATTCACAATTGATATATCAGAGAACTCCTGTGTCAGAAGATTCCTTGTTTCATCATATAGATATCCATCCGTTCTGAAGAACAATCTTACAATATTTTCATCAATACTTTTTTCAGGGTCAATCATTGCCAGATATCTGGCTACTCCACCTGTAATTCCATAACATATCGCCTTGTCTTCATTAGAGTAATCCGGGACAAATTCCGCCGCATCCAGATAACTAAATGCTTCCAGCTTAATCTGTGAGTCGCGTCTTCCAAACAAAGGACTCTTTTCACTAAGTACTTTCTTTTCCATAAAACTGAGTGCTGAACCACATAGAATAATTTTCAGATTTTTATCATTCCATATGGTGTCAATATATTTTTGCAATACAGATAATAATGCATCATCTTTTTCCGCCCAATAAGGAAGTTCATCAATTACAAGCACCAGCTTATCATCTTTGACATTCTTATCTATAAAATCAAAAACTGCTTCTATTGTATTGAAACTGATATTCTCTACCCCCGGCATAAATAAATCAACTACCTGCCTTGAAAATAACTCCAGGTTTCTATTCTTTCCTACCTTAGTAGCTGTATAGAATATGGTCTTTTTGTCTTTGACAAATTCCGTGATAAGTGTAGATTTTCCAATACGTCTGCGCCCATATATAACAGTCATGCCGATTCCATCTTTTTCGTAAAATTCATTCAAAGATGCTAATTCTCTTTCTCTTCCTATAAACATATATTCCGCCTCCAGTTTTGTTCAAATCAATTTTGTTCAAATCAATTTGAATAAAATATTGTTGAATTAAATTTAACATAAACGGGCTTCTATATCAATCTTTTTTGCCATTACATATATTATTTGTCATTGCTGCCGCCTCCTGCCTGTTCAAGATACAGCTCTGCATACTCAGGACATTGTTCCATAAGCTCTTCGTGGGTCCCGGCTATTGCCCTGCCATTATCCATCCAGATTATTCTGCTCATCTGCGGGAACAGATAAAGTCTGTGTGATATGAGGATTACAATATTATTCTGCGCCATTGACCTCAGATTATCAAACACCTGAACCTCTGTATTCTTATCAAGTGCTGAAAACGGGTCGTCCAGCACCATAACAGGCTTCATGTGGCACAGCGTCCTCGCAAGCGCAAGTCTCTGTGCCTGTCCACCCGACAGCCTGACGCCGCCGCTTCCGACAAGTGTATCCGTACCGGCTTCCATTGCATTTACCTCTTCGTCAATGCATACCATCTTAAGGTACTGTCTGCAATCGCCTTTATCTCCCATCATTACGTTATTGGCTATACTGTCATTAAACAGCTCAGGGTCATGTCCGAGATACCCCACAAGTCCGGTTCTCTCCGAAGCCGTCATATCCTTAAGCTCCCTGCCTGACAGCCTGATGCTTCCATCATACGGATATTCGCACAAAAATGTCCTGCCGAGCGTTGATTTACCACATGCAACCGGTCCCGTGACACCTATTATCTCTCCCGGCTTTGCGTTAAAGGAGATATCGGAATAAATATTTTTCGATTCAGGATATGCAAAGCTTATGTTGTTGACAGCCAGCGCCGGTACTGATACCAAGGCATCTGCACATCCTGCCGGCCGTCCTGCTTCCAATGCGTCATCTTCCGGTATCGACATAAGCGGCTTTATGCGCTTCCATGAAACCTGCGCCTTGTGGACTGCATTGAACAGCCTGGCAGCTTTTGATGACTTATCCGCAAGCTTGGTAAAGCATGCAAGAAATGTTGCAAATGCTGCAACGCTCCACTCACGCCAGCCGGTTCCGAGAACATTTTTCCCACCGAAGTAAAGTATGAATATAACTCCTGCCATTGAGATAATCCTGTATATGGGCTGAAGCGACGAATTCCATATATTAGCGAGGACTGCAGATTTTTCATAATCTGAAAGGTTTTTCTCATACGATTCCCTGCGCTCACTCTCACATCCGAATACCCTGTATGTAACTGCATTGTCAGCACGGTCAAGCGTTGCCTCACTTAAAATACCAGCCTGTACCTTGTATGCCGCACCCGTCTTCTGCACAATATCTTTCATCTTCTCCGCAATATAATACGAAACCGGAGGGAATATCATGCATAACAGTGCAAGCCGCCAGTCATACCACAGAAGCATTCCCATGTATGCTGCCATTGCAATTCCCGTATCAAAAATTTCTGTTGTGAACTTTCTCATTCCTTCGACACAGTCATCTACATCAAGGATTGCCTTAGTCATGACATTACCGGCACCCTCCTCCAGAAGCTGTGCCCGGCTCTTATGTACAAGACTTCCATACAATATCTGCTTCATGTTTTTATTAACATTATTGGAAAATCTTCTTACATAAAATCTCTTGATATACCTTGATATCTGTACGACGGCAATCGAAATCACATACAATGCAGCTAATATAAGCATGTCTGCAAATGTCTCACTGCCTCCGAGAATATTTACAAGGCAGCCTGTCATCTTACCCTCAAACCACGGGCCTGCAAGCAGTCCTATATTATATATGATTCCTGATATCGTCACTGCCAGAAGAACTGCCCATTCCTCTTTGAAGTATTCTGTTATTCTGTCGGGATGCTCTATCTTTTTACTGATATTCTTTTTCGTCTGCTGCATTTTTCAAATTCACCACCTCTGATATATTGACAAACCCTGCTCTTCTCTCATTCTTGGAGCGCCAATACCTTCATCTTTCATCATCTGCACCGTGAACTTGCTTACTTCTCGCGCTATCTTAGTTATCTTTCTTCCCGTATCATCCATAAATTTATATCTCCGTTCATTTTTAAAAAAAGATGTACTATCAACTAATTTTGATGATAGTACATCTTTTTTAATAAGTCGAGACACTTAGCAGAGTATTGAATCATAATCCACAACAAGTACATAGAACACTCTCCCGTAGTGTTCGCTGTCCACAAGATGACCGAAGTCAATGACTTTTCTGTATGTACCATTCTTTGCTGCGAGACGGTATTTCACATAATCATATGACTGCCCTGCATCAATATCAATCTGATTCCATATATCTTCTTCCACATCATCGTAATCATCGGGATGCACAAGTCCGGCAAATTGCTGCCCTGTAAATTCAAAAAAATCATTGAGGTCATCACAGCCAGTCATATGAATCAGCGCCTGATTAGCGTACAGCAGCTGCTCATTGCTCCTGTCTGCCTTATATATAAAAAATGCTCCGGGCAGATTATATGATATATCATCAAGCTTGAAACCAAGCTGTGTTCTGTCAGATTTGCACAGATTGTCCGTATAGCACATGCAGCCGTTCTTGCCTTTAAGCTTAACCTCATATAATGCCACATCTGCACAACGGAACAGTTCAGATCTCTTCCCTGCATGCTTCGGATACTCTGCATAGCCCAAAGAAATCCTGTAATTATACTCTCTGCCATGGAATCTGAACATACGCTGCTGATGGCAGAAGCGCTCTATCTGATCACCTGCGGTTTCCGCATCTGTTCCTTTTAATACAATACAGAATTCATCTCCGCCATTGCGGCCTATTATGGAATTATCCGGAAATTCATTGACCATTGACCTTGCAAGATTCTTCAGCGCTTCATCTCCGACTGCGTGTCCATATATGTCATTGATTGATTTGAAATCATCAACATCAAGCAGAATGCCGACACACGGCTTACTGCCAATCTCACGTGCATACCTGTCAAGTTCATCATTGAAGCCCGAACGGTTAAGAAGCCCCGTAAGTTCATCTGTAATAGCACGCTGTCTAAAATATTGCCGCTGCTTATCAATAAAGAGAAATGCAATAACAAGCGCTTCAATAAGTACAGATATAATAACCCCCGCCACTGCCAGTATACATATATTCTTCCTGTCAATCCAGCCTTCTGCAGGCATAATGTCCAGCCGCCATCTGCACCCGCCAAGTTCAAAATAATGTGAAACCGGATCATCCAGTTCCCCATTAGAGCTGTCAACCAGCTTAAACTCCGTATCCAATGGTGACACCGTCTTATACAGTCTGTACATATATCCAAAATCTTCAAGAGGACGCACAGATTCCTGATATATCTCAGGTACACGTATAATTACAATCGTCAGTCCCCAGAAGTATTCTGTGCCATCGTCAGATGACAGATATACCGGGTTGCGTATTGCGATTCCATGTCCTCCCTGCTTCAGCTCAAAAGGCCCCTGCATTATAACTTCCCGGTTATCTATACCATATCTAACAATTGTCCCACGCTCACTGTCATGTACAAGGTCAATCTTACCTGCATCATTATCTTCCTCAGGATATATCTGTGTAACAACCCCATCAGGTGCAAGCTGTATACTCTGGACATAGCTGTTCATCATACTCGCAGATACGGTATCAAATCTGCCAATCTCCCCATTATTGCTGACCAGAATCTGCTTAAGAAGTTCAGTTATATGAATTCCGTCACCAAGGCATGCTTCCATCCTGTCAGCATAAGTAACAGCATTCATCTCAGCCTTCGTTCTTATCTGTTCCCTGTCAGACGCATATGCCTTTTTCATAACTGCACATAACAAAGCCCCGCAGATGATAAGTACAAGCAGCGGCAGCATCCACTTAATATTCCAGCCTTTTTTCCGGTTATTCCCGTGATTGTATGTATCTATATATTTCAATTATTTTCTCCCAAAGCTGTATATACCCAACAAATTATTTTAGTGTCTTAACATCCATATTACTACTTTTGGGAAAATTTTCAATAACAATATCAGCGTAAGCATTATCAGTTACAGTAACGATATTACCATACTATTTTACAGGCCTGACAATGTACGCATTACCAGATCCACATCCTTATTCTCTAACTCCTGAATAATATGCAGATATGTTTTCTGTGTTGTTGTCATGCTTGCATGTCCAAGTCTTCTGGCTACACTGGCAATTGATACTCCTGCAAATAAAAGCAGCGACGCATGGGTGTGCCGGAGTCCGTGAATAGATATTACAGATATTCCGCAGTCTCTGCAATGCCTTGTCAGTACATCATTGACTGTTGAATTATATATCTTGGATTCTCCCACAAATATCGGCTTATCTTCAGGCATCCCCTTGACCAGCTCCGAGAATTTGACAACAATCTGCCAGTCTATCTGTATTTTCCTCACAGATGAATTGTTCTTGGTCGGTAAGAATCCACCATCCCCTTTGTAGTCCCATGTCTTATTTACAGATAATGTCTGTCTTGAAAAATCAAAGTCTGCCGGCGTAATTGCAAGCGCCTCGGAAAAGCGCATCCCGGTTTTTGCAACCAGCAGTATGAACCAGTCCCAGTTAGGTTCTTCCCTTATGTCCAGACTGGCAATCAGAGTATGCAGTTCAAACTGGTTAAGATATTTTATCTTCTTGGCTCTCGGTGTTCTGCCCTTTATAATTGCCTTTCTCGTAGGATCACGATCTATCAGTCCCTCATCAACCGCATCCAGTATTGCTCCCTTGAGCTGATGGTGAAAGTCAAGCGTAGTCTGTCTTTCGTGCTCCTTTGCATAGTCATTCAGAAGCTGCTGGTACGCTGTCCTTGTGAGTTCCGACACCTTTAATTCAGGTGCAAGACGTTCAACCCACTTCTGTGTCATAAGATATTTGGACATTGTGGCTTCTCTTATTGCATCTTTCTTATAAACATCTACCCATTGTCTGTAATAGTCACAAAAAAGTGCTGTACTGTCCGCATTGTTTGGCATAAGCTACCTCCGTTTCTTCTTGGTGCTTACGCTGATATAAGTGGCTTTATCTCCTCATCAAGTATTTTCTTCAGCTCTTTAATCATCTGTGCGTAGAATTTGAACTTAGGCATAGCTTTCTCCTGTGCTGCCTTGTATCCTGCATAATCGACAGTTGCCTTGATTGCACTCTCGTTAGGTATCTCACCATTTCTGTAATGTGTAGCTGCATACATAATATCATCCCTTGACGCATACCACACAACGCAGAAATCATTAACAACCTTATCAATGCACTCATTCTTCATATTTTCAACAATATTAAGAATCGACTTTCCCCTGTAACGCTTCTCGTCAAGCTCTATCTCACAGATTAATGAAGACATGATATCTGCAATCTTAGGATTATCTTTTCTCAGCTCCTCAATATACTGCTTAACTTCATCAATCTTCTTCTGTCTTGCCTCAGGCGTTATATCCGCAGCATCTTCATCCGGTGATACAATATTCTGGATGAGATTGATTATATATTCATAGTCAATCCGCGTATTACTGTACGCCATAAGTTCATAATCCATATCAGCTTCAATCTCATCATCTCTGCCTTCATGGTCATCCCTGCCCGCTTCTATCTCTGCTTTAACATTAAAATAGTGCGCTGCATAGTCCTCATATTCCTGCTCCGTAATTCCATAACCTGCAAGCATGTCATCACTATAATCGGTAAATGACTTAAGCTGCGCAAACAGCCTGTCAAAATTCTGGAACATCTTAACAAAGACTTCTTTTTCCCTGTCAGACATTCCCGGGACTTCGTCAGGAGCTGCCGCCGCAATCCTGAGTGCAGCCAGCGCCTTACAAAATGCCGGTTCAACATCCTCCCACTCCGCAGGCATGACATCCCCCGTACCGCCTGCCGAATACAGCATTACAGCCTTATCAACGCATTCCTTGAACATGCGCGGTGCCTGGAATGTAACAATCTGTCCGTATGATTTATTCTTATCAAATATTCTGTTAGTCCTTGAAAATGCCTGTATAAGGTCATGCGGCCCCATCGGCTGCCTGTCTATAAATATCGTTGACATGCACGGTGCGTCAAATCCGGTCAGAAGCCTGTCCACTACAATAACCAGATCAAGCTGCTCTTTTCTGCTTTTGAATCTTGCATCTTTTCTTGCAAGCCGCTTGTTCAGATTACTGTTATAGCTCTGTATCTGCGAAATGTCATATTTTGTACCAAACATTTCGTTATAATCATCAAGAGACTGCTGCATCTTCTGCTGGTTAACATGAGAGCCTTCTTCATTCTCCGTTACTGAATATGTAATCGCAAATTTAGGAAAATCCGGAAGCACCTGCTTAATCTTATCGTCAATCTTAACAGATGTCTCACCATTTTTAACCTTCTTTATTAAATCATAGTATTTCTGTGCCATCTGTATTGAACTTGCAGTAAGCATTCCCTCATATGTCATGCCCTTGCCATTCTGGAATCCGAGCTTATAGTATGATTTGTTAAGAATAACATCTATTACCTTAAGCATGTGTGCTTCATTATCATATACATCCGTATCTGTCTCATCCACCATGTTCTTAGGCCCATTATGCTCAACCTGAAAGCCGAGAACAGCTTTGTCACGGATTGCATTCTGAATTGTATATTTGTGAAGGCAGGCGCCGTAAAGCTCTTCTGTTGTGCGTGGCAGGTCTCCAAGCTGTGGATACGGATTCTCTGCAAATCTCGGCGTTCCTGTAAACCCATACCACATTGATCTTGCAAAAAATCTTTCAAGCTCTCTCTTGGTATTAGGCGTAACTGCCCTGTGGCATTCGTCAACCACAAATGCAATCTTGAGATTCCTGATTCTGTTATAATCAGCCGTTCCTTCCTGAAGTCTGCGCATTGTCAGAATCTGCAGCTTCTGTATTGTTGTTACAATCACCTGTCTGTCAGCTGATTTCAGCTTTTTCTTAAGATCATTAACATTATCCGTTTCATCAACGTCAATCAGATCATTATTGGCATATGCCTGAAATGCCATTGAAGTCTGTGTATCAAGATCCTTTCTGTCTATAAGGAATATGGCTTTATCAATTGATGGAATATCCATAAGAAGATTCCTTGTTGCCTTATAAGATGTCAACGTCTTGCCTGAGCCTGTTGTATGCCACACAAAGCCCGAATTCCCTGTCTTGGATGCCTCACGTATTGATTCTATTGCATGAATCTGATATGGACGCAGGAGTATCAGCCTCTTTGCGTCTTCATCAAGCACAGTATATCTTGCTATCATCTCATGCGCCTCCGGTATACGAAGAACACACCTAGCAAAATCAAGATAATCAGATACTGCCTCGTTATTCCTGTCAAGCCAGCCGCTTATAAACTTGGGATTAAGCTCTGTGTCACCCGCAGCAGAAAAATATCTTGTATCAACTCCATTGCTTATTACAAACATCTGAACCGCTGAAAAAATGCCTGTAAATTTGCCCTCGCCTATATATTTCTTTATCTGCCAGAATGCATCCATATATGAATGCTGTCTGTTCTTTAATTCAATGTGAATCATTGGAAGCCCGTTAATCATAAGTGTTACATCGAATCTTCTGCCTCTCACATCTTCATCATCTGATTGCAGTGCGCTATACTGGTTAATGACTTCATACACGCTGCTTCCGCCCGCTATATGCTCATGATTCATAACCACAAGATGAAGTTTCTGTGTGTCACGCTGCACATGAACCATAACCTTGCCGTTCTCGCCGACAAGCCATTCTCCCGCCTTATAAAATGAGGAAAACTGCAGCTGGTTCTTCACCTGTTCAAACTCAGCATCAGAAAGCGGTTCCCCATTAAGCCTGTCTTTGTTATTCTGCTCAAGTATGTACCTGAAATTCTTCCATAAATCATCTTCTGTCTTCAGGTCTTCCCTGTATACCCACTGTGAATCTCCATATACAAGCTGGTCTATAAGCTTTCTTTCAATCACTGATTCTAATTCCGACATACTAATCTCCATTCCTGCGCTGTCTTTTGCGCATATCAAGTTTGTGCTTGCGCTGCTGTTGCTTCGTAACTCATATCCAAAAGCAGCTGTATTCTATCATCTGATACACTTCCATCCAGCGCAGCTGTAATCCAGCTTGACTTGCTCATGTGATATGCCGGATAGAATCCTTCTTCTCCAAGTAAAGAACCTATCAGAGCCTGCTCACATTTGAAATTGACTATATCCACGATTCCGTCACCCTTCAGTCCAAGCCTGCCTTCCGGTACACTCATAATAATAGCAAACCACTTTCTATTACCGCTGTGCCGGAACACCTCATAATCCGGATATTTCACCCATGGATTATCCGGTCTGACGCTGTAATTATCCCAGATAAATTCTTTCAGTTGCTCACGGTTCATTATTATCTTCTCCCAAAATATACATTGTAGAATTGTTGATTGTTTCTATAGATTATTTGTTAGATTGGCTTATGTTGGTGAAGAGTGATG
>ULTF01013296.1_pt1 | contig 18906 bp, 19 predicted proteins | sample 1957371 | NCBI WGS metagenome assembly ULTF01 (sample SAMEA4835727, study PRJEB28245) | human gut metagenome | biome: gut microbiome; material: fecal sample | place: Denmark | collected 2008
TGGTCATAACAAATACTGGAAACAAGAGATCAATATCGGAAAACGTAATAATCAGAACTTTGTTTCTATTCCTTTTAATATGTTTATCTCAATGATATCTTATAAAGCTATGTTAGAAGGTATTAATGTTAAGATCGTTGAAGAATCTTATACTTCAAAATGTAGCTTTATAAGATAATGAACGGATTTGTAAACATGAATCTTACAAAGGAAGAAGGATTAAACGAGGATTGTTTAAAACCTCGTTTGGTAAGATCATCAATGCTGATATCAATGGTGCTTTTAACATCATTAGAAAATCAGAAAAAGAATCCTTTGATGTAACGATGTTACCAAAAGGTAGAGGGTTTTGGTGGAACCCAGTACGGATTTCCGTATAAATGTGTGCTATTTTACACTTTTAGTGTAAAGTGGTGTATAATCACCTTGCTCTCCTTTTTTTGCTTTGATTATAAAAGAGGTACAAACTTACCGTGTTTGTTGAGAAAAGACTATCTTTGTGGGTAAGTATATGCTTTGTTTTAAACGTTTAAAATTTTAATAATCATGGATATAATCAAAAGAACAGTAACAGCTAATTCCAATAAGCTGATAACTACTAATGGTGAAGCTGCACCTTCTTTAATCAGCAGTGCATGGAACTTTGCTACAATTGATAAAGATATTGTTCTGATTGACCAAAACGGACAAAAAGTTCCGTTTGTAATCATTCCTCTTTCAGAAGGGGCAATTAAGGTAATCCTTTCAGGTGGAATGGAATATACCATTTCGGAAGCGGAAGTGAGTACAAATATAGGAATGCCACTCATGTACATGGTTCAGAAGATTTTGAAAGAAGGGACAACGGCAACCAATCTTAGTATAGGTTTTTAAGGAAAGGAATTGACAATGAATTTAATAGGAAATATTAATGCAATTCCTTTTAGGAGATTTAGGGGAGGGGGCGGAGTAGCTCCTTTCCCATCTATTCCTGGTATGATTGCAAGGTATTCAGCATTAGGTCTTACTAATGAACAGATGGCAGAAAATCCTATATGGGTTGATAAAACGGGTAACGGACACGATATACAGTTGAAAAACTTCTCTTGGAAGGGAATGTCAGGGGTTGGGGGATATGTTCAGGATTTTAATTATTTTAGAAATAACGCTACTGTAGATAAAATAAGAATTGATGAGCAGGGTAGCAATTCTATTAAAGTAACCATTTTAACTACAGGAATTGGTAATGCTATTTATATACCAAAGAATATTTACCAATTTAATAAATCTTATTTCATAAAAATATCAAGTGAAGGATACGATGAAGGTGATATGGCTTTATCATTTTATGCGACTTCTACATCAACAGCAACAACAGTAACGGTATCATTAAACCCTAATGGCGTCACTGAAATTCCTGCAATAAAAGAAGATGATTTTTTAGCTGTTTATATTAATGTTAGCGGCAAAGTAGGTTCGTTTACCGTTGAACAACTACCTCTCTACCCCGGCGCACTTGTCTTTGACGGAGTAGACGATTATGGTGTTTGTGAGAATTTCCCTATTTTGACTAAGGAAAAGGGATATACGGTTGTGGTGTTGAGACAGTGGATTGAAGAAAAGAACAGTGTAACAGCACTGGCATCTAATAGCAAAAATTGGAATCAGGATGGTGCATTCGTATTTGAGTATAATAACTTAGAAAACAATTATCCCAATATAGAAATATCTTTTGGTTCTAATAATATGTTTGATAGAGGACTATCTCCTTATTCCTATCAAACGTCTAAACTGTATAATGGTAAAGAAATAAAATTTGGAGAGTTTTTAGGGAGTGATAAATTGACGGTTGCGAAGGCTGCCGAAAATTTATCTCCAAACTCTAATGTCGCTATCTGGGAACTTGTATTTCTCGACCACGATGCCACCGAAGAAGAGCTAACCAAGATCAAAGACTACTTCGTTAAAACCTATCCCTGGCTCTTCCCCGACCAGGCATGGACAGTGGTAGGCAAAACCAACGAGGACGAAGATCGTGCTACTATTGCCAACATTACGGGCAATGGTAATAATCTTGTGCTGTCGAATTTTGGGTTTGCAGAAGGGAGTGGGTATGGGTTGTATGCATATAATTTCAACTCATTTGATCTTAGAGATAATGTAGTTAAGCCCACAGATGTAAAAAAAGATTCGTTTAGAATAATCGGAACTGGGAATAGCAGTAATGTTTTGGTTTTATCAAATACATCTAATTCTGCTGTCTGGAAGATACGTATCACAGGTATGAAAGAAGGGGATAGCTGTATAGTTGGAAATGCAAATAAAAGTGGTGATTATATTAAAATAATCAAGGATGGTATATATACTTTCCAAAAACAGTATGCTGCAACTTCGATAAATGGTATATGGTATAATTCTTCACAAGAAGTAGATGTTTTAGTTGAGCAAATCCCCGAATACGAAGGATACCTGGTTACTGATGGGGTGGATGATAAGATAGTTTCTTCAAATTTTGAACTTGGAAAGGATTGGACTGTTGTGGGGGATTGGGAAATTATAACACAAGAAAGGGTTGATGCTGGTATCGTTAAAAAATTTAGTTTAATGGTATACAGTTCAGTAAATGGTGTAACGTTATTTATAAATGACCCCAATTCTTCAATTAATATTGAATCCAAGTCGTTAAAGGCGATATGTTCCGACGGCAGGGTATATTTAAATGATTGGACAGAGGTTGTTAGTATTGCTAAAAAACGTGAAACAGGTAGCAAATCTTCGTTGAGTATTGGATTTAATGGAAATAACTTCCTACAAATGGCTTTCAAAAATTTAGGTATCTATAACGGAGCTATTCTTTCCAAAGACGACTGTATCAAAGCCTACAACTACCTCCAAACCCTAAAAGCAAAGTAAGATGAAATTGGTTGAAAAGCATATTGTTAAAGATAACCGATTTGAAGATATTTGTCTCAAATCAGGATTGCTCTATAATTATGTTTTGTATAATGTACGTCAAGGAATCTTCAACGAAGAGTATCTGAAAGAATATGAATTTTCAACCAAACTTTGTAAAGAAAATCAATTTGATTTTAGAAATCTTCCATCAGCAATTTCCCAGCAAGTAGTTGCGCAGGTATTTTCAAATATAAAAGGATGGATAAAATCGAAAAAGGAATTTGAAAAGAATCCATCTAAGTTCCGCTCGAAACCGAAATTACCTAAATACAAGAAAGGAAAGAAACAGAATATGGTAGTCTTTACAACTTCTGCTTGTAGGGTTAAGAAAGATGGTTGTATTCATTTTATTAAAAATATTATTTCACCAATTAAAACCAAAATAGGAGAAAATAAACTATGTCAAGTTAGAATTATACCACAGGCTACTTGTTATGTAGCCGAAGTGATTTACGAAAAGAAAGAACAGGATTTGAATTTAAACAAAGATAATGTTCTTTCGATTGATTTGGGATTGAATAATTTATGTTCATGTGTTAACAATGTAGATAAACAGCCTTTCATTGTAAACGGACGAATTATGAAATCTTTTAATCAGTGGTACAATAAGAGAAAAGCTAAATTAATGTCTTTTGCAGGAGATAAAGGAACTTCAAAAAGACTTAGACAACTTAACAATTATAGGAATTTTTGGATAGAGGATCATATTCATAAGGTTAGTAGATTTGTTATAAACTATTGTGTTGACAATAATATCGGTAGTCTTGTAGTAGGACTGAACAAAGGATGGAAGCAAGAAATTAATCTTGGAAAGAAAACAAATCAGAAGTTTGTAGAAATTCCTTTTTCAAGACTTATAGATAAAATCTCCTATAAATGTAAATTAGTTGGAATTAGTTTTTATCTTAGCGAAGAATCCTATACATCAAAAGTTGATCATTTGGCTTTTGAAGGATTAGAAAAACATGATGTTTACTTAGGTAAAAGAAAGAAACGTGGATTGTTTCAAAGCTCTGTAAATAAATTGATTAATGCAGATATCAATGGAGCTATTGGAATAGGTAGAAAAGTATTCGGTGATTCTTATGTAAATAGGATAATCGATAGTGGGTTAGCGTTTAACCCTATTAGAGTAAACATTTTATAATGTGAATTTGATAAATAAAATTTTAAAATTTTAGTGACGTGAAATACGCAATTGTAGATTTATTATGGGCAAAATCACATGGTATTGAAATACTGCCCGAAATGAGAACAAGTATAGATCAGAGTAAAGTTATTTTACATGAAGAAATGTTAGTACCTTTTGAAGATGAATCATTTCCAAGATATTCATTTAGTGATCCAACTTTTATTGAATTGTTAAATAGTGAAGAATGGACTAGTACAGAAGAAGAACCTGTAATTAATAGAGACTTTAGTCGTATCTTAGCTTTGAATATTCTTGATGAAGAGATTACTAAAGAAATCAATACATATGATCTTACTCCAGGTGAAGCATTACAGGTAAAAGATTATTATCCAGAATGGGTTGTAGGTATCGTTGTTAAAGTAGGAGAAAGATATTTATCTGATGATATTCTTTGGGAATGTATCCAGGGACACACCACACAAGACAATTGGAAACCTTCTATGGCTACTGCAAGTTTGTGGAAAACAGTAGATGAAGATCATAAAGGAACTATCGATGATCCTATTGTTTACATTCCACCTATGGAGATATTTAAAGATAAATACTATATCCAAAATGGTATAAAATATAAATGTACAAGAAATAGTGAACAACCTCTTACACATGATTTATCAGCCCTTGTTGGATTATATGTTGAGAAAGTTTAATTATTAATAAGCTAAGGATGTCACAGGAAATCTACAATAAGACCGTGTTCAAACGGTTCTTCGAAGAAAACGATCCTGCCGTAATGGAATGGGCGGAGAATGTGCTTGAAAAAGTATCTTCTCCCGGCATTCTTCCTACTTTTATAAAGAAGGACGGAGAGGATTTTAAGGCGTATTGGGAAACAGTCTGTCATATCTTTGCGCTTGTTGTTTTATATGCTAAGCAATACAATGAGATTGACACAAACAAGATTCTGTTTGAGCTTTTTATTGAAAACAGAGGACTTGTGACAGACGAAGTGAACACACTTGAACAGATGAAATATCTGTTCAATAATTATGTGAAGGAATATAGAAAAAGAGGAACACTTGATATTGTAAACAAGGAAGGCTCAATACTTGGGGAACTCCTCCGTCTTATTAGATACAAGACGGAGGATGAGTTTATATTTGCACTTTTGATGTCTCGTGATACTGGATGGACAATGGGACATAGTTCTCCTACATGGAACAGGACAGACACGGTTCTGAATGTTACAAAAGGGTATGAGACAACGGAAAGCGTAAAAGATTTGAATGCCTATCCACTTGTGAACCCTACAGGTGTTGTTATTGTGGATGATATAGACAACAATGGCACTCCTATACAGGCAATGACTTTCGTTGGAAATGTTTTGGTGGGTATTTCTTCTGAAATTGACAAAACGAAACTCCTTCCTGTTTCAGAAAATCTTTCTTATCAGATTTCTTTTAAGGTTAAAACATCTTCCACAAGCAATCAAAATTTGAAATTCGGTGTGGAAGTGTTTAACGAAGCTGTTCAATCTATGATATGTAAGGAATCTTACGGAAGCGTGGATAGCAATAATTTTGTTTCAGGCAGCGAAGGAATCCTGGAACTTCCTGTAGCTGGAGTGTACTATGAATGCCGGGCAATTCTGTCAAGAAAGAACAGGGCATACGCGAAGCAGTTAGAGCTTAATTTCCCGAAAGGGAGAGGGCTTCAAATGAAAGACGGAATGAAATTCTTGTCATTAAGTCTTACTCAAGACAGGTCAAATTCTTCCGCTTCCGTGTATATTTATGATATAAAGATAAAGCCACTTTTCCTTCCATTCTATCAAGGTAATTTAGGGGAAAAGGACGTGATAGCTGCTTATTATCTTAATAATTCCCTTACAAGTGAGGAAGGAGTAAAAGAATTTACAGAAGATTACCTTGTTACCTACAAAAACATAATGGGTAGCGAGGATATTCAGCCTTTGAAAGAAAAGAATGTTATTTTCAAAGTATTGTCGGGTAGGGGAGCTTACATAGAAGGAGCTTCTATTTCTATTTTAGATAAACGTCTTGTGACAGACAGAAACGGGGAAGTGTCCATTGTACTTTATCCTGGCGATTATTCTATTGATGTGGAAGCATCTCTATTTATAGAGATAAACGACAGGCTGTTTCAGGTATTGGAAGACGACGAAGAAACGCAGGTGGAATATATTCAAATGCAAGGAGATGTGTATGAAAGAAAAGTCACGTTCGTTGTAAGGGATGAAAGTGAAAGACCTGTACGAAATGCCCTTGTTACTTTTAATGGTGAATTTAAATATACGGATTCTTCCGGTAATGCCATATTTATGGCTTTTCCTGGTTTATATCCTTATACTGTAAGCAAGACGGATTATTATACCATAAGCAAGAACATCAATGTACAGGACGACCAATCTGAACCTGTAACACTTATATTGATACCAAGATATACGGTTACATTTACGGTGACAAATTCATCTACTGGCGCAGTGGAAGGTGCAAATGTGACACTTACTGCAAAAGATAGATTGACAACAGAGGATGCTGTTGCCTATTCGGAAAGCAAAAGAACGGGTACGGACGGGAAAGTAACATTTACGAATATATTAGGTGGTGATTATATCTATCTTGTTGAAAAGCAGAACTGGATTCCTGCAAATGGGGATGTTGTTGTGGACAGTAATAAGGATATACAAGTGAATTTCAATCCTATGCCTACTTTCAATATGGCGTTTACCGTAAATGACTATAATACTTTTACGGGAGAGAAAAAGCCTTTAAATGGAGCTACCGTAAGATTTGCAGGTTTGACAAAACAGACTTCTGACAATGGGCAGGCTGTTTTTGAAGGAGTGTTGGGTGGAAAATATTCTTATGATGTGTCTTATGACAACAATCATCAACGGGTATATGTGGAAAACTATGAGTTTTATAATAATTCGAGCCTTACGATAGATTTGAAACAGCTTACCTACAAGACTACTATCAAGGTGTACGGTGCGGGAGGAACAGTCGTTGAAGGCGCGAAAGTGAAAGTAAACGATAAGGATTTTGTGCAGGAAGATTCTTCCGGCGTTGTGTTGGAGCTTCCTAATGGGCAATACACTGTCGTAGCATCCTATGAGGAATATGAGGACAGAGAGCAGCAATTTACTGTAAATGGAAATGATCAAGTGGTGAGCATCTATATGGATCAAACTTTATATGATCTTACATTTGTTGTAACAGAGGATAACGGTATCATTTCCAACGGCACAAGAATAACACTTAACAGGGGAGGTGCAGGAGAACAAACAGGTCTGACAAGTAACGGACAGATCAAATTCTCTGTTCCGAGAATGCGTTATGATTGGGTGGCTTCGAAGCAATATTTCAGTGACCAGACAGGGGTTGTACAACCAAATGACCTTCCAAAGACGGTGAATGTTGCAATGCCAAGAAAAGAAACGAGAGTGCAGTTCTATGTTTATAATTCCGATACAGGGCTTCCAGTTTCAGGAGCTTCTGTAAAACCTGAAGGGCTTAGTACGCAAAATACAGGGTCGGACGGTACAACGACCTTTACGATGCAGATGGGGAAAACTTACAGATATGAAGTTTCCGTTTATGACTATCAGCCTACGGAAGGTTCTGTCACAGTTAATCAGGAATCAATGCCACAACAAAGGGTAGGTATTTCTAACAAGACTTACAGTGCTCATATTACAGTAAAATCCCGAAATGGGTATAATATTAATCGAGCTTACGTGACTTATGGAGGAAAGAGTGGGTACACCAACTCACAAGGACAGCTTACACTTACTGGAATACAATCAGGGTCGTATAATGCTACTTGTACAGCAGACAATTATCAATCCCAAACGAAAAATAATATTGCAATATCGGGAGCTGACACGTATATAGATTTCACTCTTGACTATGAGCTTACGACAACTTATATTTATCTTAGAAAGGAAAATGTATTGCAACCTTATGCTTCCGTGAATATAAGAACTACCGCGCCTGACGGATCGTCTTATTACAGTGGTACAGATCAGACAAATGGAAGTGGTAGGATAACGGTTTCTTCTCCTTCTGGAGGTTATGTGTATGCTTCCGCTACGGATTCGGAATGTGTAGGGACAGGGGATGAATCAACGAACGCAGGAGGGAGCAGTATTTACCTTTATCTTTGGAAAGCTCTTATCGTTTCTTATAGCGGATCGCCTCAAACGCCATCTGTATCAAATGGCGTTTATGAAATAGTGGGGAGAGAAGTAAGAGTACAAGGCGGAAGTAGAAATACAAGTAACCCTTCTACTGTGTATGCCAATTTCAGAAATCATACAAGAGCTACTGCAATCAAACAGTGGCCCGAATCATTTTCTATTCAGGGAAGTTCTGGCACTTATAATGTGGACGCTGCTGGCGGCAACCATTCTGCCTTTAGAGGATGTACAAGTCTTTCATCGATTGCAACAAACACAATTCCTTCTATTTCAGGGGGTGTTATCTGTTGGTTTAGAGATTGTACAAGTCTTAGGTCTATTCCTTCTGGTTTGTTTACCAAAATGACAGGTAATTCTTGTGCGGGTGCTTTCTGGAGCAGTGGGGTTACAAGTCTCCCGAGTGGTCAACTTGTTCCTACTTCATGTGTTTATCATTCTTCCTTGTTTAGAAGTTGTAAGAGTTTGACTTCATGCGTTGGCAATGGTACTTTTGGAAGGGGAGGCGGCACAGAAGATTTCCATGCTGTATTTTTTGAATGTACGGCTTTGAAAAATACAGGAGGTCAATCAGCTACAAGTTCTCCATTTAGCAATTCAACGAATGCACAGTATATGCAATATACATTTCAAGGTTGTACAGCCATAACCGAACTTCCAGTATTATGGTTCAGATATTGCACAAACATTGTTTCTTTTGTTGGTTGCTTTGTCGGTTGTACAAGTCTTGTCGACGGCTGGTCTACCGCTATGTTTTCTTTCTCTTCGAAGGCAACAAATATGCAGTCATTGTTTGAGGATTGTACTTATTTGTCTATTCCTTATGGACAAGGGCTTCCGTCAAGTGTAACAAACGCTTCAAGAATGTTTGCGAATTGTAGGAATTTATCTGATATATCTTCTTTTGATATGAAGAATGGAAAGTTGCAGAATGCAGAAAGTATGTTTGAGAACACGGGTGTGAAACAAATTCCTGCTAAGTTCTTTAATGATCTTACGACACTTACTAATCTTAGGAGATGCTTTGCAGGATGCACGTCACTCACTTCTTTTGGAAGAACAGGGAATTATGTAGGACAACCAGGAACATCTGCACGACCTGTGAATGTGGATATAGGAAATCAGTTTAATAATACCAATTTTGAGAATATCAGTGGTAATTTGAATTGCACTGAAATGTTTGCAAACTGTACAAATCTTTCTTTAGGAACAGAACAAACCTATGCGGTTTCATACACATCCCTATATGATAGGTCAGTGGCAGGCGTAGGAAAGGTTAATATGGACAGAATGTTTTATGGTTGTTCGAAACTTGGAACTGTTCCTGTTATTCAAATCCTTACAGGATCATCCAATTATGTAAAGATAACGGAGTCTGGGAACAATAACGTAACAAGTCATAGTCAGACTTTTACAGGTACGAATTGCGAGGGTGTCCCAAGTGGATGGAAATAGTAAGTCAAAAATAATTAAAATATTGAGTATGAGCAAGTTAAATGTTAGTAGAAATGTTTTTTTAGAGAAAGAAGAACTTTCAAATATGATTTCTTTCTTTGCTACAGCACCGCTTATGAAGGCGGTGCTACAGGCATCTTATTCTTTTGGGATGATTACGAATGACCCATCTAAGATCAATCCTAATACAGTTAACAAACCAGTAGAAGATGAAAATCTTGTAGAACCTTTTAAAGTGGAAACAGGAACAAACTCTGGCACTATTAAGGTACTTCCTGGGATGGCTCTTACCAGTGCCGGGAACTTTATAGATATCAATGTAGAAGATAATATTCTTGTACCGAACGACAGCAATTTCTATTGGGTGAAGATTGCTTACAAAACAAGAAATTACGAAAAGGGATATGTAAGCGTAAACTCACAAGGTATTGTGTCTGGTTCGGTTGATTTTTCAGGCAAGGTGAGAGGGCAGTCTTCGTCAACTCCTATTTCTATTAGGTTTGAAAAACAAGACGGTTCTGTTCCTTTGAATAATGGCGTTTATCAGATTGTAAATATAATTGACAGGCAAAACTTACTTCTTACATCCGCAACTACATTTGTAGCGGAATCGAATTTAAGAGCTATTGTGCTTGGGACACTTCCTTTGGGAGGTGTATTGACTTCCGAACAACGAAACGGTTTGTACACTTATGACGATTATGCCATTTCTTTAGTCCCAGAAGTAAGCATCAGCACTCCGCCGGAAAAAGAACCGGACGAGTATTATATCGCTCGTGTACAAAATTCTGGCGGCACGGTATCTGTTTACAATGAAGTGAAAAGCGAATATTGGTCGCTTGGGAATATATTCATGTCAACTTCTAAAAGTTAAGGGTAACTATATACCAGTTTACAGAAATATTTAAAGTTGTAGATTTTAAATAGGAAATTTCAAATATTCTATTTATATTTGCGCCATGTATTTGGTAGAACAACATATTATTTCTGTAAATGATAAGAGATACAAAGATTTAGATCGAATTTGTTTCTTGTCTAAGAACTTGTATAACGCTGCTTTATATACAATAAAGCAAGAGTTTCTTTGTACGGGGAAGTGGATAAGAGCAGGAGAACTTAATAAGAAAATGGTAGCAGAAAATAATATAGATTATAGAGCAATGAGTGGATCATCTTCTCAACAAGTTCTTATGGCTTTAGATAAGAATCTAAAATCTTATTTCTCTACTATCAAGTCTTGGAAACGGGATAATAAAAAGTTTACTGGTTGCCCAAAATTTCCGAGATACAAACATAAAACAAAAGGTAGAAATGTATTTTCTTATTCTTATGCGCAGTTTAAGCACAAAGGAAACTTCATTTTCTTTCCAAAGAAAGAAGGATTGTCACCTTTGAAAACGAATTGCAAAGAAGGTTCTGTAAAACAAGTTCGATTTATTCCTAAAGCAGATTGTTATTCTATAGAAGTTGTTTATGAATCTTCTGTGAAAGAGCAGCTTCCCGATAACAATAGGATCATGTCTATTGATTTGGGTATAAACAATTTAGCTTCTATTGTAACTAACACAAACAATAAACCTGTTTTGATTGATGGAAGGAAATTAAAATCCATCAATCAGTATTACAATAAGAAAAGATCGAAAATTCAACAACAATTAAAAAAAGTAAATGGAAAAGAAAATTCAAGACGGTTAATGTCTCTTACAAGAAAGAGAAACAACAAAGTAAAGGATTATCTTCACAAGGCAAGTAAAGAAATAATCAATACTTGTTTGGAAGATAATATAACAACATTGATAGTTGGACATAATGATGGATGGAAACAAGAATCCAATCTTGGCAAAAGAAACAATCAGAATTTTGTCTCAATTCCTTTCGATATGTTCATATCAATGTTAAGGTATAAATCAGAAAGACAAGGGCTAAGATTTGTTGAAGTAAACGAATCTCATACGTCAAAATGCAGTTCTTTTGATTTAGAATCTGTGGAACACCATGATACTTACGTTGGTAAAAGAATTAAGAGAGGGCTTTTTAGAACAAAAGATGGAATCTTACTTAATGCTGATGTCAACGGAAGTTATAACATCATGAGAAAAGTAAAAGGGGATGCAGTAATGCCACCCTATACAGGGTTTGGGTATAACCCAGTTAAGAAATTTATTAACTAATATTACAGGTGTAAACTTGTATATAATTACCAAGTTAAGGCTTATGTTACGGTTTTATTATACGGTCAGTTCGGGATATAACAGTCCGCAATCCAAAATTTCAGATTCGTTGGGTGGATATAAATCTTCCACTCTTGTGCCTAATGATGTATTTGGCAATTTATTTGATGAAATAAGCCTTAATTTGGCTTCAAATCCTCATAGCCAATACGTTGCTCTTGTTTTGAAAAATGAGGGCACAGAAACGCTTAAAAACGTCGAATTATGGTTTTCTTCTGTAACGGATAACCCCTACGGGACAATCACGGTAGGAGCTATAGGGATGGGAAAGGATGAAGAAGAAAATCCGGTTACTTCGCGCACATCTTCCATGAACGAAAAACCTTATTGGATTCAATTTTATGAAGCAAAAGAGGAAGAACCGGTATCGCTTGGCGATATGGAAGCTGGGGATGAAATTTGTTTGTGGTTCTGCCGGTCGCTTGATAAGAAAATTATAAAAAATGACTATGATATTGTGGCAGAGAGAGATATGAATACACAGAACCGCTATAAAAAGGTGGAAAAGCAGACAGAGGAAATTTTTAACATTAATTTGCTTTGGGAATAATTACAATTATTGTAGTTTTGCTGGCGTAAGGGGAGAGAAATTTCCCCTTCTTTTAACTTCAAAAATATTAAATTTTTGTATGCAATAATTGTAATTTCGATATGACAAGAAAAGAGGAATTTAAACTGATTTACAGTTATTTACAAGGAAAACTGACAAGCAATCCAGCTTACGAGTTCCGTCCAAAAAGAAAGGACAGGGAGAAACTGGACGAGTTTTTGTCCAACGACAAAGTAGGGAATCTTTGGGAATATCTTACGTTTCAGTTCAACCGGCAGATGTTTGTTCTTTCTTTATCTAACCTTCCGATAGTTCCTCTTATGAATGTCATAGGGAAAACAGCCATAGACAGATGGAGAAAAAGAACAAAAAGGGACATATACTTCACTTCTAAATTTGTGATGGAAAATGAACTTTTTAATCCTATAAAAAATGAAGAAGGAGGTGTTTCGGAAAGTTACCTGGACGAGCAAAGGAAACTCTATTTTGATTCTCCTGAAGGATATATCCTATGCGATAGCTTCGATGGTTATTTGCTTGATGAAGAAAAATGCAAAGGTTGCAGATATATACGGTTATGTAAAGAAAAAGAGAATGAAAAGAAAGAAAGAACTTGAAGTAAAGATTGTTCCTTGCTTTTATGACACAAAAAGAGCAGAGCTTTTGGTCGTAAGGTATGGACGGTTCGGAAACCTCAAATGCCTAAAGAGCTTTGGTTTTATCTATCTTTCGGATAAAAGGAGTGAAGAAATGATAGATTGGGTAATTGAATTAGTAGAGAGGTTTAACAAAATACAAAAAATGCGATATGAAAGAAGAAAGAACAATGTATGATGTACGCTATGCCCTTACAAATGGAACTATAGACAAGGTTATTGTGGAGGGGAGTGGCGAGCTTAAGGATAAGGATTTGGTAATCGTCAAAGGAGAATGCGTTTTTTCAAGAGTAGGCAGTGATGTTTTCTTTACCGAAGAAGAAGCAAGGAAAGGTGCTAATGAAAAGATTAGAAAACGGATATTGTCATTGGAAAAACAGATTGAAAGGTTGAAAGCTTTAAAATTTTGACAGTATGGGTAACTGGCAATATGGGACTACAAAAGAAAGAAAAATATGAAGCAAGACCTTGTGTCTGTTGCAAGCAGAGCCATTATATCTATAACAGGATGAAGTGGCTCTGCAAAGAATGCGATAGGGAAACAGGAAAAGAAAGAAGGGGCGATCTTAAAACCCTATTCATGGAAATATGGGAAGAAAGAGAACATGTCTGTGTAAAATGCGGAAAGTCTTTAGGGGATGAACCGAAAGCCATTTTCTTTTCACATATACATTCACGCGGAGCAAGACCGGATTTGAAAATGGACAAAAGCAACATTGAACTTCTTTGTTCTGCTTGCCATAGACTGCACGAATTTGGAGAAAGGGAAATTTTATGAGGAAAATAATCGCCGTATCAATATTATCTTTGTTTCCGTTACTTGTTTCTGATATTAGAGTTTCTGCTATCAGTGACAAGAAAGAAGCGATGGACAGGGTGGTTTGGGAAAGATTGGTTCATGCTATTTGCATGGTTGAATCAGGTTGTGACGACAACGCAAAGAATAAGACAAGTTCTGCCTGTGGCAGGTTTCAGATGTTGAGGGTCTATGTGGATGAGGTGAACCGTATCAAAGGAAAGAAAGTTTATTCCTATAACGACAGGTTCGATCCTTTGAAAGCAAGAGAGATGTTTGATATTTATCAACAACATTATAATCCAAACAAGGATATTGATAAGGCGATTGTTCTCCATAGAGGAAAGGTTTCGGAGAAATATATTAAGAAAGTTAAAAGCGAAATGTACAACTTATAAATTTTGATACTATGAAAGTATGTTGGACAGAAGAAGGAAACTACTTCGAAGGGAAAGTGATTGATTCCTACCCTGTGGAAGATGGAACGATGTTAGTGGTAGAAGCAGAAAATGGCAGAAACCGATGTGTTCTTAGAGAATGGAATACATTAATTGAGATAGGAGAAGATGAAAATGCGATTAAATGAAAACATGGAATTGCTCTTGACTTCTATTTCCGAATTGCTTGGGGATATGAAGATGAATGTTTTCAAAGAGAAGCTGGAGAATGTGATTGCTTTTCCAAGCGATACAAGTGTAGCGGATTTCATAGAAGAATATACGAAATGGAGCGAAAAGAACTATTTCAAAAAAGAGAGACTATTTGTCTTTTCAAATGGGAAATTGGCACTTACAAGGATATACATAGTCTCTGCTGAAATGAAATATACGGATGAGGGGATACCGGAAATAATCATAAATGAAATGCCGGATGCTGTCAATTTAAAAGACAACCCCTATAAAAATATCCATATACGATATGAAAACGAGAATGATTGTTCTCGTGATTTCGATAGACTGAAATTAGTTTTAAACTGATAGAGTGTGGAAATATTAACTAAAAATTTGAATCTTACAGGAATGACAGAGTATTTCAATCAACATTTCTCGAAAAGAAATGGTAAGAAATTCACTCTGTGGGATATTAGAGCTTATAGCACGACAGGGAATGTTCCTGCTTATATAGGTGGAGGAAATCTGTATATCGATCCATGTGTACCGGAAGGAGGAAATGTAAGACTTTGGCAGCTTGTAAGAGATACAAATAGACAAAAATTTAGAAGATGAAAACAAAAGTGTATGTTAGCTTGCCTATAACAGGGCATGATTTGGAAGAAACAAAGAAATATGCAAATCAAGTCAAGAAATGGCTCGAAGAAAAGGGATATGAAGTAATAACCCCTTTTGATGCTTGCAGTGAACCGGATAAACCGTATTCCTATTACATGGGAGAAGATATAAAGGCTCTTTTAGAGTGTGATGCCGTTTATTTTGTTTTTGATTGGGCAACATCAAAAGGCTGTATGGCAGAATTTGAAATAGCAAGAGTTTACGGGAAACAAATAATGATGTAGTCATGAAAAGTGCAAGTAAGTATATAATTTGTTATGATTGTGAAACGGGTAGTATTCCTTCCGCAGAAAAGCCTGCTTTTGATACTATAGCATTGATAGAATTGGCATTTGTGGTAATAGATATGGAGAAACTGGAAGTTTGCGACGAACTGTCTATGATATTTCCGCGTGACTACAAAGAAGGTCTTATCTATTCTTCGGAAGCAGAAGCGATACATGGGATAACGGAAACAATTCAAAAGGAAAAGGCAATACCATTAAAGGATATATTCAAGAAATGTCAGGCACTTTTTAAGAAGTACAAGAACCCCAGACAAATGTGTACATTATGTGGGCATAACATAGTAGGGTTTGATAATGCCTTTTTGGAGAACTTCTTCAAGTTCATGGGGGATGATTTAAGGAAGTATGTAAAGTTTTCCATTGACACTATGCAAATGGCACACATGTCTTACCCGGAACTGGAGAATTACCAACTTCATACTGTTTGCGAAAAAGAAGGCATTGATTTGGTGAACGCTCACCGTGCAGGTGATGATACTTATGCCAACGCACTACTTATGATCAATTTTGTAAAAAAGTTAAGGGGAGAAGGTGTATCTGACGGTGGAACTTCATCTGCGCGAAATCCTTTCCGAGAAAAATTTGCTTTGTAGAAATGGCAGTCATATATAATTCAAAAGGAGGAATACTTACCGAGCTACAGTCAAAAAGGTTGTTTACGACAGTGGACGACATTATAGACCGACTTCCTTCCACTACTGTGCGATCCTTGTTTTCGGGCGGCAGCAGAAAGGATTTGGACAAAATGCTGGACACCATAATCAACCAGACCGAGTATGCCATGAATTTTGGACGTTCGCTTGACACGGAAAAGCTGGGGTATGTGGACAATCTGTTTGCTTCAATGGATGAAAATCTAAGGATTCTGTCTTTTAATTATTTCAAGGCGACAGTCCTTTCTAATTTCAATATGGGATGGCGAAACTTGGAATGGGGGAATCTTACACAGTTATTTCCCTGGAGTAGTTATTTGTGTTCGCGAAGTAGTGGAAAGTGCGAAGCTCCTGATACTTTGATAGTTATGGCAGATGGTTCGCTAAAAAAAGTCCAGGACATAAGAGTAGGTGACAAGGTAATGGGACAAGACTTGAAATGTCGCAATGTCTTGGAACTGCATCACGGAGAAACCTATATGTACGAAGTAAGGCAGAAAGGTGGAGATAGCTATATAGTAAGCGAAGGCCACATTCTTTGTCTTGCTGACGGCACTTATATTCCTGTTGAAATCGCCGAAATGAACCAAAGGAGAGGTGCTAAATATGAAGGCTACAGAGTTTCAAGAGATGGGAAATTCAAGAAAACGGAAATCTTTGTATCCTTACTGGATGAAGGTGAGTATTACGGTTTTGCTTGTGACGGAGATCATAAGTTTTTACTCGCTGACGGCACAGTAACGCACAACAGCTTCGAGTGGTGTTACGCATTCCCTTTATGGAGGTTATACTCCTATACACGTCCTATGTTGTACGGAGGGGACACGATAGACAATAAGAACCGAAAAGAAACCGCTATGATCACAAATACAATGACACTTGCAAAAGTGCATGTGAACAAAATCATAGAGGAAATATCCACCAATGATATATTAAAAGAAAAACTTGATCCGAACGGTAAGGCTAAACTTGGAGAGACGGCAATAGAAGGCGAAAATGGTGCAATTCTTCATGTTCGTGGTAAGGATGGGTTTATTCGTGGTTTGCACGTTGGAGCAGCAATCATAGATGATATGCCGGATGAAAGTTCTCTTTACAGTGATGAGCAAAGAGAAAAGCTAAAGGAAACATTTAGAGGGACTATCACTCCTATTGTTGAGCCTTACGGATATCTGATTGTGTCCGGTACGCCTTATTCTACTGCTCCTAACGAATTGTACAATGTCATTAAGGGAGATAAGCGTTTTTATCTGTTCGAATATCCTATCATATTCCCAGACGGACGACCTCTTGCTCCTGACAGGTATATGTTTGAAGATATAAAAAGGAAAAGGACAGAGCTTGGTTCTATTGTGTTTGCACGAGAATACCTTGTGATTCCTATTTCGGATAACTCAACTATTTTCCCTTATGAATATCTTAGAAGGGCAACTACCGGCATGGATAAGGTTTCCTTTGCGGACAGTATAGAGTTCTATCCGTTTGAACTTCAAAGGGTAGTAGTGGGGTGTGACTTTGCCGTCTCTGGTAATATTGGTGCTGACTACACCGTATATTCTGTTTGGGGAGTTGACTTTTCAGGCAATTATTATCTTATAAACTATTTCCGTGCAAAAGGCATGTCTCATAATGAGCAGGTGGACAAGATTGTTCTTTTCAATCGTCTGTATAAGCCTGACAAGATTGTGTGCGAAGCCAACGGATTTCAGGGGATATTATCGGCACTTGCAAGAGAAAGAGGACTTACTAATATCGAACAATTTACCACTACGGAAGGAAATAAGAAGGACTTGTACACCGGACTTCCTTCTTTGTCTGCCATGTTTGAAAGAGGTCAGATAAAAGTTCCTTATAAGGAAGGCGAGACAAGAGAAAAGGTAGAAATGATGTTCAGTGAATTTGCTTCTATCACCTTCAGAAGTGATAAAGGAAAACTGGAAGCAAGTTCGGGACACGATGATATATGCCTTTCGTCGTTTTTTTGTATAAATACCTTACGAGAAGAAGGTGAAAGTAGTGGCTTTAGTATCAATTTAGTTTAAAATTTTGGTATCGTGAATAAACTGAATCCTGGCTTTATGTCCGAAATATTTAAATTGATGTTTTCGGATGAAGTCATAATGTGTATAGCTTCGGAGCATCTAAAATATGAATTGATCCCTAAAGAATGGTCTGGGTATAAATTCATACTAAGAGAAGCTGTCGAACAATATAGAGAAAAGGGGAAACTCCCTGCACTTGGTGCTATCTGTCAAAAATTTTCCGATAATGACTTTGTGTTGGATGCCGCAAAGGAAATAAAGAAAGCCAATTTGATAGACAGAGAAATAGCAATAGACCAACTCCAATCGTTTGTGAAAGAGACGGAATTTGAACTTCTTTCCAAAAGGGTACATGACCTTTACGAAGAAGGAAAGAAGGAAGAAGCTATCCGTATAAACGCGGAAGAATCGCAAAGAATCGTGGAGATGTCCTTTCGCTCCAAATCAGGGGGTTTCCAGTCTGTTTTCGGGGGTTTCCAGCAGCGTATGCTTGAAAGACGCATGGATGCTGCTACAATAATGGAAAAGCCGGTAAAAATTCCTTTCGGAATTGACAGGTTGGACGATGTATCTTTCGGTGGCATGGAAATAGGTGATACAACGCTTTGGATTGCTCGCAGCGGCACGGGAAAAACGACCGTATTAAAATGGCACGGCTATTCCGC
>ULTF01007203.1_pt1 | contig 18875 bp, 11 predicted proteins | sample 1957371 | NCBI WGS metagenome assembly ULTF01 (sample SAMEA4835727, study PRJEB28245) | human gut metagenome | biome: gut microbiome; material: fecal sample | place: Denmark | collected 2008
GATTCACCACCATCACGAACTGACCGTAGGCAAACGAGTGACGGGGCAAATCGATTGTTTTCTTTACTACCTCTCCCGCCGGAAGATGGATAGACTCACAGACTGGATTTCCATCGGCGACAATTTCTATGATCCGTTCACTGTCGGCCAGAAAAGTCACTTCCATCCGATAGTCGGCATGAATATCCATCTTATCGAATGCATAGATCACCTTCCCGCCGAAATTGCAGGAACGCTGGGCCGTGCTGCCCGACAGTTCAGCCGGCATTTCATAATTTTCCCCCAAAACCAGATGAGGCTGTTTTCCTTTCTCGCCACAGTCGTCATAAGCCACTTCCACCCATTTCTTGTCTTGCGACCAGGAAGTCAGGGTCAGACTTAACAGCCCTCCCAACAACAGTATCTTTTTCAATCTCATACACAGAATGCTTTTTCAGTATAACCAATCCTTTTTACGGCAGTTTCCCACTCTTGTCTGAATCTGTCTTTGAATTAACCGATGGTTCCTACAGTTTTCAGCAAATGGAAGAAATTCTCCATCGGAGTATCCAGCTGCACATGGTGAGTCGGAGCACAAATCCATCCTCCTCCCTTTCCTACAGAGTTTTTCAGCCATGCATATTCCTTTTCTATCTGTTCAGGAGTTCCCATGGGCAAGGTTGACTGAACCGCCACTCCCCCGAAGAAGCAAAGCTGATCTCCATATTTTTCCTGCAGGATCTCCGGATTCATACATTCCGTCTGGATAGGATTCAATACATCCAGACCGATTTCGATCAGATCGGGAATAATGTCGTAATTACAGCCGTCCGTATGATAAGCCACCTTGATATCCGGCTTAATTTCTTTCACCGTGCGGATGATATCGGCCATTCTGCCCTTGAAGAACTCGCGCCACAGTTCCGGATCAATCATCAGTGAATCCTGTGCTCCCATGTCATCACCCAGCCAGATCATGTCAACGCCTATCTGTGCCATCTTCTTAGCCACTTCCTTATGGAAGCCTCCGGTCTCATCCAGCAGGTGATTGGTCAGATCCGGATTGATATAAAAATCGGTCATCAGTGTATCAAGTCCTCTCAAAGCCCATGCAGACTCAAAGATGGTACAGTGAATACGCCCGATAATATAATATTCATCGCCATATTCCTTCACCAGACGCTCCACATTCTTATAAAGCTCCGGCCGGTGAGGATCGGGTGCCTTATAAGCCATTGCCAGTTCATCATTATCCCGCAGAGGATTCCGGGCAATGTTCGTATAATGTCCGATGCCAAACGGAGTTTCATAAGGATCAATCTTCCATTCGACTCCCCGTTCGTCCGTGTAAGGCTCCTGCTTCAAGTAATAGTTGGTAGACCATCCGACACTGGCCTGAAGCAAATCCTGCCCTGTCAGCTTCTCCAGTTCATATCCGTACCAGTCTCTGTGGTGTGGTTCCGAAAACTGTCTGGGAAGATGAAAGACTTCGCGTAAACGATCTGCAAATTCCGGAGTAAATGTGGCCTGAAAAGGAGGCCTGTCCGTTTCTTCATGATTTAAAGCTCTGATAACCCGTTCTCTATGTTTCATAATCGTATTAGTTTTTTACTGCTGACAAATTTACACGTTGCTTTTTAAATCGTTTTATAGTATATTTGCATGGTTGTGTGATTTATTTGCCTGAACAAAAAGATGAAAACAAACTCCTTACATCAGATGGAAGCTACCTTCGAAAAAGTAGAGAAGAGAAAAGGAATCCGGAATATGAACTGATTCTGATAGAGGAAGGCAAAGGACTCAGCTTCGTAGGCGATTCCATCCAGGAGCTTTCTCCGGGCGACTTCATGCTGATCGGAAAGAATCTCCCCCATCTGTGGCTCAGCGCAGACGAATACTACCAGAACTCCGGACTGGTTTCACGGTCTGTCTATACCCAGTTTGATGACCGGATCTTTCCCGCCAGCTTACACGACATTCCCGAACTGGAGAATATTTATTCCCTCCTGAAGAAATCTCAGAAAGGGGTCTTCTTTACCGGCGGCAGCATTGAGGCTTTAAAAGAACTGTTCCGCTCCCTGGTTGCCAAAGAAGGATTTGAAAAGATCGAAGGACTTTATACTTTACTCTACAGGCTAAGTTCCGAATGCAATCATGCAACCCTGACAACAGAGAACTATATCAACAGTGATTCGACAGAAGATCCGATTATCAACAAGGTGCATCTGTTTATCAACAAGAACTACCAGAACAATATCGCCCTGGAAGACATTGCGTGTAATGTCGGTATGAATCCAAGTGCACTTTGCAGATACTATAAAAAACATACCGGGAAAAGAATGTTTGAATACCTCACGGAACTGAGAATCTCATACGCAACCAAACTGCTGATCAACAAAAACATCAATATCAGCCAGGTGGCATACGACTGCGGCTACAACAGTCTCTCCCATTTCAATCATCAGTTCAAGCAGATAACCGGCTATACCCCCAGTGAATACGCTCAAAAACTGTAATGCCCGTTGCAGCTGAATCGTGCGGTCGTTGAAGCCCAAACGTGCAGTCGTTTGAGGCCAAACGTGCGGTCGTTGAGGCCCAATCGTGCGGTCGTTGCTTTTGCATTGACCAGTCAATTGCGAGGACATCGTGCAGTCGATTGACTATGCCTTGTTCCATAAAAAAGAGGGATTACAGCCACGGCTTCACAGCCGGTTCTCTGCAATCCCTCTCAAGACAAACTTTATTATTTATCCAGAAAAGCCTGTTAATTCAGAATCACACCTGCATCGCTGGTCGGATTCTGTGTCAGCGTACATCCGCTCGGATATGCATTGATCGCACTTTGCGGAATGTAATAAGTTACACGATAATCCGTAGCCGGAACATCTTCCATTGCATTGTGCGGACCCGGATAATGACGGGTCAACGGTTCACCGTTACGGAATACGTCATAGCTTCGCTCTGCCTGATAAGCCAATTCAAGCTGACGTTCCTTGTCGATAAGTTCAGGAGCATTATTAGCATCCAGAGAAGCATATCCGGCACCCGGAATAGAGCGTTCACGAATGGTATTCAGGTCAGTCAGGGCAGCACCGTAATTACCCAGCTTGGCATATGCTTCAGCACGGTTCAGGTAAATCTCACCCAATCGGGAAATAATCGGTGAATGCAGGTGAGATTCTTCACCTTCGTAAGAACACTTCGTAATGTAGAACATCGGATATACACGGTTCAATGACATCTGATAATCAATGACACCAGTATAGGTCTGTCCGTCGGAATACTGGATGGAATAGATCTGTTGGGAAGCATCCACCGGAGTCATCGCATAAGTCTTGTCCACACCGTCAATGGTTTCTGTACAAGTATAATTGCCTCCGTTCTGGTTCAGCTTAGCCTGCACGTAGTTGAAGTTGATCACATTGCCACTGGTATCATATACATTCTTGATGAAACGGAACACATTCGTATAATTTCCGTTATCATCCTGTACATACTGCGGAGCAATGAAGTTGGCACGTGCATCTACAATCTTTTTGCTGTCCGGACGCCAGTCGTTACGTCCTGTCTCATTCAGCAGGTCGAGATACTTGGCACTGGCATACATTTCGCCCCAACCCATACCTCCGACAACACCATACATACCGCCGATACCGTAATAATGGTCATATCCGGAGAACTCGGAAGCCACACGCTTCACTACGAAAATGGATTCCTTATTATTTTCAGGAACAATCGTATTATAAGTCATGAATTCATCGTGTCCCAGCAGTTCATACTGACCGGATTCAATCACCTTAGTGGCATAATCAACGGCCAGCTGGGCATATTCCGCATTCGGATTGCTGTAAGTTCCACTCATATACAGGTAAACTCTGGAAAGCATGGCCTGTGCAGCTTCCTTGGATGCGTATGCCGGTCCCTTGTTTTCTGTAATCATGGCTTCTGCCTTCTTCAGGTCACTGATGGCCTGTTCATAAACTTCCTTCACAGTCGAACGGTCGGGCAACTGAAGATTGTCCATATCATCCGGAGTACCATTGACGATAGGCACACCCAGATTCTTGTCAGGAGCCTGATAATACGGACGGCCGAACGCACGGCACAGGTAGAAGTACATCATACCACGGATGTAATAACATTCACCCAGCTTACTGTCAATTTCCGGATCCTGTCCTTCTTCAATCATCTTGATGATGTTTGAAGCCTGGGCAATGGCCTTATAGCCATAATCCCAGAAGTTCTGAAGACGGTAGTTGTTCGGAGTACGGGAGAAGGTGATGAATTCATAGAATGCATCGGTAGATGCACCACGGATCATCATATTATCACCTGCATATTCACCGAGACGGTGCATCGGATCCGACCAGTCTTTCAACTGGGCATAAGCACCATCCACCAGACCGTCAAGGGAAGCCAGAGGATCATTCGTAATCTGTTCTGCAGCCATGCTGCCTTTGGGCAGGCGTTCAATGTCACATGATGTCAATGTTCCGCACAGACAGGCGGTCACCAACAAAGAGGTTGATATAATCTTTTTCATACGAATCAGCTAATTAAAAGGTTAAGTTAATACCAAACATGTACTTGCGGGTAGAGGGATAAACACTCGGACCGGTAGAACCGATGACAGAACCTCCACTGGCCGGAATTTCAGGATCCACACCGGAATATCCGGTTACGCAGAACAGGTTTTCACCGGTAAAGAAGATACGCATGTTCTGAATGTAGTATTTCGGCAACTGCAGGTTGTAACCGATCGTCAGTGAACGCAGCTTCAGGTAATCACCATCTTCCAGGTAACGGGTAGAAGCTTTGTTGGAGTTGGATGAGTTATTGTAGGAAGCAACAGGATGCGTAGCAATGTCACCCGGCTTTTCCCAACGGGTCCATCCGTCCATCAGCTTCATCTGGTTACGGTCTGTATAGGCACCATCAGAATCGTATTCCTGACGGGAATAGTTATAGATCTTGCCACCGATGGAGTAACCGAATACGGCTGTCAGATCAATGTTTTTCCATGCAAGAGTCGTATTGAATCCACCAAACAGTTTCGGAGTGGAAGCATCACAGATCACCTGATCTGCTTCTGCATACTTTTCAGTAATTTCACGTCCGGTAATATTACCGTTTTCATCTTTGGTATGCTTGTACCATTGCGGAGCTCCCGTTTCAGGATTGACACCTGCCCATTCTACCATGTAGAAGCTGTCGCTGTCATAGTCTTTTTTCAGAATCTTGTCGGCTTCACCGGCGATACCGATGCCACCGCCACGGATAATTTCCGTATTGTTTCCATACAGTTCCTTGATACGGTTTCTGTTATGACCCAGATTCATTTCTACACTCCAGTTCCAGTCTCTGGTACGGATGATATCGCCACCGACAGTCAGTTCAATACCCTGGTTTTCCATTTCACCCACATTCTTCCAGCGGGAAGTTACACCGGTAAGACCGGATACAGGTACTGCAAACAGAATGTTGGAAGTGTACTTGTAGTAATAATCAAATGAGAAGCGGAAACGTTCCTGGAACATGGATGCATCCAGACCGACGCCTGTTGTATAAGTCTTTTCCCAGGTAAGTTCCTTGTTACCGATCTGACTGATCAAAGCAGCGGAAGTTCCGTTATACTTAGCAGAGATAGAATAAAGGTCATACTGCGGATAAAGTGAACTCGGACGGTTACCTACCGTACCATAGGAAGCACGCAGCTTCAGGTTGTTCACCCAGTCAGCCTTGAACCATTTTTCACGGTTGATATTCCATCCGGCACTGACAGAGAAGAAATTACCATATTTATTTTCATCACCGAAATTGGAAGCACCATCCCGACGGAAAGAAACTTCACCCAGATAACGGTTGTCATAAGAATAAATTGCCTTGAAGAGATAAGACTGCATAGCCCATTCGCTCAGGCTTCCGCCTACATCTTCAGGAATCGCTGTAACATCAAGTACCTCAAATCCGGGTACAAAACCGGTACCGGTAGCTGAGATAGCCTTGCCCTGATAGTCATTGAATTCATACGCCAGCAAGGCATTCAATGAATGTTTGCCCCACATTTTGTTGAAACGCAGAATCTGGTTGGTATAACGACGTACTGTATTACTCTGATATTCTGACAAACGTCCGTTTACACCGGAAGCTCCCTCACATCGGGGATCAGAATAAGAATTATAGTAATAACCGGTCCAGCGGAAATTATTGATGGAGTTAAAAGTCAGCCAGTCCGTAATCCGGATATCAAAATCAAAGTTTCCACTGAACTCATAGGTCTTGTAGTCTGTATGGTTACCATAGCTCAGGTCGTTCAGGTAGTTGGTTGACTGGCTGTTCACCCATCCGCTGTAACGGTCGGGAACCAGATTGCCGTCTTCATCATACGGGCTGTCCCACGGGAACATGGAGTACATGGCTGTTACGGAATACTGGGCATCATGCGTATTACGCATTGCACCGGCAACAGACGGTTTGATGGTCAGCCAGGAGAAAGGTTTGTAGCTGGTACGATAACGGAAGTTGTAACGCTGCAGGTCATATCCTTTCACAGCACCTTCTTCGTCATAGTACCCCATGGAGAAATAAGAATTGATCTTTTCACTACCTCCGGAAAGAGAGACATTGTATTCCTGGGTCACGCCGCTTTGAGTCGCCAGATCCCACCAGTCGAAATTGGCATTGCGCAAGTCTTCATTCCAGCGCGGGAAATTGATCTGGTCAGCATTGCTGAATGATTTATAGTAATCATACAGTTCGGCACCGTCCATCATTTCCAGTTTTCCATTGTTCAATCTGCTGACACCGGCCTTGGCTGATACATTGACAGTCATTTTGCCGCTCTTTCCGCTCTTGGTTGTTACCAGGATAACACCGTTGGCTCCCTGAGAACCATAAATAGCTGTAGATGCAGCATCTTTCAGGATGGTCATGGTTTCGATATCGGCAGGATTCAACTGTCCGGCTCCATCACCGACAATTACACCGTCAATTACCCACAACGGAGATGAACTACCATTGATTGAGGCCTTACCACGAACCATCACAGCACCGCTTGATCCCGGCTGACCAGAACCCGGAGCAACGAAAACTCCTGAAACCTTACCATTCAACATGTTTTCCACATTGGCCGTAGTAACATCCTTCAGTTTATTTTCCTTGACTGTCTGTAAAGAACCGGTCAGACTTTCACGACGCTGAGTACCGTAACCGACAACAACAACTTCATCCAGCGTTTCGGTGTCTTCCTTCAGGTTTACCTTCATGTTGGGTTCAGCCTTCACTTCAATGGTCTTATAGCCGACAAATGAAATCTGCAGGACAGCACCTGTCGGTACATTCAGTTCATACACGCCATCCAGGTTTGTAATCACACCATTGGTCGTTCCTTTCACAATGACATTGGCACCAATCACAGGTTCACCAGTCGATGCGTCCAGAACCAAACCTTTTACCTTCATCGTCTGCTGGGTAATCTCATTGGGAGAGGCGGCTTCAACAGAAGTCGGAAGTGCAGCCATTGGCAAGGATGTACAACAGAATGCACCCGTCAAAATTGCCAGTCTGCCTCGGTAATTTACATTTCTTAGTTTCATAATGTTAAAATTATATTAATAACAATAATTTATAGTTATCTAAATAAAGGCCATCGCAAAACTATAGAAAAAATTTAAATAAACAATAGAAAATATTATTTTTTATTATTAACGCCTTATTTTTTCTCCATGCCTTTCCCTAATAACAGAACCAATCTTTTGTCCAATCCACAAAAAAAGTAATCCCCTGCCCCAGCCTTCACAACGGAAAGCCGGAACAGAGGATTCATTCAAAGTCTGATCAATCAGACTTGAACAATTTTTATTTATCACCTGTCTGATTCGAATTCTTTCTCAATTTCTTCAATCGTAGGCAAACTACCCCGAAAATCTTTCGGTAGAACTTGCCCTAATTCATAATCGGAAATTCCGATAGGCTTCTGAATATCACGCAAGGCATATTCTGCCTTGATACGGTCTTTACTCTTGCAAAGCAACAACCCGATAGTCCGGTTATCCCCTTCCCGGCAAAGAATATCATCTACAGCAGAACAGTAGAAATTCAATTTGCCGATATATTCCGGCATGAACTCTGTATCTTTTAATTCGATTACTAAGTAACGGTGCAGAAAGGCGTTATACATCAATATGTCAATATAATAATCATCACCAGACACCTCTATATGATACTGCCGTCCCATGAAAGCAAAGCCAGCCCCCATTTCTACAAGGAATTTCTCCACATGCTTCACCAAACCGATTTCTACATCACGCTCATTGTATTGCTCCGTGAAAGTCAGCATATCAAATATATATGGGTCTTTAAGCATTAATTTCACATCATTTGCTTCCGGAACAGGCAGGGTTTCTGTGAAATTGTTAGCCAACGCTCCATGCTTGCCATAATCATCAAGTTTGATGGCTTCTTGCAGATAGCGTGTTGTCCAGTGATTGGCAATGCTCTGCACCATATACCAATATCGTGCACGAATATCTTTGACCTGCTTTATCAATACAAGATTATGCGTCCAATCCAGATGCTTGATGGGGAGGGTGAAATTATATTCATCCAAATGCGAAATCACTGATTTCGCATTTGGAGAAGCCGCTCTCTTTATCATCGTAAGTTCCTGATTATATTCGTTGAAAAACTGCACCATATATTGCATATTACGTACAGTAAATCCTTTTATTTCGGAATAATCATTCTTCAAATCCGCTGCCAGCCGTTGCAAGGTTTTCTTACCCCAACCGTCTGCTTCTTGACTTTGCTGCAACAGGCCTCCAATATCCCAATACATCCTGAGCATTTCTTCATTGGCTGCATAAATTGCCCGTTGTTGGGCTATCAGTACACGTTGCTTGATTTTACGAAGCAATGCCGCATAGCCGCAAAAATCATCTGCCAACTTGTCTATTATTCGTTTATCTGTATTTTTAGCCATAATCACCTTTGATGTATTCACAAAGTTACGTATTTTATTCGGTTGTACATCAAACTCATGCAATATTGTTAGTTATTCTCTTTCACCACATAGCCAATCTCCCGTCTGTTTTTGATTTGCCCGACTGTCTAATTCGCCCTTTAGCCTGATCTGCTGAAAAAGGAAATCCCCCGCCCCAGCCTTTACAACGGAAAGCCGGAACAGAGGATTCATTCAAAGTCTGATCAATCAGACTTGCCAAACATATATTACCTCAGAAAATCTACCTGAGAAAAAGGTATCATAAACGTATTTTGATCAGTCCGGAAACCGGAGTTACCTCCAGTTCCTTGCAATAATCACCCCAGGCTATTTCAGGGTAGTCCCAGCGATTATTGACATAAAGGATCAGCTGGTCATCCGACATCTTGTTCATTCTGCATCCCAAACTGCCTTCACGCGACAGAACGGTCAGCAAATGATTATCCGCAGTTTTCAGTTGATACTCATAAATGTTCTCTTTCATTCCCTTTGCCTTATTCGTCAACGGACGCTGACAAATGGCTCCCTTGTCTGAGAAATAGTAATAATTATAGGTGTCCATATTCCAGGGTTGTTGCGGATCTTCCCCATATTCCACTTTTTTCTTATTATATAAAGGAGTCTGTCCTGCATTTCCGGCAAAATTATCTTCCGGGTAATAAGACCAGTATCCGTCACGTTTCCATTCCAGCTCTGCAAAATTATCCGTCAGATAGAACTTCAATCCGGCCTCTCTCAGCCAGCCGTTCGGTTCTCCCTGAGTCTGATAGTTGAATGTCACTGTTCCGTCAGCCTCCACAGTCATCTGAAGTTCCAGATCAACACCCAAATAGTTTCCGGAAAGGAAAACATGGCATTCCGAACCTTTCAGCGCGTAACGAAAATCCTTCTTCTTCCAGTCCTTGTCGGCAACAATGTAGTTTTGAGCTTTGTCACGGACCTCTGCTCCGGTCAGGTGGTTCACATTCAAATCCAGGTTCAGGAACGGACCTTTCTGGATGACAATTTCTCCATGTGAAGTTACATTTTCCATCAGTCCGGTAGACTTGTTAAAAGGAATTTCAAAACCTTTTCCTTTTAACTTCAGATATCCGTCCGTATCCTCAACCATCAGCTTCAAATTGCCGGAAGCCTTCAGATATTCCGGCCGGACCGGATTTCCTATGGCTATTTCTTCCGCATCAATCAGTCGCCCTTCTGCATCAAAGAATTCGAGCAGGAAGCTGTTTCCATTTTCCCAGGCCTGAGCCGGCACGCTCAACACACCTTTGTCATGCGGATTCAGATCAGGAAGAGTTACGTCAAAAGTCTGTCCCTTGTAAGTGGCCTTAGCCGTAAGCTCATTGAGATTCGTATGGTCAAAACGGTTAAAGACCGGCAGCAGTATCGGAGTATTTCTGGTAACATCTCCCACCTGAGTCTTCAGCACACGGACAGGAGAATATGCCTTCTTGGTTCCCCAGAACTCGGGCTTTTCTCTCCGCCATACATCTACGATTCCCCATTCACCGTAACCGACACAGTTGCCGTTAAAGTCTTTCGGCTTCTTGGTATAGGCAAACTCAATCCAGTAAGAGGTTCCTTTCTTCGGAACAGGCAGCATAAACGTTTCATCGGAATAACACCAGATAGCTCCTCCCAGGCCACCCGGCGCCTTAAACAGATTACTCCACATTTTATCCAGAGAGATTGCCCAGAATCCCCGGATATTGGGATCATCCTGCAAGGTCGTATACGTGTAGCAAGGAACATGCGCCCACTCATCAAACAGAGCCGGTTTTCCTTCTCCCTGGAAACCACGGGTAGAAACATTAAATTGGGACAATGTACCGTCGCAGCCGGGATAGTGCATGCTTAACAGGTCGAATGCTGTTTTTCCTTTTTCCACCAGTCCCGGGTAACTGAATATCACCGGACGGGTCTTGTCTTCATTCTTCAGCCAGTCATACGACAGCTGGAAGTTCTTTCCATAAACGGATTCGTTACCGATCGACCAGAAAAGCACGGAAGCATGCGAACGGGAAGTAGCGACCATCTCTTCCAGCTGACCCAGATACTGGGCAGTAGCTTCCGGATCATCCTGACTCTTTCCGGGAGCATAATTCTTCTGACGGTAAGTATCCACAAAACAAACCGCCGTTTCACATTCTACATAAATACCTTCCCGGTCACAATATTTCAGGAAACTTTCTGTGGGAGGATAATGAGAAGTCCGGACAAAATTCATATTGGCACGCTTGAACAGCGCTGCATCCAGACTGTCCAGTTCCGGAGTAGAAGTACGCCCCAACGTAGGATGAATGTCATGACGGCAGGCTCCACGCAGCTTCACCTGCTTGCCATTGACCAGCATGCGGTCACCTTTCACCTCAATCTTCCGGAAACCGATTTCGCGTTCAAACGAATATCCGCCGTCAGCCGACTGGACATTCACCTGCAAGACATAAAGATTCGGATGTTCGGCATCCCACAGCTCCGGACGGCTGATTCTGAAACGATGTTCATTGTCTCCCTGCTGACAGGCCAGAACACCGGACTCCAGGCAAACCCGGCCGCTTTTCTTCTCCTTTAAGGTAAATGAAACCTTGGCAGAGGCAGACATGGAATAAACAATGCGCAGATCAGCATCCTGATAAGCATCATCCAGCAAGGTCTCAACAAAGAAATCCCGCATGTTGCTTTCCGGAAGCGCATAGAGGGAAACACCTCTCAAGATTCCTCCGATAGGATGATGGGCGTATCCTGAAGCATAAGATATGTCATTCAGCCGGTCGGTTACTTCCAGACGGATTTCGTTTTTCTTTCCGATGCGGATCAAAGAGGTGATATCCGTTTCCCAGCGGGTAAATCCTCCGGCATGTTCGGCAGCCTGCTTGCCGTTGACCCACAGACGTGCATACGAATAAACTCCGTCAAAGCGTAAAATCACCTGCTTGCCCCGATAGTCAGCCGGCACAAGAACCGTCTTCTTATACAAAACCGGTTTATCATGCTCAATGCCATATCCCTGCATGGCCAGTTCCCCCGGAACCGTCACACGTTCCCATTTCTCTCCCGGAGCATACTGAAACTGCCACTCTCCGTTCAGGGAAATCACCTCGTCACGGACTCCCTCAACGACATCCGGCAGGGTACGCTGCACATTCTCCGCTTCCAGCATGCCTGCAAACCCCAGCAACAGCATGCTCAAAATTAAATGTTTCTTCATTTTCATATCCTGTTATCTTTAAAATTATTCATAAGGAAAAAACAAATGCTCACAATAGAGATCCTGAAATTCCGCTGCTGTTTCAAGCGGACAATAGACCAGACGCTGCAAAATATCTTTCCAGCCGGCAGTGTCCTGCCCGGTCAAAGAAAGTTTGCATCCCCAAAGGGCTGCATTGGGCAAGACCTGAAACCGGTCAGACGGAACCTGGGACAAAAGCCCCAGACGTTTGATTTTATCTACATTCAGGTGGTTTCCCAGTCCTCCCGTCACATACACACGGGTCAGATCTTCCATCCGGATTCCACTGTATTTCAGCAAGAAGGAAATGCCTGTTGCGATGGCAGCCTTGGCCAGTTGGAACTCACGGATATCGGCCAAAGTCAGGAACACCCCGTCCGCCAGCTGAAAATCTCCTGCCTTTTCATCGGTTGTCATCCCTGTAAAATCAATGAAACCCTGCTGCAACAAACAATCAACGGCCTCAACCAGTCCGCTTCCACACAAGCCTTTGGGGGGTTCTCCTCCGATGGTAGTCACTACAAACTTTCCATCTTCAAACTCCACTCCGCTTATGGCCCCGTCGGAAGCCCGCATCCCACACGAGATATTAATACCTTCAAAAGCCGGCCCTGCAGCAGTAGAAGTACACCACAGTTTTTGCCGGTTGCCTGCAACCATCTCTCCATTGGTTCCCAGATCGATCAACAGGACATATTCATCAGAGTCAGCCATACCGCAGGCTTTGATTCCCGCCAGAATATCGCTTCCGATAAAATGACTGATGTTGGGAAGAAACTCGACGGAACAACGATCCGGCAGATCCCATCCTAATTCAGAAGGCAAGTACCTGTATCCGTCATTCAGCGGTGACTGAAAAGGTGCTGCGGACAAGGGACGGACATCATAGCCTGCGAATAAATGGTGCATAACCGTATTGCCAACCAGCCGGACCCGGGATGGAATACAACCGGGACATTCACGGAGCAACTGAGCTATCTGTTTTCCGATCTCTTCACGCAGCAAATCACGCAGAAGAGCGGCCTGATGCTTATCCGACACCGCAAAGGCAATACGGGATATGATATCTGCTCCGTAGGTTGTCTGAGGATTGATTCCGCTGCAGGTTGCAAGTACCTTTCCCGTATGCAACGCCACCAGCTGGGAAACGACCGTTGTGGATCCGACATCCACAGCAACGGCATATTCCTCTTTCCCGCCGTTTCCTGTAATCTCAGACTCATCCGTCTGTATGTCCATCGCCCCCTCAGGTATTTCGATGGTCAGGTCCTCCGTCAGCACCGTCAGACAGGCCAGACACCATTCCGAGGACAAATGTTTCCGTTCGAGGAATGCCCTGTGAACTTCCGTTTTCTCTACCTGTCCGGAAAGAATCCGTACCTTACAGTTACCGCACAGTCCTTTTCCCCCACAGGGAAATTCCAGATGACAGTTTTTCAGCACTTCATAAAGAGATGTTCCTCTGTCGGCAGAAAGAGTTACTCCCAAAGGTTCAATATGTAATAGACACTGCTTCATTTTTACCACTTTAAAGAACGATAAGCGCAATTAGGCAACCTGCAGTCTCCACAACCGCTTTCTTTATAAATCACCTGATCACCTATGCCGACAACTCCACTCATGGATTTTACAGGACGCATCAGCATGGAAGAGGACAAGGTAATTCCCCACTGGTCAGCACCGGACAAAGGCAACAGTTTTTCCTGCTCTTTCAAGTCCCAGCCACAATATCCGGGCCCCCAGTGAGAGGTGATCTTCAGATGGTCTTTCGCCACTTCTTCCCGAAGTTCCTGTTTCAGCAGGCGCATCAGCTGCTCCAGGGCCCAGTTTGAAAGCTTATCCAGCCAGTAAGCCGTGATAAAATCAAACTCCTTATTATATTGTTCGATCAATCGGGAAATATCTTCACCTAACGTAATTGATACGACCGCCAGTAATGACGATCCCCTCAAAGCATGAGCTATTTTACGTCCTGTATGAAAAGGTATACCTTCCAGTACAAATCCGTCTGCATCCAGATGAATGGTTTCATAGATTCTGTAGCCTCCTGCCGGATGTATAGTGTGATTGAATGCTTCAACGACTCCTTCCAACTGATCGGCCAATGAATCACTCAACTCCAGCAAGGCGCCTGCTTCATCTGTCGTAATATGTAAGTTATACACCATAGCACACAAGGTTAATAATACAATAGCAAAGATAGAGGTTTAAAAATAAACTGCTTGTCACAAAATTTGCACATTCTAGCAATATATTTGCAAAGAGAACAAAGCAAGCAAACGAAACAGAATTCTCAAAAGCTACTTCGCCTCAAATAGTTACAAATAAAACAATTTCATTTTGAATGATTAGTAAGAAATAAAAGAACAAATATTTGGTTCACATGTCCTTTTAAACTACCTTTGCAGCCGAATTTTAAAGAGATTTACATGTCAACAAAGAAATTTTTGCTGATCGGTGCAGCGACACTGATCGTTTCAAATCCAACTTTTGCAGGAGACTATTTGACCAATACGAACCAGAATGCAGCTTTTCTCCGTATGGTGGCACGAGGAGCTTCCATCGATGTAGACGGAGTATACAGCAATCCCGCCGGACTGGCTTTTCTGCCTAAAGACGGATTCCACCTGTCACTGACAGGACAGAGTGCCTATCAGACCCGTGAAATTCATGCAAGTACTCCGCTTTGGACTCAAGATGGAAATATCACCGAGAAATATTATAAAGGAACAGCTTCAGCTCCGCTTATCCCCAGTTTCCACGGTGCTTACAAACGTGACAATTGGGTAATCTCTGCCGGATTTGCCATCACGGGCGGAGGAGGAAAAGCATCCTTCGACAACGGACTTCCCATGTTTGATGCCATGGCTGCAGGCCTGATTGCCCAGCAGTCACAAGGCCTGGTCACTCCTTCCATGTATGACATCAATACGGCTATGGACGGAAAGCAATACATCTATGGTGTACAACTGGGATTGAGCTACAAAATCAATGACTGGCTGAGCGTGTTTGCCGGAGGACGCATGAACTATGTGAAAAGTGGCTACGAAGGTTACCTCATCGCAAAAATGAAAGAAAGTTATGGTGGAAAGACACTTGCTGATCTACAGCTGAAATGCGACCAGAGCGGATGGGGACTCACTCCGATCATCGGCATCGATGCAAAGTTGGGACGATGGAACCTGGCTGCCAAATATGAATTTAAGACCAACCTGAACATAGAAAACAAGACCGACAAACTGCTGGTGCCGGATGGTGTACCGGAATCCGTACTTAAGCCCTATGCAGACGGTGAACAGACACCGAGTGACATTCCGGCTTACCTCAGTGTAGCTGCCGGTTATGAAATCCTGCCTAACCTGAGAGCTTCGGTAGAATATCATTTCTTCGATGACAAACGTGCAGGTATGCTCAACGACCGCCAGAAAACCCTGACACACGGAACCCATGAATACCTGGCCGGTATCGAATGGGATATCGTCAAAATGCTGACTGTCAGCGGAGGATTCCAGAAGACCAGTTACGGACTGAGTGATGATTTCCAGACAGACACCAGCTTCTATTGCAGTTCTTACTCACTGGGATTCGGTGCCAGAGCCAGACTCAGCGAAGCATGGAGCATTGATATTGCTTATTTCTGGACAAATTATGAAGATTACGAAAAAAGCTCAGACAACTATAACGGTACAGGAATGCCGGGAACGGATGTATACAGCCGCACCAACAAGGTATTCGGACTGAGCCTCAACTATCAATTCTAAATACAGAACAACACGCGAGCCGTCTGTCTGCAATTCTGCAACAGACGGTTTTTTTTGTCCTGCTGTTCCAATATTCAGATAAAATAACACATCTGGCGAAAATAATTTCATCAAAATCACACCTGTCACATTTTTTTCTTAACTTTGCGCTGCATCTAAGAAAATAAGATTCAAACAACTTTTTAAAATAAGGAATTATGATGACTATTGACAAATTCAACTTTGCCGGCAAAAAGGCAATCGTTCGCGTTGACTTCAACGTACCTTTGAACGAAGAAGGTAAAATTACTGATGACACCCGTATCCGTGGTGCCCTGCCTACCCTGAAAAAAATCTTGGCTGACGGTGGTGCACTGATCATCATGTCACACATGGGTAAACCCAAAGGCAAAGTAAACGCTAAATATTCTCTGAGCCAGATCGTTGACGCTGTTGCTGCAGCTCTGGGTACTCCGGTTCAGTTTGCTCCGGACTGCGCTAAAGCACAGGAAGCTGCTGCTGCATTGAAACCGGGTGAAGTTCTGTTGCTGGAAAACCTGCGTTTCTATCCGGAAGAAGAAGGTAAGCCTGTAGGTATCGAAAAAGAAGATCCTGCTTACGAAGATGCAAAGAAAGCTATGAAGGCTTCTCAGAAAGAATTTGCCAAGACTCTGGCTTCTTACGCTGACTGCTATGTAATGGATGCTTTCGGTACTGCTCACCGTAAACACGCTTCTACTGCTGTTATCGCTGACTACTTCGATGCAGACCACAAGATGCTGGGTTACCTGATGGAAAAAGAAGTACAGGCTGTTGACAACGTATTGAAAGATATCAAACGTCCGTTCACTGCTATCATGGGTGGTTCTAAAGTATCTACTAAGATCGGTATCATCGAAAACCTGATGGATAAAGTAGACAACCTGATCCTCTGCGGTGGTATGGCATTTACTTTCGCAAAAGCACAGGGTGGTAAGATCGGTAACTCACTGGTTGAAGACGACAAACTGCAGCTGGCTTTGGATATCATCGAAAAAGCAAAAGCAAAAGGTGTAAACCTGGTTCTGGGTTGCGACTGCATCGCTGCTGATAAATTTGCTAATGATGCCAACACTCAGGTTTGCGACGACAAGAACATTCCTGACGGATGGATGGGTCTGGATGCAGGTCCTAAGACTCGCGAAGAATTCAAGGCTGCTATCAAGGGTGCCAAGACTATCCTGTGGAACGGTCCTGCCGGTGTATTCGAAATGGACAACTTCGCTGGTGGTTCTAAAGCAATCGCAGAAGCAATCGCAGAAGCTACTAAAGAAGGTGCTTTCTCACTGATCGGTGGTGGTGACTCTGTAGCTTGTATCAACAAGTTCGGTATGGCTGACCAGGTATCTTACATCTCTACTGGTGGTGGTGCTTTGCTGGAAGCTATCGAAGGCAAGATCCTGCCGGGTATCGCAGCTATCCGCGGTGACAAATAAGATTTGATTCTTATCAATCTATCATAAAGAAAGGAGGCTCAAAAGCCTCCTTTTTCATTTTCAGTTTATCTGATCAGATATCCGTCTGTTATTCAACTGTAAGACACGTCACCTTATTCTTCCGAAATCTGACTGTCTACAGGAAGCTCTCCCACCTCTTTCTCCTGCGGAAGTTTCAGGGTATAAAGGGCTGCATTCAGTTTACGGATCTGGTCACGCTTCAGTTTGCCCGGATTATAGACAAAACCTTCTACGACGACAATCCGGCCGTTCGTACGGTCCACACGGGCATGTGAAACGAAAGGACCTCCCATCGCATCGTTCTCCATCTCCCACAAACCACGCACTTCATATGCATAATCACCCTGCACCGCAATATTACGTGCATCTACAAACATGGAATCAGCAGTCACCATATACATACCTTCTTTTGCTCCCGGAAGGTTGGCTTTCATCACAGAATCCCGTTTCTCTATGAAATATGCCTTTGTAAAGGTTTCCTTGCTGGTATACGGATAAGTATAGATAACAAAGTTCAGATCATTCAGGTTGCTGGAAGCCCACAGGAACTGCTGGCCGACCTTGTACGAAGCCAGTTCTACCGGCATCCAGATGTCACAGTCAAACAAGCTTTGTACCTTGGCTGACAAGACCTCATTATGCTTCTTCTTCAACAGCTTTACTTCCCGGTTCATTTCTGCACGGGTAAAGAAATCAATAATCACCTGCCCATGCCTGGATACATATTCGGCAAACTCTTCCTGACTCGGTGACTGGATAGTCATAATCATCTGTGGAGAAGCATACGCATCACGGGTATACTTGAATTTAGTCTGAGTATAAATGTCCTGAATATCCGCGATAATGATGTTGCGGAACAAGCGGGTACTACGGTTAAAAGACTCCGGACGAACTCTCGAAATCCGGAAAGAACGCTCCGGCTGGGGCAATCCCGGAACATCGGTATCAAGCACGTGGAAAAGCGCACTGTCCGGACTGTTCCAACATTGGTCATCAGCAACCACCAATACCTCATAAGGCCGGCCACTGGATACCGGAGTCACAATACTTTTACCCTCCTTATGGCAAGAAGCAAACACAAATATAACTGATATAAGACTTGAATAAAAGGCTAAAGGTTTCATAAATTTAAAGGTATCAATTCTAAAAATCGTTTGTAAGATTCAGTTTAAGCATATATCCTTTGCGCAATACCTGCTTGATATCATACACCACTCCTTCAGAAGCATCCGAAGGAATCTTCAACGAAACTGCAAAGTTTTCAGCCTTATTTTCCTCACGCAACTGCATGATTTTCGAAGAAAGTTCATCCAGCGAAAAATCCTTCAACTCGCCTGCCAACCTGTTGTCTACCCAGAACTGGATTCCATATTCCGGCAACGGAACACTCTTGTCGGCCACTCCTGCCGGAACATCCGCATATGCTTTCG
>ULTF01013843.1_pt1 | contig 17860 bp, 19 predicted proteins | sample 1957371 | NCBI WGS metagenome assembly ULTF01 (sample SAMEA4835727, study PRJEB28245) | human gut metagenome | biome: gut microbiome; material: fecal sample | place: Denmark | collected 2008
CTATTGAACAAGAAAAAATTTGCGCAAAACTATTGACAGTACCTTCTTCTACTACTTCCTTATCCGTAACAGCAAAACCATAGGTATATCTTATACCTTGAGCAATAAAGATAACCTCAAATCTAGTCGGCTGGCTTGGGGTAAGCTTGTCAAATTTAAAAGGAATACGCTCAATGCTCTTATGCAGCTGTTTTTCGTGCGAAGTCAGAACGTAATTAACCATAAACCAAAACGCATTAAGGACATTTGACTTACCAGACGCATTAGCTCCATAAATAACAGAGGATTTTAGATACCGTTTGCCTCTATCCTCAATCAAAGTTTCTTCATGCTCATTATCCTTGCTTGCCAACATGGACAAGATAATTTCTTTTTTTATGGACAGATAATTCTCTACGCTAAACTTAATAAGCACAATTCTCCCCTCCAAAACACTATATACTATAATTATAGAGTTATTTTGGTGAGATTTTAACGAAAATCGAAATTTAACTTCTATTTTGTTTCATTAAGCAGGCCACTACAAAAAAAAGACTTATAAATGCTATTAGTTATCGATTCGATAACATATCAACGCAGCATTTATAAGTCTAAATATTTTTCACGAAAGTAAACTCATTTTAATTTAATTTTTCAATATTATATCGCCATTTCTATTAACGCATTTCACAGTGTACTTACTGTCATCATAAGATTGTACTCCATTTTTAATGATATCTCCATTACTATTTTGAAGCACTAATCTACTTTTATTAACAAGCGTTAACAAAACATCTCCATTACAAGAAGTAATGTCAGCATTCTTTAAAATGACTGAATCAACAATGGTATCTCCATTGCTATTTTTAACGATAAAATCATCTATCTTAATATTTGATATAATGATATCCCCGTTGTCATTTCGGATATCAACTTCATCTAACTCGGCTGATTCTATCATAAAAATTCCATTAGCATTATTACCATTATATGCAACGTAAAATTTCAATCCATCATTATCATTGTTAACATGAATGACAAGGTTGGATTTATCACATTTAGTTGATAAGCAGATAGAGGTTTTGAAATTTTTACCATAGCTTATTTTTAAGTCTAAATTATGCACTTCAACCGAAAAATGCTTCACCTGTTTTAATGATAACAGTTCAGGAAAAGATGAAGTTATATCTTCTAGATTATGCTTATTTTTAGTTGTATTTTGTTTAAACATTTTAATTATTTCATTTAATAAATAAGTCATAGCTTAAGAATGCAAGAATTGGAAGCAGTCCATTCTACAAAATCTCATACAACTTAAATTTTGATAACCACTAGACGGCTTTTTAATGAAAAACATAATTTACCCCTTTTTACTAGAACAAAAACCAAATCTTTGGCAATTAAAGTCACAATCACCAATCCCATAAACTCTTCTACGCCTAAAAGCATTAACAACAAAAATCATTTTAAAACCTCCATTACCAAGTAAAGCAAGCTCCCAATTTACCACATTTACCGCCACATTGGCTACTGCAACTGCTATATCCTCTGCAATCGTTAGCATTAACAAAACATTTAGGTTTTACAATAAATTTCATAGTTTCACCTCCATATGAAATATTATAGAGTCATTTCAATTATCTTATGAAATTAACAGTATCGCTTGCACTTATAACGGTGCAAAATTTGACAGTACATCTAAATCAGAACACAGAAAAACAGGAGCCTAAACTGCCACATTTGCCGCCACATTGGCTACTGCAACTGCTATATCCTCTGCAATCATTAGCATTAATAAAACATTTAGGTTTGACAATAAATTTCATAGTTTCACCCCTTTTCACATTTATTTATAATAAATACTTTGGTTAGCATTAACTGTTTTGATACTTATCATAGTATTTAAGAACTATATCTTGAAGATTATACTTAAACCAATCGCAAGAATTGTCTTCTTGCTTTATACAAGTATTATATGGACATCCTCCCATGCAAATCGGTAAAATTTTACACTCTTTACATTTAGGAACCATAAGCGGATTTCTCAACAACCAAACTGCTTCCTTGTAATTTAATAAATCTAGATTCTCATCATTTAAATTTCCAATTGAACTTTTAATATTTCCTACTTCATTCCAACACTTATAAAAGTATCCCTCAAAATCAACAACGAATGAATTAGCTACTTCTGCGCAACAATAATTCAATTTTGCATCTGGATAAGGAAATTCATTATATTCATCAAATCCATATTTCTCAATGATATCGAAATAACGAAGTATATTTGATGAGAACTCTATATTATTATAACAAGTATTTTCAACTGACTTACAAGCATCAGTATAAGCTGTTACCTGTCCAAAAGTAATCTTTACATTTTTTTCTATTAACTTTTCATTTAAAATTGCTATTAATTTCTCTACATCAGCAGTATTATTTTTATCTACATTTATTCTAATAACTACATCTATTTTCTTTGTTTGTAATAGTTTGTTTATATTTTCTATAATCTTATTAAATTGGAATACGCCATTTTTACTTACACGTCTACTATCATGTACTTCGGGAGGTCCATCTAAAGTAATCTGTATTCCTTTTACATGGTACTTTATTAAATCATTTATTATTGTATCGTTTAGCAAAGAACCATTAGAAATCATAAATGCATTATATGTAAGATTATGCTTTTGGGATATTTCAATAAATCTGTCACTTAAACTTCTAATAACATCTATAGCCAGCAAAGGCTCTCCTCCATACCAATTGATTTGAAGACTATTTAAGTGCTTAGCTTGTTTCTCTATAAAATCCACTAATTTTTCTTGGATAGATTTCGACATATTACCAATTTTAGCCGATTCATAGCAATAAACACATTTAAAATTACAAGCTAATGTTGGAGCTATAGTTAACGCCAAATCTCCCAAATAATATTTTTGAATATTTCTTTTCACTGCTAATTCAGCTAACTCATTTTTATCACTTGAAACAATAAAGTTTCCTTCTCTAGCAGCTAAATATACGTCTTTTAGTTCTTCTCCAATATTATCATCATTGATTTCGTCAATTTTTGATAACATAGTCTCATACTTATCATCTACTATTGCTAATCCGCAACTTAAACTATTGAACGCTAATTTTGCTCCGTCCGGAGCTTTATAATAAATATTAAACATAGACTCTTTCATGAAATTTACCTCTTTTTATAATAGTATTTTGCCATTTATAAGTGTGCCTTTATCAATTTCTAATATATAAGCAATCTAATATATTATTTTAATATTAATTTAACCCGAATCCTTTGTTGTCAACTATTATTATTGTATTTAAATGCAATCCTTCTAAAAATACGGTTTATATTTTACATTCATAAAAATGACAAGTTGCCTGACTAGCTTTTACAAATCCTGTTTTTAAACATTTACATTTTACATCTCTTTCAAACTTCCAATAACCAGCTTGTGGACGTGTAGGTTCTATCGCTGAATTAGTAGGATCATACCAATATTTACAAAAAGCGCACCTACCAGAAGTTTTGTAGTTTATATTAAAAGTTTCTTTCATACAAAATCACCTTCTATTAATATTTTGCTTTTGAATTAAACTATTGATAAACCCTTTATTTAAAGATTCGCAGACAGTAATTCTTTTGGTTCCACCTCTAGCGCCTGTGATATGGTAAAAAGTGTACCCACTGAAAAGCTCTTACCATTATTTCCTCGCTCTAAGAGACCAATATAATTGGTACTTTTACCAACTTTTTCAGCAAGCTGTGCCTGGGTTAATCCTTTTTTCTTTCGGTAATATGCAATTTTGAGTCCGATTTCCTTGTATCTCATTGCAAACACAGTATTCCACCTCTACTATAAATTATCCCACAATTCGCCAATAATACAACAAAGCTATATTTTGTATTTCCGCGCTTATAGTATGGAAATTATAATTTGCTGATTGTATTGTTTTATTTTTCAGATTTCAGCATGCTGATAATCATTGCAAAACGATAGGTAGTTAAAAAGCGACGGCTTCTACACCGTCGCTTTTCTCTATTTCTTTTCACCTAAAACAATCAGTATGATTTCTGCTATAAGTACTGCTAATTCTTTAATTACTACTCTTTTCCAGTCTAAGCTGCTATCGCTAATCTTTTCTGGCAATCCATGCACAATGCTCTGCCGAAATTTTTCATTGAATACTGCATAACTTTCTCAGAAATATTTGCTCCGCAGCAATCACAGATAAGTTTCATTTCTTGATTTCCTTGACTACCCTTTTGCTTTACAACCTGTTTTTGCACTGTTGCTTTACCCATAGCAGCTTCATCAGTCTTGCTGTCTGCTTCCGGATCATCGCCTGTCGCAATGCACAGGCTCATCATATAAGCATACTTGATTGCAGCTGTCTGAGCCTTCATTACTGCCTTATCGCCAGCATCCTGTCCGGAACCAATCCCATAGAGGTCAACAGTTTCTCCACTTTCGCTGTCGATAATGCTGATTTTGACAATCACAGTAGCCAGATGCTCAGTATTTCCTTTAAGGTTGGTTACATCACTAAATGATGCAATGCTAGGCTGGACTACTGTAGCCAGCTTATTTTTAGTCAGGGATTCATTGACCTTCTGCAGCACATCCTCAGCCGTGGCATATTTGTAATGATGAAAGCTATTCACCCCATTCTTGCTGACGTAGCTACAGTCATTCATTACTGCCACGAGCTTTTTGGCAATTTTAGCGTTTTCCATATTAAATCAGCTCCTTTAATAATCCTGCGGAAACAGAACCGTAATAGTATCGTATTCAGTACCGCTCTGGCTTTCTGCAATAACCCATATTCTTCCCTTAGCTGTATCGTAAGCTCCATGAACTAAGTCATTATATTTCATAGCTTCCTCATTGAGCTGAATATCTTCTTCGCACAGATCTCCCCAATCCCTATTAAAGAAACGTCCTAAAGCAATAATAACTTGGGTCTTGAACTCCTCATCCAGCGCAGCATTGGCAATAGCCTTAGTCTGATAGATTTTAGCTTTAGCAAATAAGTTCATAAATATCTTCCTCCTTGCATTTAGACATAAAACAGCAGGATGCGTTGCGTGCATCCTGCGTTCAAGCTGCTTTCTTAGCACTCTGCTTCACCATTCTTCCATAAGGGCAGTTGTCTACCACTGCACAGTAATCAGAGCATTTACGGTCATGCCAGCGTTCCTTGGTGCGACAGATAGGAGGCATATAGCCATTAGCCAGAGCCTCCTTCAGCTTTTTGGCCTTAGCTGCCATATAGCGTTTTACCCAATGGTCTGAAATCTTATTGATGTGGATAATATAGACAGGCTTAGTTATATTACGCTCGGCAGCTATTCTAAGGCTGTAGTCACGGCACATCGCCTGAATCTCCATGCGGTCTACCTTAAATCCACGTTCCTCCAGCAGGATTCTGTAATAGTTTAGCTGAATAGCCCAGTCAAGCAAGTGGCGTACTCCATCGGTACGCCACTCTTTTTTCGTCTTAGGCTGACCCTTACGCAGGCCAGTCTTATACACTTCGCCAGTAGGCACATCCACCTTGTAGTATCCCAAGGCTCTCATCAGCTTGTAGGAGCTTATTACCTTATAATCCCCAAGGGTTTTGTCGCTCAGGTCGATAATCTGGCCATACAGGTCAAATTTACCGCTTGTAACCTCATCTGAAAGCCGTTCCTCTGAAAGCATATTGCCATCCGTCTTATCCTCGTGAATGGTATGCACAGCACTGCCATGAATAGCGTACAGCTGCTGAACTGGATCAACAGCATAGTCAGTAGTCTTTTTCAGATAGGTTTCTCTCGTGCCGGCAAGCAGCTCCGTTACTGTAGGTTCAGCAATTTTTCTGTCTAAAGATTCAGCTACAGCCCGCAAAGTAGGCAGGAACATACATCTTTGGGAATTAGGACAGCTATTCAGGCATTGGAATATGGGAATATCGGCTCCGCTAGGGCAGGTAAATTTAGTAGCAGGCATTATGCTGCACTCCTTTCTTCATTTTCAACATCAAAGCTATGGATAGTACAATAATCATCATCTTCATGGCAACATACTCTAAATATAGTGTTTTCCATATCATTCAGAGAGTTAATCTCGCTTACATCTACGCCCAGCTTTTCTCTGATATAGGTAATCATTCTGCTGAGAGAATCAAAATACTCGTGATGGAATTTGCCAAAGCAGTAGCAGTCAAGGTAGTAACGCTCCTTGAAAAAGATTCCTGCATAGTCATTTGTAACAAACACGTCAAAGCCAGGTTCCTCAGAAACGTAGAGCAGGCGGATTTTATCGGCATATTTTTCCCTGATCAGCTTAAACAGTACGTCCATGTGAGGCGCCCAAGCAGAAATAATCTCTGCCTGAAAATAGTAATACGCTTCGTTACGGCTGATAATACCGTCACAGCCAGTAATATAATCACGTCTGTCAGCTTCAGCACCACTGTAGCCATGCTTTTTCAGCAAATCTGCTACCTTGCCTTCACAAGTAGTATCAAAGCAGCTTCTGAATTTATCAAAAAGCTGCTGGAGCAGGTTTTTGTCCATGCTACAGAACCACAGGGTATTCATACAGTCATTAGCCATTGTTACACCTCCAAGAAGTTATGCTGCTTTAGGCAGCAGGATAATATTACGCTTTTTTACAGCTTCCACGCCGTCGTCAAGCAGAGTACCGCCAAGACGTTCCAGCTCTGTAGCACGGTTATAGTCAGGAATATCCTGAGAGCTGCGTGTTACTGCATTAACCAAGCCATAATGGGAGAAGTCATTACCCATGATGAAGTGACGTAAGATAGAAGCACGCTCAAGCTTGTTAAGCACGTATCTGTCGCCCAGCATTTCTACAGTCTGCACAGGATTATCGCAGGTATTAATATCCATTGCTGTACGCATTTTATCTACCGTCAGCATAAACTTTGCTTCGTCAACGGATGCGCTGACAATATCCTGCACCTTCATAAAATATGCCTTATCGTCAGCTGCCAAGGTAGCATCAGAATACAGCTCGTAGGCGTTATCAGTATCCTCTACCTGTCTGCCAGTATGATATTTCTTATGGGCAAGGTCTTTGGAAATCATGCCATTCTTGCAGACCAGACGATAAATAAGCGGCTCAACCTTTAATGCTCCTAAGCCAATCTCACTGTTGCTGATGACAAAACCTGCCTGCACAACATCTCCCGGCACAATTTCTGTTTTCATGGTCTTATTGATTACCTTGATATACAGATGAGTTTCCGTAATGTCGCAGCTGGCAATTTCACAGCCCTTCATCTGGGCCAGCACAGGCAGTACATGGTCAACCAGCTCCAAGTTATCCAGTCTGCGATAACGGTCGCTGAGAAAAGCTCTCAGCTTGCCATCCAAGGTACGGAGCATACGTTTCTCAGGATTCTTCATCAGCCAACCATTGATATTCTGGTCAAGAAGATGGGGATATTCCAGACGCATACGTTCATAATACTTGTAGGGAATATTAAGGCGGTCAGCCAGCTGACGATGAGCAACGTCACCAATGCTATAGCTCAGAACATCATTATCAGTGGCTACAGTCAACATACTCACGCCATTAGTGCTGCTTACATTAAGGCTACGGGTGTCAGCGATAAGATCCTGACGCACCTCACGCTGACGTTCCAGCTCCTCATAAAGATTTTGGATAGTTTTGATTCCTTGTTTCATTGTTCATTCCTCCTAAATTTTTGTTTGTTGGTTTGGTAGTAGATTCTCTATGATAAATAACAACAGCCAAGCACAAGGCTGCCATTAGGATTTTTGGGTATAGAAAAAGCCGTTGGCAGTGACGCCAACGGCTGCTTTGTTATGTTCCTATGTTCCTTTGCAAGGGCAATCCTGTATATCAGGATGCTCACAAATTATACACAGTAATAATATATGACTGAAAAATTTTAAGATAACGTGAAAATAGTTGGCTGTTTAATAAATTCATCAACGTAAGCAACAGATTTTTAGCTCAGACTAGCAAGAGAACGCATAACTAGGTCAATATCTTTATTTTCCAGCTCTTGAATAATGTGCAGATAGGTTTTCTGTGTAGTTGTCATGCTTGCGTGACCAAGACGACGAGCAACGCTGGCTATTGAAACACCTGCAAACAGTAACAACGAAGCATGGGTATGCCGCAGTCCGTGAATGGAGATAACAGGAATATTGGCGTGCCTACAATGCCGCTCCAAAATATCATTTACGGTAGAATTATAGACTTTTTGCCCAGGTTCTACGAAAATAGGCTGATTTTTCGGTAATCCCTTGATAAGGGTTGAAAACTGTATTACAGTCTGCCAATCAAGCTGAACCTTTCTGACTGATGATTTATTTTTGGTTGGCATAAATCCTCCATTCCCCTTATAATCCCAGGTCTTGCTTATAGACAAAGTTTGATGTGTAAAATCAAAATCCTGCGGTGTGACAGCCAATGCTTCTGAAAATCTGGCACCTGTTTTGGCAATAAGGAGAAGCAACCAATCCCAGCTTACTGTCGAAGCCAGCTTTAAGCTATTAAGCAAGGTATGAAGCTCATACTGGTTAATGTATTTTATCTTTTTGGCTGCTGGTACTTTACCCTTGATAATAGCCTTGCGTGTTGGGTCACGGTCGATAAGTCCCTCGTCAACAGCATCCAAAATAGCACCTTTTAACTGATGGTGAAAATCCATAGTTGTCTGTCTTTCGTGGCTAAGTGCATAATCATTAAGAATCTGCTGATATGTAATACGACTGAGTTCGTAAATTTTGAGGGTTGGGGCAATTTTTTCTAACCATTGGTGAGCCATACGATATTTGTCCATCGTCACTTCGCGGATAGCTCCTTTTTTGTAGACCTGAATCCACTTTGCATAATATGCACAAAAAAGCTCATTACGTTGTACTTCTTTCAGCATTTTTACTACCTCCTAACTTTTAAAAATTGCTTACGTTGATGAAGGGTGATAAGGCTATCGATTTCTGAAAGAAAGCAAGAAATCGTATCGGCTTCATTAAAATTTAAAGGACACATAGTTTCCATTTCTATGAGCATATCGTAGGTAAGAAACGGAAGTCCACTTCCACCACGATACTTTCTTAAATTCATACGACGCAACAAATAATATCCAAATTTTGAAGAAAAAACATCGTTTTTCGGTTTGGTTATTGTGCCATTGTAGGTTACAAAGTGCTTTCCTTCTCCCCAAGAAACACACCCAGCATCGCCCATATGTCCTATTATTACAGAGTTTTCTGCATTGAACTCCGTATATCCACCTTGTATTCCACCTGCTCCATAGACAGGATATTTACCTCCGTTACTTGGATTATTATTACCTTCACCATACTTGAAAGTAAACAGCTCTCCCAACTTACGCTGTTCCCAAGTAAAAGCAAAAGAGCCAGAAAAAATCCTGGCTCTAGCGTGTTTTTTGAGTAAATATTCAAATTTGAGGAAAACAAGCTATTATTCAGTGGGCAAATCTACGTCTGCACCACCAGAAAAAATAAATTTACGGAGTATTTTATCTGTTTCTCTGTGTACTAATGGTGGAATTAAAGGCTTTTGGGCAAGAGCTTCCATAAATAACTTAGCTTTAGCCATATCAATGGTCTTTTTCAAATCACCAAGACGTCCAAACTCATTGATATTTTTTTCGTTTAAGTTTAAAGCTACCATATTCCTTAATTGCTCTTCGTCCAGCCCCAACAGGGAAGCAAAGCGGTGAATTTTGTCGTTTTTGGCTTGGCTTTGATATTCTGTAACATAATCCCTAAAAGTTTTACCTATTTCCAGCTTAATATTTCCGCTCTGAATATCATGCAGAAAAATATTGGCATATTTTTGTTCTTCCTGTGAAAGCAGAGCAAAACTCTTATGCAAATCATTTTTCACTGCCTCTAATTCTTCTGGCGGAATACCAGCATCCAGAGCTTTAATATATTTTTCAAAGCGGCTGTTCATATAAGCGGTGTCAATTAACCCAGTATCAATTTCAGTAAGATGGGCTTTTAGGTCAAATGGAATATCATCGCCACCAATTCCACCATCATTTTCCAGTTCCTTATAGCGTTGCAATAGCTTTGAGTAAGTGGCTTCATCTAAATCTACCTTGATTACATATTTTTTATTGGTCTGCTCATCTTCAAACTGATATTCTGATTTGTCCCATTTAAAGCCTTGGATAACTGCTGCTTCGTAATAATCATCCAGTTTATTGAACAATGAAGCGAATCGTCCTTTTGCAGCATTTTCTTCAGGAAGACGTGAAAAATCAGTAATAGCGTCATTTTGGAATAAATCAACAATATCAGCAAAGATCTCATTTATTTTGCGTAAATTTTTATGTAATTTCACGGCAAAGAGGCCAATAGGTTTATCACCCGAATAAAGCTTAAAGGCTGACTGAACATTTTGCTCCATAGAATGAGGCTTACGGTAGTAACGTATAATGCCAAAAGGCTTTTTCTCACCGAAGAGCCTATTAGTACGCGAAAATGCTTGAATCAGTCCCTCATAATAAAGCACTTTATCAAGATACAAGGTATTGAGCCATTTAGAATCAAAGCCTGTAAGCATCTGGTCTACTACAATCAGTAAATTAAGCTGTTTTTGCGGTTCATTTTCAATATATTTATACTGTTCTTTGTGAGCCAATCTAAAAGAAACATCTTTTTTGAACGCTGCAAAGGTCGGTAAAGAAAATTTCTGATTGTAACGCTCGTTATAGTCCTGAATAATTTCTACTAATCCATCTTCTTTGAAAGCAGTATCTCTGATGTCTCCATTATTATCAATATTAGGGTCAAACAAGCATGTTATTTTCAGTTCAGGCATGAATTCTTTAAGCAGACGATAATAATGTATTGCTTCCGGAATGCTGCTAGTAGCAAAAATAGCGTGAAAGAAATTATTACGGCTTAGCTGCAACCAGTTATCCATAATATCATGGACAACCGCTTTTTGATGTTCAGGTGTATGATATTGGGATGTAGGTATGTAATCTTCAATACCTTTTACCCATTTCCCCTTTTCATCTCTGTGACCATACATAGGAAGCTGCATAAAGCGATAATAAATTTTTTCTTTCTCTGGGTCAGCACTTACTTCCTCTAAACTGGTAGCTTTTGCTTGTTCAAGTCCTACCACATGGCGAATATCTTTGTCCTTAAATGTAAGAACCTTATATGGGTCAAAGCCCAAAACATTTTTATCACGGATGCCATCGGCAATTACATAGCGATGCAGCTCATTGCCGAAAATATCAGAAGTAGTATTAAGTTTCTTTTGATTTTCTTCATGTATGGGCGTTCCTGTAAAGCCAAAAAAGACAGCATTAGGGAAAGTATTTTTTATAGTTGCCAGCATTTCGCCAAAAGTAGAACGGTGTGCCTCATCAATAATGAACACGATACGCTTGCGGTTAATTTTAGCAAGGTCGGCATCATTCAGATTTTCTTCACCAGCCTTAATATTACTCATTTTCTGGATAGAAGTTACAATAAGCGTATCAAGACTGCTATCGCTTTTCAGCCTATTTATTAGCACATCGGTATTTTCTGTAGCCTGCACAGTTTCATTATCATTAGCAAAAGCACGGTATTCTTTTAATGACTGTGTGCCAAGCTCAATTCTGTCCATCAAAAAGATTACTTTATCTGCATCATTGGAGCTGGCAATGAGCTGGGCAGACTTAAAGCTAGTCATAGTCTTGCCCGAACCTGTTGTGTGCCAGATATAACCGCCACGCTGGTTGCCGCTATCCCATTTTATCTTGGAAACCGTGTCTGAAATAGCGTTGGCAGCATAATATTGGTAGCTACGCATTACTTTCAACACACCATCAGAGTTATCGGCAACAGTATAAAAACCAATCAGCTGATGAGCCATAGGGATAGAAAGCAGGGAAGAAGCAATGCCTTTCCAGTCATTGATAGGCTCATTGGTAAAGTCAGCCCAGTGGAAGAAATAGTCCGGATTAAACTTGCCTTCTGGTTCTGGGCCAGGGTTGGCAAAATACACTGTGTTTTCAGGGTTCATGGCAACAAAAATCTGTACCAAGGAAAATAAACCGCTGAACACACCCTCACGCATATATTTTCTTATCTGGTTGGTAGCTTCACTGACGGGTATATGGCTGCGTTTTAGCTCGATATGGATAACAGGCATACCGTTTATCAGCAACATTAAGTCGCCACGGCGTTTATTAAGCAGAGGGGACTGTACAGAAAAATGTGGCTGCTGCACAATCTGATAACGGCTCTGCCCAGCGGCTATTTCGTTACGGTCATAAATTTTTAGGCTTATCTCTAAGCCATAGTGCAGTTTGTCATCAGGATTATCACGTTTTATAGATACAGTCTTTCCGTTGATAAAGCCGTTAAGCTTGAGCGGTGTTCTAGCAACAATAATTTTTTCTATAATCTGCTGCATTTCGCTATCTGTCAGCGGACAGTTATTAAGGCGGTCAATCGTATTATTATTTTCAAACAGAATATTAGCCCAGTTTTTCAGCAGATCTGCTTCTGTAGGATGCTTAATAACAGTTTTTTCCCAGCCTTTATTGGTCAATACTTGGATTAGAGCCTCTTCAAAGTCAGCTTCACTGGCAAAGGTCATGGCAATACTCCTTTCCGTGATGTATTTAAAATATTTTAGATAAAACTTTAGCTTTCACACGTCAAAGTAAATAGATTATAGCTTCTCACGCACCATCATTAAAGAATATCCCAACAGATTTTTTCCTTTCCACTTAGTTCTGTCAAACCTGTCAGGGTCTTTCATGGACAGTCCAATACCCCAAATTCTGTCTTTTACGGCACATTCTGCAAGGACAGCCTGTTCTGTGCTTTTCAGCAGTACCTTTAGCTCTTCGTTCTGAGAAAATTTAGCATAAAGTCCCTCAAAAACTACAATTTGACGGATTCCGTTCCAGTAGCTTTCATCATAGCCAGATACGCAGCGACCTAGTTCTTTTATAGCAGCAGCATCTTCGGTATGAAGTATCTTGTCAGCAATAGCTTCATCACCGAAATAAACCGCCTTTTGGTACATCATATACTGCTCCATAGAGCTAAAATACACTTCTTTATACGTAAATCCAGCAGCATACCAGTTGCTTAGGTATCCGTTTTCTTCATCTGGGTTGTGGAAACAAATAATCTGCACTATATTTTACCTACCTTTTGGACAGCAAGGTCAAGTTCTAAGTCGTGAAGTCCGTAATAAGCCTTCTTCAAGAAATCAAGTGGTACTTTTTTGATTACCTCAGAGCTAGGGATATCATAGTACCATTGATAGTAGGCATAAAATTCACCAATCCAGTCGGGCATAAATCCATCAAGAGCCTTGCCGGATTCCAGCACATACTGTTCAGTTCGGCAAAAATATTCCCACAGTTCTTTGGCAGACATTGTATTGACATAGGCTTTTGCTTCGTCAATGCTTTTTCTTGTTTTACTTTCCATATAGGCACTTATAAAAGCCTCTGTATCCTTGTTAGGGAACGTCTGGGCAACAAAATCAAAGAGCTTGCCTTGATTTTCTACTACATCATTCAGATATTCTTCTGGATAAGCCCTCATTGCCTTCACCTCTCAAACAACGTGCTGAACACATTGGTTACTTTGTTTCTGTCAGAATCGACAAGATTACGCATATTTTTTCTGGCACTTATATCACGCTGATTATATTTATTATTAAATTCGGCATGGTCAACGGCAAGCAGACCGTCTGGACACTCACGGAGCTTTGAATATGCCAGTTCAGACTTAATGCAATACTGAATACCTAGACCACCTAAAGACAGAAGTTCTTCCAAAATATCCATATCAATGTTATCACGGACAAATTCTTTTGCGATATAGAAGTAGGAAGCATTGGCTCTCCAGCCTTTAATTACATCATATTCAGCTGTGTCGATACCGTATTTTTCTATAAATTTGCCAGCAAGCATACGGTAACGCTTAGAATCAGCAGCATCTCTATGTTTCATCAGCTCTGCCAGCCAAGCAAGCACATTGTGTTCCTGAAAGTCTAAAATTTTTAGTCCGTCGGTATCAAGCTCATACTTGTGTACCCAACCATTGGTATCATTAGGAATGCAGACTGCCCATTCTTTAGCAAGCTCAGGGTTCTCGGTCAGATAAAAACCTTTCCCGTAGTCGTGCTTTTCATCTCCAAGTCCAAAAGTAGGGGTCACAACTTTATTAGAGGTGCCGTGAAATAAAATTATTTTGCTCATTTACGCCATCCTCCTTATACAAACATTTTCTCAAGGCAAGATTTTTTGATGTTTTTTAGCTTTTCCAGCTTACGCTGATGAAGAGTGATAAGGTTGTCGAGGTTCTTAAAAAGCATACCAATTTGCTTTTGCTCCGCATAATGCGGCACTTTAAATGAATATTCCTGATACTCTTGTGCGTTTACCCCCGGCTGTCCAGAACGCTGAGAAGTAATACGAATATAGTTCTTATATTCCTCTGTAAGCGTATTTTGAAATACAAATTCAGTATCAAAGCCTTCTTTTATTTTCCCTCTGATAAGGAATCCAGCATAGTACACTAAACCGTCAGATTCCCTGTAAATATAGCTTTTCCCAACACTTGCTCCGGTTCGTGCAAAGAGAATATCACCTTTTTCTAATTTATATCTCTCTGCAATTTCTAAATTAGTATCTGGCGAAGTTAAATTCTCTTTATTAAACTGATGTGATTCATCATCAATATCAGTAATGCGAATATATTTATTCACTCCATCAAATTCTTTAGCTGCTGCATTTAAACCATACTCAAAGTTTTCAGCTACTTCTCCCAACTTACGCTGTTCCCAATCATCAGTAAATCCTTTAAACCTAATTGCAGGTTTTGTGTTTTTAGCCATATCATTCACCTTGTAACAACGCTTTAAATTCGTTGATACCTTTCATGTCAAAGGTGCTGCCAGTAAGCTCGTCTAACATAGCACACAGCTGTTGCTCTGTTTCGTCGATTTCGGCATCAATATCAGCGTATGTAAGAGCATATTTTTTCTGCAAAACAGTAAGCTTGCTAACAAGGTCGTCAACCAATGTTTCAGGCATCTTATTCAGATTAACCATCAGGCTATCAATCCATTTCTTGTGCAGCAGATCTTTAACCTGTTCATCCGTAAGGGATTCAATGGTTTCCTTCGTCAACAGGTGCAGAGCAGTGCTAGCCGATTTAATACTTGCTTTCAGCTCTTTTTCCTCTTTAAGCAGATGATTAGCTTTTGTCAGTTTGGATATAAGCTCACTAATTTCTACAGACTGATCTTCCAATTTAAGCTCTTTTATCTTTTTAGGAATTTCTTTAGCTACAAAAGCAGTAGCGTCATCATTTAATGCAGCTTCACAGCTATTCTTGTCATCTTCGCTCATTTCTTCAAGAATAGCTTCAATCTCAGCAGGTATTTCAGCCAAACGTGCTTCTTGCTTCTTTAAAGCTGTGCTTTCCTGTACCAAAATATTATCTTGTACTAAAGAGAACGGCAATACACGTCCAATCCAACCGTCCTGGACTTCCTGCTCTTTATTATCTTTCTTTTTTAGTACCATATTAGGGTCAACTTTTTTGGTAGCACCAAAGCCTTCTGTCTGGATAATTTCCAAATCGACGGCAATTTTACTCCATTCGTCATCTAAAAGCTGGAAAGCAGCGTACTTATCTACCAAAGGTATACCAGAAAGCTGGGTGAATATCTTATCGCTGATGATATTTTCTTCTTTGGCAATAGCTACCTGTTCTGCCTGTTCAATCAGCTCATGATGTAAATAAGCAGGAAAGCCAGCAAAAGCATCAGCAAAGCTGTTTTCAAAAGCAACTACATCAGCATGGCTTCTGATAGCTTCCTTAATATTATCAGTAGTCAGCTGGGTATAAGGAGTATCACTTGCTTCAAATAATGCTTCCTGTAAATTGGGGAAAGCTTTCCAGTAATCATCTAAAGCGGCAAGTTCTGCTTTAGGAATACCGCCAAACATGGAAGCATATATATCCCAGCTCTCAGCAGCTTCCGAGGAATCTACATAACGTGGGATATTTAGGTTGTAATCATTCTGACGGATTTCTTCACGGCTCACCAGTTTAGAGTATTTAGGAATTTCCAGTCTGTTAATTACGGTATCGGCAATACGTTTAATGTCGGAAGCACGTAATTTATTGTTTTTTCCCTCTTTAGCAAAACCTTTAGAAGCATCTACAATAAGCACATCAGTGTTGCTGCGTTTCTGTTTAAGAATCATAATGATGGTTGGAATGCCTGTACCAAAGAAAATATTCGCTGGCAAGCCTATGATAGCGTCAATGTGGTTATATTCGATAAGGTTTTTACGGATTTCTCCTTCTTCACCACCACGGAACAGAACGCCATGAGGCAGAACGATAGCCATAATGCCGCTAGGCTTGATGTGATAAAGGTCGTGCAGCAAGAAAGCATAGTCGGCTTTGCCTTTAGGAGCAAGGCCAAAACGCTCGTAGCGGACATCATTCTTCGGTGTCCATTTCTGGCTGTACGGAGGGTTAGACACTACTGCATCTACATAGAGCGGAGTGTAAGTAGTTTCTTTATTGGCTTCATCAAAGTACGGCCAGTCATCTTCCAAAGTATCGCCGTTGCGGGCAACGATATTATCGGGTTTAATGCCACGCATAACCAGATTCATACGTGTCAGGTTATAAGTATTAGATTTAAGCTCCTGAGCGTAGTATTTGATATTGTTGCTGTTGCCGATACGTTTAGCAACGCTTTTACCGATATTGATTAAAAGAGACCCAGAACCGCTGGTAGGGTCATAAATCTCAATATATTGGTTGTCCTTTAAATGGTCAGAAATAATTTCACTCATCAGCAGAGATACTTCGTGCGGAGTGTAGAACTCGCCAGCCTTCTTTCCTGCATTAGCGGCAAACATACTAATCAGATATTCATATATGAAGCCCAGTACATCATAATCCTGCTTTCCGTCCATAGGAATATCTTTTATCAAGTCTAATAGCTCTTTGATAGCTTTTGTCTGAGAACCAGAGCTATCGCCCAGCTTACTCAGACCTGTCTGCAATGTTTCAAAAATACCCTGAAAAACTTTCTTATGGGATTCGCTAATCAAGCGGCTAAAAGCAGATAAAGCGTCACGGACATTGCTGACATCAAAATCACTGTCTTTGTTAATCCAAGTGGAGAACAGGTTGTTGTAATCAATAAAATAGCCAAGATTGTCTTGTACCCACTCTACAGTATCGGCGTCAGATTCCACTACTGTCGCAATAAGCTCTTTGTCATAACCATTGCTGTACAGAAATTTCTCTTCGGCATCAGAAAGGTACTTATAAAAAATAAAGCCTAAAATATAGTCCTTGTATTCGTTTGCTTCGATTTTTGAACGCATTTTATTTGCGGCTTCCCAGATTTTGGTAGCGAGCTGCTGTTTATTCATAAAAAAATCACCCTTTAATGTAAATTTATGGTCTAAAAAATGACGGTATCTTACCTAATAAGTATAGCACAAAAAGGTAGATAGTAGAACGGCTACTGCAAAAGTATGTGGCTTACCATGCGGTTTAGCAGTTGAAATTTACCGCTCTGCTTATTTATGCCACTCTTAGTACCTTTTTGAGCCATCTTATGCTCAGTTTTGCCCAGTTCACCTCTTCATGCGCCTAACATATCAATAAGTGTATGTTGGAAGGAGGTGGTAAAAATGCAAAAAATATTAGTTACTGTAGCGGAAGCAGCCTGCTTATTGAACTATAGTACCGCTACAATTTATAAACTGATCAATTCTGGTCAGCTTCCATATATCAAGAAAGGTAAAAATTCTAAATTGCAATAAGAAGTTGCACACTTTTTGAAAA
>ULTF01054620.1_pt1 | contig 17586 bp, 25 predicted proteins | sample 1957371 | NCBI WGS metagenome assembly ULTF01 (sample SAMEA4835727, study PRJEB28245) | human gut metagenome | biome: gut microbiome; material: fecal sample | place: Denmark | collected 2008
ACCGTCCAGGAGGTGCGCCGTGGTCTGGTGGCGCCCATCCAGCGTGCCACCACCATTGCCACTGACTCCCTGGCCAAGCCCACCGGCGTTGGTCAGAACGTGGAAGGCACCTTCAACGTGGTGTCCTCCATCGTGGACGAGGTGCGGGTCATGGACTGCGAGGGCTGCGGGGAGTGGTCGGAGCCTTATGTGAGCGCCAATGCTGCCGCTGGCACCCGCACCGATGGCACTGCCGCCACTGCCAGTGACCCCACCTTCCGGGTGGCTTCCATCAGGCCCAATCTGGTCAACGTGACCAGCTATGTGAGCAAGAACATCGAAAAGCTGACCCCGGTGAACTATGTGGCCAAGGTGCAGGAGATCGCCCTGGTGGCGCTCCGTGCCAAGGTGGGCGCGCTCATCGTCAACGGGGACGGCAGCAACTTCTACGGCATCAAGACCGCCACCAACACCAAGAGCGAGGCCATCTACGACACCCTGACCATGGCGTTGGACAGCTCCAAGAAGGGGGTCATTGACGAAAAGACCCTGCGGAAGATCGTCCTGTCCTATGGCGGCGACGAAAACGTGGGTGCTTCCGCCCGGCTGTATCTGAACAAGAGCGACCTGATCGCCTTCGGCGACGTCCGGGGCAGTGATAAGAAGCCGGTCTATGAGATCACCCCGGATGCGGGCAACCCCAACACCGGCATCATCAAGGACGGCGGCCTGGCGGTGCCCTATACCATCAACAGCAACCTGACCGCCCTGGCCGGTACTGCGCAGTCCAGCACCGCCGTCACCAACACCATGGTCTACGGCGACCCTGCCAATTACGAGCTGGGTCTGTTCGGCGACTACACCATTGAGGTTTCCAAGGACTACAAGTTCGCGGAAGGTCTGCTGACCGTCATGGGCGAGGTGCTGGCAGGGGGCAACCTCATCAAGCACAACGGCTTCCTGGTCTGCCAGATCGCCAAGGGCACTGCCTGATGGCGGTGGGCAGCGATTACCTGGCCAAGCTCCGCCGCGCCGTGCGGCGGAGCCAGAGCGATGAGGTGGACGCAGAATTATGCGACCTGATCGAGGAGTGCCGCAGGGATTTGACCTCTTTGGGGGTGCAGGCGGCCTGTGCGGAGAATGAATCCGACCCGCTGGTGCTGGGGGCGGTGCGGTGCTTCGTCCGGTGGAAGTTCGGGCTGAGCAACGAGGATGCGGCGGCCAATCGGGAGGACTATATGCAGCTCCGCGATGAGATTCGGAAGAAGGAATCCTATGTTCTTTAGTGACCGGATTACCCTCATCACCGAAACACTGGGCTGGGACGACATCGGCAACACGGTGCCTGCCCAGCCAGTGGAGCGGGAGGTGTGGGCGGATGTGTGCTCTATCTCCCGTGCCGAGTTCGCCGCCGCCGGAGCGGCTGGCTTGAAACCCTCCCTGATGGCGGTGGTACACGCCTGCGACTATGGCGGTCAGACCCGGCTGCGGTGGGAGGGGCTGACGTTGGAGGTGTACCGCACCTACCGGCGGGGGGACGTGGTGGAGCTGTACGCGACGGAGAAACGGGGGAAGGCAGATGGCTAAGGACATTGCGGCGGAGATCATGCAGGCATTGCACGACTACGCCGACATGGCAGTAGAGGAGATGCAGGAGATCGTGGAGGACACCGCCAAGGAGTGCCGGGATCAGATCCAGGCCACCGCGCCCGTCCGGACGGGGGCCTATGCCAAGAGCTGGACGGCGACCAAGGCGGAGAATACCTCCACCACAGTCCGCGTTACGGTGCGCTCCCGGGACCACTACCAGCTGACCCACCTGCTGGAGTTCGGCCACGCCAAGCGCAGCGGCGGTCGGGTGGCGGCACGGCCGCACATCGCCGCTGCCAGAGATCAGGCGGAACAGAACCTGGAACGGAAGCTGAAGGAGGCGCTGGGCAAATGACCCCAAAGGAATTGCGGAATATCCTGCTGTCCGCCGGTATTCCGGTGGCCTATCGCCAGTTTGAGGAGGGCAACGCTCCGGCATTGCCCTGGGCGGTGTACTACGCCACCCAGTCGGACAACTTTGCCGCCGACGGCGGGGTCTATGTGCCCGTCCAGGGGTATGCGGTGGAGCTGTACGCGGACAAGAAAGACCCCAGCCTGGAGGCCGCTGTGGAAGCGGTACTGAATCAGGCTGGGGTGTTCTGGCAGAAGGATGAGACCTACATTGAGAGTGAGAAAATGCACGAAGTGATCTATGAATTTGAGGTGTTAGCATGAACAAAGTGAAGTACAACTTGAAGAATGTCTACTATTCGCTGTTGACCGAGACGGTGGGCGACAGCGGCACGACCACATACAACTACGATGCGCCGGCGCCCATCCCCGGCGCGGTGAATCTGTCTCTGGACGAGGAGAGTTCCAACGACCCGTTCTACGCCGATGGCATCGTGTACTTCCGTGCCATCTCCAACAACGGCTACAGCGGTGACCTGGAAGTGGCGCTGCTGCCGGAGAAATTCCGGACGGACGTGCTGGGCGAGACCATGGACAAGGACAAGGTGCTGGTGGAAAAGACCAGCACAGCGGCGCCTCCTGCCTTTGCGCTACTGTTCGAGTTTGACGGGGATGAGAAGGCCATCCGGCACATCATGTATCACTGTACCGCCTCCCGTCCCTCCGTGTCTGGCAAGACCAAGGAGGAGAGTGTGGAACCGGAAACTGAAACTTTGTCCCTGACCTGTGATCCCCGCTCTGACGGTATCGTCAAGGCGCGTACCAGCGACACCACCACTTCTTCGGTCTACAGCGCCTGGTATACGACGGTGCATGAGCCGGACTTTACGGCCGGTTCCTAAGGAGGGATGAGCTATGGTAGCAAAGACCATTGAGATCTGTGGCCAGCCGGTGCGCTTCTGCGCGTCGGCGGCCACGCCCCGGCTGTATCGGCTGAAATTCAAGCGGGACATCTTTGCGGATATGCAGAAGCTGACCAAGGATTTTCAGGAGCGGAACACGGGCACGGATCTGGCGGTGGAGAGCCTGGAGATCTTCGAGAACGTGGCCTATATCATGGCCTTCCAGGCTGACCGGAGCATTCCGGACACCATTGACCAATGGCTTGACCAGTTCGAAATGTTCAGCATCTATGAGGTGCTGGGCGAGCTGGTGCAGCTGTGGGGGGACAACCTGTTCACCAGCGCAAACGCAAAAAAAAACAACCCCGCAGCAGCCGGGAGATGACCACGCCTCTGTACCTCCTGCGCTGCTGTGACATCGGTGTGCAGCTGGCTGACTTGGACTTGCTCACCATCGGCCTGGTTTACGATATGTGGACAGAGCGGAGCAATGACAGCGTGCAGTACGCCAGGACGGCGACGCAGGAGGACTTTGACAAGTTTTAAGGAGGTGGCATAGCACAATGGCAAATAGAATCAAAGGCATTACCATCGAACTCAACGGCGACGCCACCGGGTTACAGGATGCCTTGAAAGGGGTCAACGGCTCTCTGAACAACACCCAGAAGGCGCTGTCCGATGTGACCAAGCTCCTGAAGCTTGACCCAAAGAACACGATGCTGGTGGAGCAGAAGCAGAAGCTGCTGGCCGACGCCGTGGAACAGACCCGTGAAAAGCTGGACGCATTGGAATCCGCCCAGGAACAGGTGCAGCAGGCGTTCGCCAAGGGCGAGCTGGGCGAGGACAAGTACCTGGCCTTCCGGCGGGAGCTGGAGGCCACCCGGGGTCAGCTGGGCAAGTACGAGACTGACCTGTCCAGCCTGGAGACCGAGCAGGAGCGGCTGGGGAGTAACACCCAGCGCCTGGAGAAGCTCTTTGCCGCCACGGGGCAATCGGTGGATGACTATGCCGATGTGCTGGGTAGCAGGCTCACCAGCGCCATCAAAGGCGGGTATGCCAGCGCGGATCAGTTGCAGAGTGCTTTTGGCAAGGTGGCACGAGCGGCCACCGGCGGCAAAGGGGACATCCGGGCGCTGGCGGACGCGGTGGACACCGTAGATGACGGGGATGCCATCCGGAACCTGATCCAGTCCCTGAAAGAGGCGGGAGATGCTGCCGGAGACGCGGCAGACGATGTGGAGCAGATCGCCCAGCTGACCAAAGGACAGGCGCTGATGCAGGCGGCGGACAGCTTGTCCGGCGTGGGGGAAAAGGTGCAGGAGATCGGCAGCAATGCCGTGGACGCCTACAACCAGACCCAAGGTGCTATGACCAAGGTCAACGCCTATTTTGGCGCCAGCGGCAAGGCGGCAGAGCAGTCCGCCGCCGTCATCCGGGATGTGTACGGCGAAGGCGTCGGGGAGAGCATGGACAGCGTGGCCAATGCGGTCATCCTGGTCAAGAAGAACCTGGAGGGCCTGAGCAAGGCGGACATGACCCACATCGTAGAGCAGGCCATGACGCTGGATGAGCTGTATGGCATCGACATGAACGAGACCCTCCGTGGCGTCAACAGCCTGATGAAGCAGTACGGCCTGACGGCACAGGAGGCCATGGATTACATCGTCAAAGGCACCCAGAACGGCCTGGACAAGACCGATGAGCTGGGGGACAACCTGAGCGAGTACGCCGGGAAATTCAAGCAGGCGGGGTATTCGGTATCGGAGTACTTCCAGCTGCTGGACAACGGCCTGGGCGGCGGTGCGTACCAGCTGGATAAGGTCAACGATGCCATCAATGAGGTGACCAACCGGCTGGCGGATGGCACCATCGCGAAAGAGATCGGGCAGTTCTCCACGGGCACCCAGCAGGTGTTCCAGTCCTGGAAGAACGGAGGAGCGACCCAGAAGCAGGTCATCGACTCCATCGTGTCCGACATCAGCAACACCACCAACCAGCAGAAGGCCCTGAACAAGGCGGCGCTGGCCTTTGGCACCATGGCCGAGGACGGCAGCCTGAAATTTATCACATCCCTGACCTCTGTGGGGGACACCTACCAAACGGTAGGCGGTGCCGCGCAGGGGATGTTCGACCAGACCACCACACCGGCGCAGCAGATGGAATCCAACCTGCGCAAGGTGCAGGCGGCACTGGAGCCGCTGGGCGAGACCCTGATGGAGCTGGCCAACACCGTGCTGACGCCTGTGGCGGATGGCCTTGCCAAGGTGGCCCAGTGGTTCGGCAGCTTGCCCCAGCCGATGCAGGACTTCGCCGTGGTGCTGGGTGCATTGGCGGCGGCCTTCGTGGTGCTGGCTCCGCTGGTGGCCGGTATCGTGACCGCAGTTGGACTCTTTAAGGCGGCGCTGCTGCCTGTGCTGGGGCCGGTGGCGGCCATCGCTGCCGGGATCGCCCTAGTCGTTGCTGTCGTCAAAAACTGGGGATCCATCATGGAGTGGGGCAAGGGCATCATCGGCGCTGCTGTGGACGCGGTCGGTGAGAAGATCGCCCAGCTCAAGGAATGGTTCGCTGGTGTCTGGGCGGCCATCCAGGACGCCGCAGGCGGCGTGGCGGACGCGGTGGGCGGTGCCATCAGTGCGGTCATCACGACGGTGGAGGACGTGTTCACCACGGTCAGGGACACGGTGGTGGGCGCTTGGGACGCTGTCATTGACGCCGTGTCCACTGCCTGGGAGACCATCAAGAACGTGGTGCAGGTGGGCGTGCTGTTCATCGGCTCCATCCTGGACGCTGCGTTCCAGATCATCACGCTGCCCTGGCGCTTCCTCTGGGCCAACTGTGGGGAGACCATCCTGGCCATCTGGGAGGGCATCAAGACCACGGTTGCCAACGCCATCCAGGCGGTAGCGGACACCATCAGCACGGTGACCGGAGCCATCCGGGATTTCATTGTGCCCATCTGGACGGCCATCACCACGGCGGTCACCGGAGCGATGACCACCATCGGCGGCGTGGTCAGCAGTGTGTGGGACGCCATCTGCAGCAAGGTCAGCGCCGTGGTCACCACCATCGCCAGTGTGGTCTCTACCGTGTTCAACGCCATCAAGGGCGTGGCGTCCACCGTGTGGACGGCCATCAAGACGGTGGTGGGCGGCGCAGTGGACGGGATCAAGACCAAGGTGACCAACATCTTTAACGCCGTGAAGGGCTTTGTCACCAACGTCTGGAACGGCATCAAGACCACCATCACCGGAGCGGCCGAGGGGGCAAAGGCCAAGGTGACGGGGGTGTTTGAGGGGGTGAAGAGCAAGGTGACTACCGTGTTCAACGGCATCAAGACCACGGCCACCACCGTTTGGAACGCCATCAAGACTGCCATCACGACGCCCATTGAGAAGGCCAAGGAAACGGTGAAGCGCGTGGTGGACGCCATCAAGGGCTTTTTCGCCGGGCTGAAGCTGAAGCTGCCGGACATCAAGCTGCCCCATTTCAAGATCAAGGGCAGTTTCAGCCTGAATCCGCCCAGCGTGCCCCACCTGTCCATTGACTGGTACAAGGAGGGCGGTATCTTCAACAACCCCAGCATCATCGGCGTCGGCGAAGCTGGCCCGGAAGCGGTCTTGCCCATCGAAAAGCTCAACCTCATGCTCACCAGCATGGCGGACAGCATTGTCAGCGGGGTGTCCACCCTCCTGCGGGCATCCTCTGTGGGGACAGGCGGGGACGTCCACCTGGACGTGTATCTGTACCCCAGCGGCCCCAAGATGGGGGAGCAGATCGTATCCACCTATGACACATACAAACGGAGGTTAGGCGGATGATCGGAGTTTACAACACCATTCAGCTCAACGGCGTGGAGCTGTTCCGCCCCAACGACTTTTCTCCCAAGCGGGAGGACATCTACGGGGCGGAGATCACCACGTGCAGCGGCAAGGTCATCGCCGACCGGGTGGGGTGGCGCTACGCAGACATGACCCTAAATTGGGACACCCTGCCCCAGGCGCAGCTGGATGTGCTGCTGGCGGTGACGGGACAGGCGACGCTGGTGTTCACCGACGCCGACGGCGTCAGCCACACGGAACAGGTCATCCCCACCTCTCGGGTGTGGGTGGCTACCCGCTTCACGGGGTTGGACGGGAACCCGTGCTGGAAAGACGTATCCATGGGGGTGAGATTTGTCAATGCCCACCATTAACGCAGAAAATGCCAAGAACATCCGCACGCCCTTCGAGGTACATTGCGGCCTGTCCAAGCTCACCGATGAGGTGCTGAGCTTCTCCGGCAGCGGGGCGAAGGTGATGGGGACGTTGCAGACCAACACGAGCCTGCGCAAGCTGGCGGACTTGTCCGGCGGCGGGTTCCCGCTGGACGGCTCCTGCGTGTCCTACGACCTGGCCACCATGGCGGATGGGGCTGGGATGCGCAGTCAGGTAGGGGGTGGGCTGGTGCTGACGGTGGCTTGTGCCACGGTGATACCGGCCATCACCATCCGGGGACGGGGCACCGGGGTCATCCAGGACGGGACGACCACCTATGAATTTCGGGACGGCCTGGTGTTCCCGGTCAACGCCAAGACCAAGACGCTGACCATCACCAACAGCGACCCTGCCGCCCGATTGGAGATCGAGAGTGTTCATCCGGGGGTGGAATTTGCATTTGACAACGACAGTCTGGTGTCCTGCACGGTGTCCCTGCGCAGTGATTTGTCTTTGACTAAGCCTACCTGGAAAGGCTCTGAGATTGAAATCAACGCCTACTGGCCGGATGACGTGGCCGAGGTGGTCAGCAGCATGGGGGACGGGTCGCGTATCTGGTATTATGCCGGGTACACCGGCGACCGGTCGGAGACCCGGTACTTCTACTTGTCCGAGAAGGCGTCCCAGAAAGATCACGTGCTGACCATCAAGGGGGAGGACGCCTCCAGCGCCCTGAACCGGGAGTGTCCGGCGGAAGCGCTGCGCATCACCTCCCGGTCGGCGGCACGGGGGTTGTATCGTCAGCTGGAGCAGTACGTCACCGGCTCCGGTATCCAGCTGCGGCACAAGGAATCCATCCCTGCCCTCATCGGCGCCAGCACCGTTAAGAGCACCCTGCTGGTGCAGCAGGGCAACGCCCGGAGCCTGGTGGCGGCGGTCATGTCGTTGGCGCACGTTGACCTGACAGCGGCGGGCGGCGGGCAGTTTTGGCCGGTGTATGTGGATGCAGGCATCCCCACCCTCCGCCACAGCAAGCCCACGGCCAAGTGGGACATTTATGAGGAGGACTGCGGCAGCGTGGTGCGCTCCGCCGAGCGGGACATCCGGACGCTGAAACCGGACAAGGCGGACTACGGGCTGACGTCCACCTGTGCGGTGGGGAAGAAGGTGGAGGTGGCCAAGTTCGGCGGCTGCGTCAAGGGCAAGCGCACCACCAAGACCCTCAACGATGGGTTCTATGTGGGCATGACGGTGGACCCGGGCACGGTGGAGTGGCAGTCTGCCAACAAGCTCACCTTTATCCCTGGCCAGATGTGGAAGACCAAGAAGGTGACCAAGTACAAAAAGGTCAAGGGGAAGAAGGTCAAGTACACGGTGGAACAGAAGGTGAAGAAGGTGAACAAGGGGACAGTGAAGGTGTACGGCTACCAGGTCACTCCCACCCGGCTGGCCAAGACCCAGAGCGTGAAGCGTCCGGGGGTGACGGAGGAGACACAGGTGCTGGTGTATGGCCAGCTGAAAGCGGCGGATGCGCTGGTGTTCCCCAACTATGGTTGTGTCCTGGGCCGTTCCAACCTGACCGGCAGCTTTGCGTGGAAGGGCGATCCCCGGATGCAGCCTCGGGACGTGTTCACCTTCCACCGGTTAGATGGCACCACGGAGCTTTGCACCATCGAAAGCATCACCCTGAAACACCAGGGCGGCGGCACGTCCGCTGACATCACCTATCGGAAAGGAGTGGTCTGATGGCTTGGACAGAGCCGGTGACCGACCGGGTGGGCGGCGCTTACATGAACGCGACAGACTGCAACCGCATCACAAACAACCTGCGCTGTCTGAACAACAGTGCCGCCCTTCCGGCGGACGTGACCGAGGAGGACATCCTCACCGACTGGATGGACAAGGTGCTGGGCGTCCTCCGTGGGCTGTGCCTGACCCTGGGCGTGCCGGTGGGGGCGCTGGATGGGGCGTGGACGTACAGCAACATCAATCAGATCGAGGCGCTCATCCTGGCCTGCAAGGACAAGGTGGACCTGCTCCAGCGGCAGGCGGCGCTGACGGTGTATGCTGGCGACGGCTATTGTGGCCAGGGCGACTATTATGTAGGAGGTTTTTGAGATGGCATTTGTGGATCGGGTGGTGGAACACCCCAACCGGTGGAAGCTGGTCAATGTGGACGACCCCACCGACGTGAAGATTTATGATGTGACGCGAGTGGAAGGGGAGGTCACCAACCCTGGAACACCCCTGAATGCGGAGAACCTGAACGGCGAGATCCAGGCGGCAGCGGCGGCGGTGATGGAGGACTTCGACATTGACGCCAACGGCAATGTGCGGGTGCAGAATATCCAGTGCGGACAGGCCAAGGTGACCGTCAAGAAGGCCAACACCACCTATACCAAGTCGGTGACCTTCGCCCAGCCCTTTACCGCTGTGCCCCGTGTGGTTGCGACGCCCCTCTCTGCCGGGCCGAACCTGGTCAGCTTGAGCGTGAGGGACGTTACGACCACCGGGTTCTCCCTCTATTTGAACCGGACGACGGCAACCAACACTTCGGTGTGTTGGATCGCCATGATCTGAGGTGATGAGATGGTATTTACACTGATGACCGGCGTATACCTGCACACGGCTTACGCCCAGGCGTCCGATGGCAGCGTGGGCTTCTCCACGACCAGTGCCACGGACGCTGCCTATCTGGGGCAGTACACCGACGCCAGCGCTGCCGATGCCACCGACCCCGGCCGATATGCCTGGACGCCTATTGACCTGGGGGCGGGAGCTGAGCTGGTGGAAGCGGCCGGGGAAGAAGTGGACGATGGCACGGATGGACTCATCGACTTGCTCGACCGGGAGCTGTATGACACCGGCCAGTTTGCCCCCGATGCCCAGGCTACCGGCGACCGGAAGGTGCAGACCTACTTTCAGCCAGACGAGCCAGACCCGGAGAAGTATGTGTTCGGAGTGGGCGACCTCTGGCATGACACCGATGACGGGAACCACCTGTATCGGTGGGACGGTACGGCGTGGGTGGATGCCCAGGATGGGGGGATCGGCGCGGCGACGGAGCTGGCGCAGGCGGCGGATGACAAGGCGACGGCGGCGGATGAAAAAGCGCAGGCGGTGAAAACGGCGTTGGATGGTTTGACCTTAATTCAAGACGGTCAGGTACTCATCGACAGCGGTAAACTGTATGTAGATACCGAATTTGTCAACAGTCTTTTCGCTAGAGACATTACGGCACAGAACACCATCACAGGTGCCAAGTTGGCTGGTGAACAAATCGACATCAAGGCAGCGACCACAGGGGATTTTGTAGGCGGTGGCGTGCAAATAATGTCAACAAGTGAACCAGAGGTGGACGGTGATGAAACCATACTTCCGCCACGCTTTAAGATTTACGTATATGGCGACACATCTAGCAGTCTGCTCGAGATGCGACGTAACGCCATCGGCTTGACATCACGGCAGGTTGCCATCTCTGCTGGCATGCAGATTGACATTGGCGATCCTGATATGACGGGGACGATGGTGTATCTGCATGGGCACGTGTTCCTGCCAGGCGGGAGCTTGGCAGATACAGATTATGACAGCACTACATATACCAGCTTTTCCGGCAGTGTGTTGTCGTCGGGCAGCGTTACGGTGACCAAAAAGCTGGGGATGTGCTATATCAGCGGTCCGCTGGCCTTGTCCAAGAGCATCAGCGCCTGGACCACCATCCTGTCCAGCTCCAAGGTCCCCGCGCCGCAGCACGGAGAGCTGGTGCCGTTTGAGGCATCCCAGTGGGGGACGAGTTATGCTCGGCCCCTGCGTGGGAAGGTCACGCCGGACGGCGGGCTGCAGCTGGTTTATGGCGCTGCGGGGAATTATGTGTTTACTATTTCCTACCCAATCGACTAAAAGGAGAACAACATGAAAGAAATGATCTGTACGGGCGCGGGGCTGGTTGGCTCCTTCGTTGCCGGGCTGTTCGGCGGCTGGGACGCTGGCCTGACCACGCTGGTCATCTGCATGGCCATCGACTACGCCACCGGCCTGCTCTGCGCGGGCGTGTTTCATAAAAGCCAGAAGAGCGCCAACGGAGCGTTGGAGAGCAAGGCGTGTTTCAAGGGTCTCGTGCGCAAGTGCGTCATCCTGCTGCTGGTGCTGGTGGCACATCGGCTTGACCTGGCGTTGGGCGCCAGCTATGTGCGGGACGGCGTGTGCATTGCCTTCACCGTTTCCGAGGTTATCAGCATTGCCGAAAATGCTGGCTTGATGGGCGTGCCGCTGCCTGCCGTGTTGGAACGGGCGCTGGAAGCGCTGAAGGATAAGGCCAACCCCAAGGACTGATAGGAGGGAGAAGCATGGCAACGTATTTCGGTATTGACTGCGCCAAGTGGCAGGGGACGATCAACTGGGCAAAGGTGAAGTCCGCCGGTGTCCAGGTGGCGATCCTGAAGGCCACGGACAAAAACAACGGCCCTGAACCGGCGTTCGCCCGCAACTATGCGGGTGCGACGGCGCAGGGCGTCAAGGTAGGCTGCTATCGGTATGTCTATGCCCGTACCGTTGCGGCGGCGGAGAACGAAGCACGCAAGGTGCTGGCCGTGATCCAGGGCAAGGCCATGCCCGCCGGTGTCTGGTTGGACGTGGAGGATAAGACGCTTCGAGGTATCCCCAGGGCGACTATGCTCAAGATGATCGCCGCCATGGCGAAGATTATCAAGGCGGCAGGGTATCAGGTTGGTATCTACACCAACCCGGATTGGTACAATCACGTGCTGGACGTGTCTAAGATCACGCTGCCCTTCTGGGTGGCCAGCTGGGGCACCAACAACGGCAAGCCCCAGCGCAAGCCGACCATCAAGCCCCAGCACACCCTGGCAGGCTGGCAGTATACCGACAAGGGACGGGTCGCAGGTATCGGCACCGCTGTGGACTTGTCCAAAATCTATCACCTGATTGGACAGAACCAAAACGTCGATGACGGCTTGATTCGGAAAGGGGACAGGGGCAGCGATGTGAAGCTGCTCCAGCACCGGCTGAACATCCTGGGCAGTCAGCTGACGGAGGACGGTGTATGGGGTGTGCAGACGGACAGCGCCGTGAGGGGTTACCAGTATCGCGCTGGTTTGACCGTGGACGGCGTTGTGGGCCCCAAGACTCAGGCGGCGCTAGTCCGGGACGCTATCCTTGCACGGGCCGCGGAAATGGGGGCGTACATGGTCAAGCACAAGTGGCACTACAAGGATGGCACGTACAAAGCTAAGGACACCTGGACGGCGACCAAGGCGCTGAGCAAGCCTGGCTCTAGCTGTTCCCACTACGTTTCCTGGATTTTGCAGGACGTCGGCCTGTTGGCCGCAGGCAAGCGCATCAGCCACGATGGCGGCAAGGTCACCGGCACCGGAAATCTGCTGGGCTGCCAGGTCATCCAGGCAGGGGGCAAGACCTGGGACAAGCTGGCTGACCTGCGGCCGGGCGACGTGTGCGTGTGGGATAGCAACCTGGCAATTTACGCGGGCGGCGGCAAATGGTATGATGCTGGCGGGCCGTTCCGGTCGAATACCAAGGATGGACGCTACACCAACATCGGCCCCATCGCGCCTTATTATGACCGCACGCAAGTGATTCACTGTTTGGTGCGGGCAAAAGTATAATGAGATAACAGCAAGCGCCTGGGGCAGTGCTCCAGGCGCTTTTTCCTGTATAAAAACTTGTGATTTTTCAACAAGAAATTGAAATTTTCGCTTGACATACTACCGGGAGTATGCTATACTATAATTGTCAGGAGGAAAGCTCCAGATAATACGGTGGCAGGTGCCAGAAAGGAGATACCATGGAAGAACAGATGACTGATTATCAGTTCCAGACGTTGCTGAAGATGATTCTTGAAATCCTGGATGGATGCAAGGACATTGAAGAAGCAAAGAAAAAAGTAGAAGCCCTGCTTAAGCGGTAAGCAGGACTTCACAAGAGAAGCCAAACGCCGGGCGGTACTTGCCGCTGCCCGGTTATGGTAAATGTATTTTAACACACAGTACCAGAAAAGGCAAGAGAAAGGGTTATCATGAACGAGACGGGAAAGCGCAAGACGCACACAAGCACGGCGGTCAAGCAGCGCTACAATGAGAAGACGTATAAGAAGATCACTGTTCAGGTGAAACCGGAGCTTGCAGAACGGATTGCGCTGTACCGGGACAAAGAGGGAATCAGTATGTCGCAGTTTTTGCAGCGGGCGATTGACCTGCTGGATAGCTAGGCTGTCGTAGTGGCGTCGTAATATCGTGAATCGTGTTGCTATATCAACACTTTTACAGGCTTCAAATCCCTCCTTCTCCGCCAAAAAGAACCGTTGAAATTGTTGTGATTTCAGCGGTTCTTTTTTTATTTTAGCATATTTAAGCATGAAAAAGTGAGGAATTACGCCTTTTCTTCTGTTTTGGTGCTGTGGTCTATTATGCTCTTATTTGCCCAGAAATGCGCTGCTGTGTCGTAAAAATGTCGTAACGGATTAGAGCCGCTCCGTCCCTTTGCCCTGCTGCAATTCGGCCAGGCGCTGGTTGATGCGGTCGGTGATCTCCTGCTTCCGGCGGTCACGCAGGTGGGTGTAGATGTCCTGGGTCATGGCGGCGGTGCTGTGCCCCAGCAGCGCCTGGGCGTCCTTTACGTCAATGTCCATCTCGTGCAGCATGGTGGCGTAGCTATGACGGAGCTGGTGGGCGGTTGCCTGGATGCCGGTGGCCCGGACGAAGGCTTTCCAGTGCTTCTGGTACTGCATTTCGGTCAGCGGTGTCTTTCCGCCGTCATCGGAGAAGAGATACCCCTTGAACCGTTTGGGCAGCCGCTCCTTCAGCGGATCCAGGATAGGGACCGTGCGGTTACCGGCCTCGGTTTTGGGCGTCTTGATGTAGGGCTTGTTATTTTCGTGATAAACGCTCTTGCACACCCGGATGTAGTCCGCCGTAATGTCCGCATCGGTCAACGCCAGAGCTTCCCCTTTGCGCAGGCCGGTGTACATGATGAGGTAGGGCAGCAGCCAGACGTCCGCTGAGGCGCACACGATTGCTTCGTCTTCCGGGCTGGCGGCTTCCCGGTAGGTCTTTGGCAAGCCTTTGGGCAGTGACACGCCAGAGCACGGATTTAGCACCAGATCCCCGCTTTCTTCGATGGCGTAGGTACAGATGAGGTTGATGACCAACAGCTGTGTGGCGACCGTTTTCCGCGCCCGTCGGCCACGGGCGAACGCAATCAGAAAGGCTTTGATGTCCCTGGCGGTGATCTTTTGGATGGGATCCTCACCAAATTCGTCAATGGCCCGGCGCAGAGCGGGGCGGTAGCCTTTCAGGGTGTTGGGCGCCAGCGTGGGGAAGTGGAAGTCCTCCCATTCGTCTGCCACCTCTCGGAAGGTGCGCCCGGTCTCCATCCGGGAGGTGTACTCCAGGATCTGCTGGTCGATCTCCCGGTCGGTCTTGCCATAGAAGTGGATGCGCTTGCCGGTGCGGCGGTCGGTGCGGGTGGTCTCCAGCAGGCCGTCCTTCCGGCGGTGATATTTGCTTTCCTTTCGTTTTCCCATCGTGGTTTGCCTCCTTTTCGCTTGCGCCTCGACGCCCCACTGTGGTACAATAAAAGGGCGCAAAGGTGCCTAGGTTTGGAACAGGTTTATTTGCGTTTGGCCGTCTGTGTTGGTAGCACAGGCCGCCGCTCTGCCGTCCTGGTGTTGGTAGCACCAGGGCGGTTTTTTATTCAATCCTTTAGATATAGCGTGAGCGTAATGGAGAAGAATCTTTCACCTTTATCAAAGGTGTACCGTTCTGTTCCATCATAGTCATAATGGGTGGATACGTATTTATAGCGGCCTCCGGAGATTGTGGCGGTGACACGTTTGATTCTGTCTTCCCGCATCCGCTTTTTTACCCGGCTGCAGCTTCCGGCCTTGATGTACCCCACATGGACACCGTTGAGCACGACCTTGATGGCATTGGGATCGACTTCGTTGTCTGGTTCCTCAATCAGTTCTGCGTCAAATATCGGGAACTCATATTCATAGATGCTTTCATCAGTCTCGTCTAAGTCGATCAAGTCCCGCTTCGTCAATTCGTAGATAGGGTTTTCGGTGCCCAGCGATTTGATGGCATCAGTACGGTAGGAAGTACCTGCGACACGATGGCGTTCCGTCTTTTGCGGTGGGGTGGACGGTCGTGACACAGATTTCTGAACGGGCGTAGGAAGCGGCTCTTTCTTTTCAGCCTGTTCCACAGGGAGGACGGCAGAAACTTCTGGTGTATCATTCACCACGGAGATATTTTTTCCCTTGACTGGCAGTGCAGTGGGCGGTGTGACTGTCGTTTGGACGGCTTTCTTTACAGCTTCCTCTTCCTTAGGAGGTGCTTTGTATTTCTTGGACCAGCGAATACAGAAAATGCCGTATGCTACTGCAAGTATGCCGAAAACAGGGCTTGCGATAATAAGTGGCAGGCCACAAATGATAAAAAGTATTCCTTCCACAAGCAAAAGGATACGCATACCTTTGTTAGGCTTTATCTGATTCGGTGGTCGTTTTGTCACCTTCTTAGACATCACTTGTTCTCTCCTTCTCATGTCAATTTGTACCGTATTGCGGTATACATTTCCATGATACTTTATAGTGGGAGAAATAGCAAGGTGGGCGGAAGTAAACAATCAAACATACCACTCTGTTGCAAGGTTCCCGTGCGTATACCAGCAGATGGCCTTCCTCATAAAATCCTCCGTCACACCAAAATGCTCGGCCAGTTCCCAAATTTCCGTATACCCGTTTTCTTGGGCGGCATGAAGCTCATCGGCAGAGATACACAGCTCAATCGCTCGTTTGTCTGCGATGTTTTCGTGTTTCTGACGGATGTCAAACGGAGTCTCGCGATTATAGAATGACCCGGTGTCACAGTGGCCAATCTCATGCAGTCCCTTGCAAAATTCATCTGCGCTGGATGAGACCTTGAAAGGATCCATCGCAATGTAGCAGTGCTGGTCACTGTCCTGCACAGAGAGGGAATCTAGTCCATCGACCGTGAAGTGATAAAAGAACACGTCGTATCCCTGCGCAGCTGCGTAGTCGTACAGGTCAATCAGATTTGCGATTTTTCGTGTTCTCTCTGGCGAATTTTGCAAAGGCTTTAACTTGGTCGAGGACTTCATCATCAATCTCCTGGGTGCCCCACAGGGCAAATTTAATATCATCATCGCTGATCAAGCGGCTTCCATCACTGGAAGGCGCTTTTTCTATTTCTGAGCCGAGCAGATAGCCTACGGGGACACCGAAGAATTCACCGAGCATCAAAAGCGTTTCATTGTCAGGCTGCCGCTTGCCGGTTTCATATTGGGAGACGGTGCTCTCTGCGACCCCCAGGATTTTGCCTAGGTCTTTCAACGTCATATTTTTCGCTTTTCTCAATTCTCGGATTCGGTTCCCCATAATGCGCACTCCTTGTACAATGAACGATATTAGATAGGATGTAAGCAAATTATAAACTTCACGATATGAAAAGTAAATGCGGCTTCACTAAATGAATAGAAATATCTTGACAAATCGTGAAAGTCGGTATAGTATAATAAATAACTTCATTTTGAGAAAAAAGGAGAGCGCGTATGCGAGAATGGTTGAAAAATTTGCGTACCGAGAAGGGTCTGACCATGAAAGATATGGGACAGAAACTTTGCATTTCCGAAAGCTATTACTGTGCGATCGAGAAACGGGAACGTCAGAAAAAGATGGACATTGCGCTCGCGTCTGGGATTTCGACAATCTTCGGGATCCCGATTGCGGAAGTTGTTGCCTTGGATGAGGAGAGTGATTGACGAAGTCAGCTGACCAGTGCTGGGAAGCAGGGTAGAAGCGGAAGCAAGCTGAGAGGGGAGGTGAACACCATGGCAAGAGAAAAGGAAGGCTTCCGGGAGCAGCTGGCGCGGCTGGATGAGAAATTCCCCGGCCGGGAGTGCATCACGCTGCAAGAGGCGTGCGACCTGCTGGGCTTCTATCGCCGGACGCTACTGAATGACAAGACGTTCCCACGGAAGATGATTGGGACGGCCTACGCGATCCCGCTGGTGGGGTTGGCGCGTTGGCTGTGCCCGTGATGGGACAGAAGAGAGAAGAACGGAGGAAACATCATGAACGAAAAAAGCAAGAAGTTCGCGCTGATCGGCGACATGGCGGGTCTGCTGGGCTTTGTGTCCGGCTGCTCCGGCATCGCCTGCGGTATCTTGGAGCGCTATCAGGCTGCCGTCATCCTGTTGGGGGGCGGAGCGCTGATGCTGGCGGTGGCCATGACCGCCTATCGGGGCATCCGGCGCAAGACGGAGCTGGTCATGTCCAGCCAGTGGAGGGAGGACAACGATGAAATGTCCCTGTATTGACTGCGCTGACCGGCAGGCCATCTGCCACGACACCTGTTCACGCTTCGCCGAGTACCGTAGGCCGCTGGACGCTGCCATTGCCCAGCGGGCGAAGGCAGCACAGGTGAATCGCACGCTCCATGATCTGTATCAGCGCACCCACCTGACGGTGGGCCGGATGGCCCGCCGTTGTGCGGCGGCGCGGGAGTGACGGG
>ULTF01009749.1_pt1 | contig 17228 bp, 26 predicted proteins | sample 1957371 | NCBI WGS metagenome assembly ULTF01 (sample SAMEA4835727, study PRJEB28245) | human gut metagenome | biome: gut microbiome; material: fecal sample | place: Denmark | collected 2008
CGCCCACCGTCTGGACTTATCACCCACCAACACCAGGAGGCACCGTTTTATTATCTTTATATATAATAAGGTATATATAATAATATAATATAATAGCTATTATTTGCTTATAACCATATAATAGTGCCTATATTGTAAAGATACTATCATATTATTGCAAACAAAGGTTAAAAATACTATCTTTTAAGTATTTTCTTTGCAAAATATTTGGCGGTTCAATATTTTATTATTACTTTTGCAAACGTAAAACAGAAACAAAGTATAAACGAATAAAAAATTAAAGTTATGAAAAAGAATTTGATTATCTCAAGTGTAGCTGCAATTGCAGCTTTAAACCCTGAAGGTTTTACTGTTAACGCTGCAACTCTGCAGCCTGTAACTACAGGCTATGCTGCAGCATTAAAGAAGACTCAAAACAGTTTCGGCAACGAAGGCCTGGCAAAGGTCGCAAATGTTATTGAGGAGCTCCAGGCTTCAGGTAATTTAGACGGCCGTACCTTAGCATTCGGCGGTTGGTATGATTCCGAAAGCGGTTTATATTATTATGATGCTACAGTAATTTTCGAGAACCGCGCTGAAGCTATCGAGGCGGGCCGCGCAAATGAACAACTTGCAGTTTTTGATCTTGCAAATCTAGAAGAAATTAGACTGTAATACATAGGAACACGGGGGCCGCTCCGGCGGTCCCTATTATAGAAACTTTTTAAAATTTAGAAATCATGAAAGAATTTTTTAAGATATTGGCAAATATGGAGATTACAAGTTTTATCTTGGTAATTATCCCCGTACCTTTTTTGTTAGGCGCTTTTTATACCGCTTATAACTTGGTTTTTAACGAAGTGGCAAAGAAACAGGTAGCTATTGAAAATTTGTTATTATTAGTTTTTATTGCTGTTTTGATGTATGTTGTATTTGGTACCATGTTTAAAATGGATTATAGCGACGCAAAACGAGAATTAAACAAATAATATAAGTACAATTATATAGAATATAAACATTTTAAAATTAAAAAATTATGGCAACTAAAAGATATAACACCAAAACATTTAATTTTGTCGTAAACGGCGAACACGTTTATTTTACTTGTGATACGACCAGCACAAAAAACGGCTTCTGCCATCATGTTTTCGCAAGTGGAGGCGGCAAATATTACGAACATTCCCGCGTGTCTTACTTAAATAGAACCTGGGAATCTTTCCAGTATGAAACGGCGCTTTTGCACGCTGTAGATAAATTCCCAAAAAGTATGCGTGAACCTTTACGCCTGGAGATCCAGGCCGTTGCACAAAATGAACACGAGAAGGCGGAGGCGTTTTACCAGGCTTTTGCGGCTAACTTTGCGGCGTTGAGTACTGAACAAAAGAAATTTATACAGGAACATACACCGGAAATTATTAATATAAACCAGGCTAAAACCGTAAACGCGGCCGTTGCTATGTTGGCAGTACTATAATATATTTTAAAGATTCCAGGGTGCAAAGGTTTGAGGCCTTGGCGGGGGATCATCCCCCCCGGTACCCCCTATTATAGAACATTTAAAAATTTTAGAGTTATGGCAAAAAAGACTATCAAACAGCAGTACGAAGAATTGGCAAAATTCGGCGAATGCTTCGAACAAGAAGGTTATGGCGGCTGGTCCCTGGTGATCGACGAAGACGGGGAACGCGCCTTATATAAGGTATGTTATAACAACAAGGAGGAACTTTGCGCCCGTTGGCAAAAAATAAAATATACGTGCCCTAAAAAAGAAGACAGTTGGCCACGTCCTTATATCACCATTAAGGGAACGCGCCATTATCTCGATAACTTCTACCGTTGTGCGTAAAATACCCCGGTTCCCTGGATATTCCAGGAAGCCCGAAAAATAACTATATTATAGAAACTTTAAAATATTAGGATCATGAATAATAGTATCAATATTTCACGCCGTACCAGTACGGCGGACCTGGTAAGTATTTTATTTGCGGTGTGTGCCCTTCTTTTTGCGCGCCTTAATAAAAGTACCTTTGCGGCTATAAAAGCCGCCTGGCAGTGGCTTTTTAAGCCTGAAACTTACTTTGCAAGCGACGGCGAAGGCGTGACAGTTAACGGGCTGCAAATTATAAGTATTAATCTGGTTACCGCGGCGGTGTGCCTGTTGTTATCAATATCTTTATAAAGATATTCTTTTTCAAACTTTAAATATCAAGGTGCAAAGATTTTGAGATCTCCAGGCGGCTCGTGGACCGCCGGCACCTTTTAGAAGGTGATAAAAGCCGCTTTTATAGCGGGTGTAAAATATCACTAGGAATTAATAAATATATATTATAGAACATTTTAAATTTTAGGAATTATGGAAGCAAAGATAAATTTTAAGAATTTGGCAAATGAGGACAAGGAGAAAATAATGAGCCGCTATAAGGAACTCCATGCAGACAAGGGCACCGTGTATGCATGGCAGTTTGATACGAAAAATCCACCTTCAGCCCGTACCTTCAGCAGCGAGGAGAACGCGAAGGAGTACGAAGTATTGAAAAATGAACGTTTGCGCCGTTGGTTAGGTGATTACGTATCTAAAACTACCTATATTATAGGTACGGAAAAAGATTACCAGATGGCGGTGAAAAACTGGGAACGCGACCGCGCAAAGATGGAGGCTAAACAATACGCCGAACATGTTGCAAAGATAGTAGATACTTATCAGCAGCAAATAAAAGCCCTGGAGACGTTAAAATCCGTTTGTCGTACCTTCGACGGCAAAGTGATAAATAAGCGCTTCAATGAGGCTGTAAAATCCGCCACGGGCTTAACCTGCTGTTTTGAGGATGGCTGCATGAGCTTACATAAATATAGCTATGCTGGTCCTTATAAGGAAATCCACGTTTATCTCTATTATAGATGGTATCAGGAAATGGAGAATTTCTGGCAGTGGAAGCCAGGCGATCGCATGGAGGCGGAAAAGGCGGTATCTATTATAGATATAAAGATAAACGTCTTACAGAAGGAAATAAAACGCATTCAGGGTACCCGAAAGAACTATACAAAGTACGTGGCAAAGGTGCGCAAAGTAGAGAAGCTCATTGAGGAACTCAGCCGCGAGGATCCATATGTTCGAGGCTTCGCGATGGATCACGACCTGCAGCAGTATCCTTCAGTTACCAGTATTTGGAAGTGTAGATAATATCGTGGAAAGCCCTGGGTATCACCCAGGGCACCCTTTATAGAACGTGTGAATTTTTACTATATTATAGAACGTTTAAAATATTGAGGATTTATGATAAACAAGAAATTTTATATTGATTATCTGAGCCAGCAGACGAAGGCAGACGGGCGACCATACGAAACGGCGCTAAGTGATTTTTGTGACTATCTGCTCGACCTGTTCAGCGTGGAGGCTTTTGACGGTACCCTGGACGGTTTTAAAAACTGGCAGCAGCAGCGCCTTCAGACAAAACCAAAGTTTGGCGTTCTGGCTGTGGCTTGGTTGAATGATGTTGGCCAGGCAATGGACCGCGGCCGGTGGCTCGACGTTTTCGGTATGTTGTATGAGGATATGTATTTAACCGCTGGCAAGGCATCGAAAACGGGGCAGTTTTTCACTCCTCAGAGTGTTTCTAACCTGATGAGCTCTATTATAGGCTCTGGCAAAAACGAAGCCACCAGCGCGAAAATAGAAGGCACCACGGTGAATGATTGTGCAGCTGGCAGTGGCAGACTCCTCTTGGCTCATTTTATCGAGGCTATCAAACTGGACCATTCAGCCGGGCGACCATTTCAGTATATTGCTCAAGACTCAGATCCGCTGGTATGTAAAATGTGCGCACTTAACATGATGGTGCATGGTATGAATGGACGTGTAATTTGCCAAGATACCCTGGCAAAGAGTACACCATCTGCCGAGTACTTCATAAACGAAGTAAGATACCCTTTCAGTACGCCTTATTATAGCGTGCGTATCAAATCAGGGAATCCGGCAAAATAGGATTCCCTGGCAACAAAAAGAAACATATTATAGAACATTTAAATTTTTAAGGTTATGGAAAAGAAAAAGAAATTAGATGTATCAAACATCGACCTGGTAAGCTTCGAAGGCTTTTATCAGACTATCTGGGATTCTTCTTTCGAGGTATCAGATTACGAGTACCGGAACGAAGTTGTAGAGGATGAGGATTTCACCTTCAGTGAAGACAGCTACCAGAAGGCAGTTTGCGAGGCATACACCAAGCAGTGGGAACGCTGGCTCCAGCAGTATGTTTGCAAAGATATTAAATTATCCTTCGTAGGCGTGCAGCACCCACTGGCTTATAACTTCAGTACCGATACCATCCAGGTTAAAATCGGGCTATCTAGCGAGGCAAAGAAGGCAATTATAGCAAAGGTAAGAAATCACCGTGAAGAGATAGCCGGCTGGATCAAGGAAAATCACTCTTTCAGCGATGGTTTCTGGTCCTTTCTGAGTAATGATATTAAAGACTGGAACCGTGCAGCCTTATTCAACCATACGAGCGACCGCCAGGAAGCCTATCTTGCCTACATGCTGTATTATATAGTGAAGGCTGAAATCGGGGCTAAGAACGGCGACGACCGCCTGGAGATGATGGCTTATTACAACATCTTCGAGCAGATGAGCATCACCGAGTTTATCACGTACCCTGGCAATAATAAGGCAGCCTGAGCGCTGCCCTATTATAGCCCATCGGAAAAATTAGAAATCACTCATTATAGAACAGATAGAAAATGAAGAAATCATCAGTTATATATAATTTCGCTATATCGCAGCAGCAGGGCAAAATCCTGCTGACTGCCCAGGAATATCCCTGGAGTGTGCTCCAGGTAATCACTTTCGAGCCGCAATATTTCGACAAGGTGGTGGCGCTTTGCAAGCGCCGTGGTATGGTAGCTACCCACGACAAGGACCGCTCCTTCTGCATCATCCATCTGGGCAGTGGCGACCAGGGCGGCAAATATCCAGATAAGCATATCAATACCGATACGCCGGCAGCTATCGACAAGTATCTGGAAGCATTGAAAGATGCGATGGCGCAGGCAGTAGTTTGGTATTATAGCAATATTATAGCAGCAACAAAAAATTAGAAATTATGAGAAAAGAATATACTTATATATTGACTATCGGCAACAAGGTAGTGAAGCCGGTGGCTGTAGGCTGGTGGTCGACTGAGGAAGATATGGTAACAACCAGGTGCGGCATGGCTACGGCAGCCAGAGCCTTTAGAAAAACGGCTGGCATACTGGTGTATGAAAAGGAAAAAGATTCCGGCCTGTGGGGGTTCTGCGACTGCTGCGATATTGATTCTCGATTATTTATCCCTGCAAAGATAGAAACATCTGGAATGACTATCAAAAAGAAATTATATCGCGATTACTCCCAGGAGGGCGAAGTCTATATGGAGGGAGATTTCTAAATCTCCCCAATTACAGGGCAATATATCAATCACATATTTATAACAACATTAAAAAATTAGAAATTATGGAAGCAAAGAATAATAATAAGAACGGTTTGAACGTTATAGAGAATGTAGAGAACGAAGTGCAGGTGACAGAAGAGAGCCGCAAGGCATACGGCCGACCATCGGTCAATGAGGGAAAGGGCTGGAAGCTGGATCACGTTATCCCTTTCGACTTCTACCACAATGCCTACATCAAGAGCCGCATGGGTATCGATGAGCTTGTAAAGATGGTGCAGCAGGAATGTAATATCAGCCCAGACGATACCAGTTCCTGGGCAAAGGACATCCGCACGATGATTAAGTACGCCATCGAGCATTTTGATGAGGAGATGGAGGAGGACGAGGTAGACCCGGACGAGGAGAACCGCATCATATCAGGACAGTGGATAGGCGATGGTATTGAACTGCGAGGCGAGGCGCATGGTACTGCTGGTCTCTGTGTACCTCATACCTTCGAGGAAGAGAAGGCGTATTGTATTGCAGAAGAAGACTGGGAGGCTTTCCTTGTCTCAATAGGTATGACAGAAGCAGAATATAAAGCATACAAAGGAGGCATAGAATGAGATATATCGGGGTTATCCGATAATGCCCTATCACATCATATCAGGGGGAAGCCTGAGCACCTTCCCCTACCCCGTCTGGCAGACCGGCAAGCGTGGATCAGCACCACGGCGGGGTGCAATTATTCTTTTAAATAACTTTAAAAATTAAATGTTTATGTGCGAAGGCGTTCGCATTTGTTTTAGTTTTACTCTGCTGTCTGCGGTCCGTGAGGATAGCAGCAGTATTTTTAAAGGTAAAAGGGTAAAAAGGTAAAAAGGTAAAAAAAGCCTTAGCCACCTTGCCTTTGCTTATCGCTGCCACGGCTGGCAACATCTATAGAAGATGTGAGGATCGACACTTCACAGCGAACAAATGACTGATAAACGGGGTATTGAACATCAGAAACGTAATAAAACGTTAAAAATGCACCTAAATATTCAATTAAAGTGCATTTTATTTGGTAGTTTCAAAAATTCTTCGTACCTTTGCATCAGATAAAACAAGAAGATAATAATAACTATTAATAATAACTTTAGCCCTAGCGCATCACGGTTAAGCGACGAACGTATGAAGAAAGAAGACATTAAAACATTAGATGATCTCAAGGTATTTTTGACAGCTTATCAGGAGGAAAATCCGGAGGATGATTGCTGTGAGTTGGTTCGTGGTATCTGCCAGGAGAACGGATGGATTTATACCGCTGATTCTTCTCTCGGTTATGATGATGAGGATTTCGCCACCGATGGCGAGCACATCCTTTCTCTGACTTCCAACGGCTTCGAGGTTCTTCCTAATGACGGACAGGACATCAGCCACAACGGCACCGATATTACGGTTCGTGAGGATGGTGAGAATTTCTATGTAGATTTCAATACCGGTCTGGGCGAAGGCATCTACCCGAAGGCAGATTGGACGCTGGAGAAGGCTATCAAGGACCAGGAGAACATCTATAAAGAAAATAATTAATCACATCTAAGCCCTAGGCGCATCACGGTTAAGCGCAAGCAATATGAAAACAATTTCCTTTAATTTGAATTTCGAAGAAATAAAGGCATTGCTTACATCTATTATCAATATAGATAAGCTAATGGGCATACATGATTGTTCTGATCAGGACTACCCGCGAACACCGCAGGAGGTAAAGGTAGCGGTTGCCGTCGAATTGAAGGCGATGGGTGTTTTGGCCTACGACCTCGACAATATCACCGACAAGACTCGCGACACCTTGGAGAACCGAGGCTATACGGGAGAGTGGCAGGACGAACACGAAGCCTTCTGGCTGAAGGGTCAATATGTATGGGTGCGAGTAAGAATGCTCTACAAGACGGACGGAACGCCTGTTATAGCTTTGGAGGCAAAAGTCAATAATCAATAATACATTTATAGTTTAGCCCTAGGCGCATCACGGTTAAGCGCAGGAACATGAAGAAGTTTTTTGTATATTTCGACAAGAAAGTTATCATCAACTCAGCAGAAGAAGCCGAGGAGTTTATTAACAGCCTGACCGACAAGAACGAGCCGGACGGCAGAAAGCTGGAGGTTAACGACAACGTTCATTCCCTTCTGAAGAAGATTTATCAGGACGAGCAAGCGGGCAGAAAATTGCAGACTACAGGCTGTAGCCCTTCATCCTTCATCTATTGCTATCCTGCCCTAGCTGATACCACAGAGGAGTGCGAGAAGGCTATCATAGCGAAGGAGGAAGCAGACCGCAAGCGCAAGCAGGATGAGGAGATTCAGGAAAAGCAGCGCATCGCCCGAGAAATCAACGAGCGCCGCAAGAAGCTGGCAGCGATGCCGAAAGGTTTCTTTACTGTTTGCCTTTACGCAACCGTCAATTTCTCATATAAGTATTACGAATATGAAGTTTATGCCGAGAACGGCGAGGAGGCATATAAAATGGCAGTAGCGAAGCTGAAGAAAGATTTCGGTGCCCACCTTTGGGATTACGATAGCATTCTTGATGCTGAAATTATTCCCCGTCTTCTCGGTAATGATATTTACTCGTTATAGTATCGGAGATTTATTACTGGATTTATAGATTATGTTAAGCCCTACCGCAGTACGGCGAAGCGGAATAATTATGTCGGAGATTATTTGTAACAATACAACAACGTTTCTTGCAAGACGATTGTTTGATAATGGTGAGTCTTTGGTGTGTAAGGGTGATACGTACAAGAGAGTTGGAACGATCGAAGGTTTAATAACCACGCTGACGATTACCGGAAGAGATAAGAATATATATTCTTTCCGTATCATAGACGAACAAAGACAGCCTTATAAAGACCTGACTAGGATAATATGCAATAGATTGGCAGGCGAACCAAAGGACATTGCAAGCTCAATCGGCCAGATATTCCTGGATAAGCAAGGGTTTTGGGTTATGTTTGAGGACTGTAGCTATCCTGATAACCACACAACGTTGGAGTTTCATAAAATTGGCGTTTATGCACGAAACGAAAAAGCCCCGACCTAAGCCGGGGCACCGCGAGCCTTCCGGCTCGAATCTACGATAGTAGAAATTTGGCTCTTTAAGAGCGTTTAAATCCACAGACTTTTGAAAGTCTGACCGTCAACGGAAGTTTTATGTTTCTTTCCATTCCATAAAGGTACGATTGAAATCTTCCGAAGACGGGTGCAAATTTAAGAAATAAAACAATACGGTGTATCATTTTACCCGAATTATTATAGAATTTTAAGGAATAATGTTCAGCCCTATCGCAGCACGGTGAAGCGGATTGTTATGGATGATATTAAGAATCAGGCATCATCTTCAGCCACGAAAGATAGTATCAGCATCACTCCTCGTGATGTGCTCCAGCGTTACGACATATTGGAGGCTCACCTGGATAAATTGAAGCCTGGCGAGTATTTCGTCTGCATCAATTACAAGAAAAAGGGTGTTGTTGAGCTGCGCAGAAATCCACGTCATGCTGATCATCTGAACGTATTGGAGAAGGTAACGAAGGAGGAGAAGAATACCAAGGCAGCCCTGCATCGTTTTGCCGTCGAGGTTCGTAAGGTATACCAGTCTGGTATCACCATCATCGGCAAGACTCACGCCCTGAAAAGCTTCGGTAAACGTATCGTAGATGCAGCGCTATGTATCAAGGAAGGTGAGAACCAGTACTATGCTTGTGCCGCTCCTCGTCAGTATTACGACAAGAATGCGCTGGTATATATGAAGCTGGAGCAGATAGAGAATGAAGATAAATAAAAGTAATTATAGTAACTTTTTAAAATCACTTGAAGTTATGGAGAAAGAAAAATTTACACTTTCTTATATTGGAAGATCAAAGTGGTCTGTTTGTGATAGATTGACAAGTCTTAAGCTTAAGTTTCGTGAAGGCCTTACAAATATTGACAAAATCAAGAAGTTTGAATTCAAAAAGCGCTTTGACGACGATAATCTATCTCCAAAGCTTACTTCCCGCTTGCGAGAAATGGCTGATTGGCTGGCAGAAAATCATAATGAGTTAGTATCATGCAATATCTCAGCCCGTGCCCGTGCCATTTGGATTTTGGCTAACGAAAAGTACTGGACAGCACTTGCCGTGGCTCTGAAAGATCGACTGGCAAACTGGGAGCCTGAGAAGTATGCTATGTATCTGAAAGTAGATATGAAAGATGACTTGATGATGGGTGATCAAATCCTGAATGAGTTTGAGAAAAGCAACCTGTCAAAGTCTATCTCGATATTATCTGATACCGAGGCGCAGGAAGTTGTGTGTATCATTCATGCCTTCTGGAAGAACTTCGGGCAGATAGGAATAACAAAATGGGCATGGGATTTGTCGCAGTGGCCTTCATTGCTTACTAAAGAGCAGCAGGACGAAGCAGCCAGCGAAATGCACGAATTAATCGACGAGGATGACGAGGAAGGTCACAACGAGGAGAATAAAGATGTTTAAGATATTGCACGCCTTTAGGGTGCGACGATATTTGGAAGGTTCTTGGTCCTTTCCTTGGTTAAAGAAGAAAAAGTAATATAATCATTCAGCCCTACCGCATCACGGTGAAGCGGAATCAAGATGAAAGAAAGATATTTCATAGGAGTAGACGAAACCGATTCAACATGGTTCTTCATAAAAGATAATGAATCAAATGTAAGCATCTCTTTCCACGAAGGTCTGTTTGGGGATAATAAAACGATCATCCCTGAAAATCTGCAGGGCGAGGAGAAGGATGCAGAACGAGAAGATGCAGTAAACGGTATTACAGATTGGATAAGAGATAATGCTGTAGATATTGCCGTATGCTGTATCCCTGCCCGCACACGCGCCATCTGGCTTCTGAACGATAAAAGATACTGGGTAGCAATAGCGCGCGCGATTGACTTCCGAAAGGAGATAGGAGATATGAATCAGGCAGCAGCGTTCCTTCTTGACCAGGTAAGGGAATTTATTTTTGATGGTCCAGGCTTAGGTATGTTCCAGTATGATAAAGAGGTTGTTCATTTGCTCGGTGCAGTATCAATGCTCACAGCAAAGGAGGCGATGGAAGTAATTTGCCTGGTGCATAATTATTATCAATATAAAAAGCATTCTTATATCAGCTTGGAAGACTGGGCGACGGACGTTCTTTGGTGGCCTGTCAGATTATCCCGTGAGCAGCAAGCCGAGGCGATGGGCAGCGATAGCGAGATTATCGAAGCTGAAGACTTTGAAATCGAAGAAGAGGAAGAATAGAACATAAAAAGGCTTTGGCCAAACTTCTATTTCGGAAAAACAGAACATTTTATAGTAACTTTTTAAAATCACAAAAGATATGGAGAATAGTAAAACAACGAATAAGAAAGGCAGACCTGCAGCAGAGGGTAAGGCTCATAAATATGTGGTGCCTGATGACGTTCATGACTGGATAAAAAAGCACGGAGGCAGCAAATATATTGCTGATACTTTCCGAGCTATCAAGGCTACGACCTTACAGGCGCAGGAAAACCCTTCGTTATAGTATTGGTGAAACTTCACCGATGCTGCAACAAAATTATAAACATCAATTTTAACACTTCTTAAAGATTATAGCATTATGAAAAAAGTAATTACATATTCCGTTGCAGCCATCGCCCTGGTAGGTGTAGCCGTGCTGCTATTTTCTACCATCGGCGTAGCAGTATTCTTCCTGCCACTTCTGGCTGGAGCATTCAAATAAAATATATCAATTTTAATACTTTCGTTTTTTAAAGATTATAAGACTATGACAAATAAGGAACAGAATATGGCTATTCTCAACAAACTGTATGAGATAGCCGAAATGATTTGGCAGAAGATGGTAAGAAACGACCACGGTTGTTTTCGTGCCAGCGAGATAGCAAAGAACATGGGTAAGATTTTCTATTGGGGTGATGCAGATAAAGATCAGTCATTCCAGATAGAGGTAGGCAGTTTCCGCTGCGAGTTTGCTGCTACACATATCTTCCGTCTTGTTACCAAGTTCGAGGGGCTTGCCAGTATCGGCAAGAATGCGCACATGTTTACTTATCAGGAGGAGGACAGTAAGGAACGTGGGTGTGTATGTTTCCAGGCTACTAGGGAGATGGCAGAACTTTGTGATTTCGTCAGCAAAAAACATGATATGGTGGCGATAATCAGTATATTTATAGATGCAGAGAAAAACCGCCTGGTGGCTACTGATACCTATAAGTTGCTTGCTATGCCTGTAACCATCACCCAGAAATCGGGAGATACTCGCGAAATGCTTATCAATGCGAAGACATGGAAGAAGATGTGCGCAAAGATGAAGCCGGGCGAAGTGTACGACCTGGTGGCCGTGAAACTGGATAATCGCGAAGAGGCTACCGTGATAGAGTTTGAAGGCATGACTTCTTATGAGCCTTCTACTTGTCGGTTCGTAGACTGGGCATCTTGCTTTGGCAATATCTTCGACGGATATTGTGCTCATGTGGGCGATAGCTGGGATGCTATCCGCAAGATGATCTATTCTGTATCAGGTGAGGATTACGTTTCTCTTTCCGGAAGGAAGGGTGAAAAGGTCATCACGGTAAAGAAGGGCGAGAACGTGGCCACCTTTGCCACCGACGAGGTGTTGAAGCATAGTTTTTCCCTCAGTTTTAGTGCAGAGCATCTTTTCTCTATCCCTCAGTTGGATATTCTCTATCTGGGTATCAATGAGAAGACTCTGAAGATGGCTGAGTGTGAGAACGGGAACGTTTATCTGCTTTGCCCTCATACAGATAAAGATTCCTATATCGGCGAAAAGGTGGCTGATGGCGTATATGATGCGGGAAAACCGGGCAAAGGTGTTAAGCTATTACAGAAGACCTGCGGAATCACTGCCCCTGCGGTTGTTGAGAAGAAGGTTGTATCATCTTCAGAGAAGAAAGTTGCATCATTTTCTGAGAAGAAAAAGAAGCCTGTGGATGAAAGCCGCAAATTAACTTTTGAGGCAGTCGGCATCGAGCCTGGCGACATCATTACTTTTATCCATGGTGGGCAGAGGGTTATCACGATAGATAATAACAAGGTGGTATACCAGGGCAAGGTTTACACCCTTTCCGGCTTCTGCAAGGAGTTCATGCCTGATGATAGACGGAATAAGGCTAACAGTTATCGTGGCTGCGCTTTCTTCGCCTACAAGGGCGTGAAGCTGGATAAGATGTTCAAGGAGGCGCTGAAGGCTAAGGAGCATGCAGATTTGGCACAGGATAAGGAGGAAGACGAGAAAGAAACAAAACACCTTTCCGTTTCCGCTCCTGCGGCTATCATAAAGATGAATATTGCCGAGTTGCTTGCATCACCATCGTACACCAGAGATTTTAAGCCTGTATGCGGCTATTTTACATCATCGCCTACAACTATACCATTTGAGCGGGATAAGGACGTAGGCGCAAGGAAAAACCACTATCTGGTAGGCGTGGCTGCGCAGCCTATGCCACCACCGGGGAACGAGAAAAAGTTTTTGCCCTTACAGGCGAGAGGGGCGCGCCTATGATTACCCAGGGCGCTGCCCTGGGCTAGGAGCTTCTGCCCTTTCAGGGCGTGCTGCTTGAGCAGATTTTAATAAAAAATACGTAAGGGTATATAATAATTCCGGAAACCCTTGCGTTACTTAGATATATATAAAGAACAATTTTAAAACTAAAAATATGAAAGATAATGAAGTAGTAGTTACTATCCCCTGCAACGATCATGCTATCTTTCTTGATCATTATGGCATATTGTATGAGCGCATTGGTCTTGCATGGAAGAAAGACAAGGACAGTTTAGAAGGTTCTAAAGAGTCTTATTACATTGACAGAGAGGGTTCCTGGCAGATTCCTGAAGGTGTGGATGAATATACTGGAACTTCTATCGTCGCTCATCGTGGAGAAACGATACCTTTTGAAAATCTATGTTACGTTTTTGGATATACCCAATATATTCCATCGGTTATTTCCGACCTGAAGAGTTTTGACGTTCATATAGATAAATCGAATATGACCGGTTCCTTGAAGGTATTTCTAGACCGTGACGGGGACAAACAAAAATACTCGTCCTATAAACTGACTGCAGAAACCGATAAGGGCGTATTAGTTATGTCTTTAGCTAAGAGTCTGTACTTTACAGAACTCGGTTTAAAGGATGAGAAAGAGAATATACTAGGGACGTTGGAAGACCATCTGGTTTCTTTCCTGATAGAATATTGCAAGCAGATGGGGTTAAAGGTTGAATTCGGAATATTCTTCCGGAAATCAGCTTCGAGTGATGCTGACCGACGCAAGGAAAAAAATCGTATTATCTGCCAGGAAGAAAGGAAGTATCTCGGACCGATAAGGAAATTTGTGAAGGAGAAATTTGAGAAGGAGTGGAACGAGTTCTTGGAAGAAGAATATCAGAAGGAACTCTATAAGAAGAAACATGATGAGTGGAGAGCGGAAGCCGCCAGCAAATACGACAAGGACCCGAACCTGATGGAATAGTTTTTCCCCTACGTTATTGCATCGGTGGAATATCACTGAGTTTCGCCGATGCTGAAAAAACAGAGCTTTAAAATATATCTATAATAACTTTTAAAATTTTTGGCTTATGAGAACTAAGAAGTTTTTGTTTGCCACCACCTTTGCGATGATGGCAACGTGCATGATGATGAATATCTCATGCACCGAGTATGTGGAAGATGCAGTAGAGAACGGAGGCAGCCGGCCTATGACGGGCAAGACTACGGTAAGACTGCGGTTTACTTCGCCAGAAGGCGATGACGTGAGCGTGAGCCAGTCTGCCCGACAACTTGCCTACCCTATCACGCGTGCCGAGCTGGCTGCCAACGGCAAGGCGATGACCGACCTCTATATCTTCGATTACGACAAGGCAAGGGGCAAACTGCTCCAGGTGTTGCACCAGACTGCTGATGCCGAGGACTTCGCAGAACCATCCCTGAGTCTCGATTACGGCGATCATACGCTGAAGGTGATAGCTACGAGAAGCGAAAACCCTACCCTACTCTCTGCTGATGGCTCGTTATGGAGTCTGGCAGATAATACTGCCTTTTCGGTGTCTGCCGATGGTGCCCTTCCTGCTGTGCTTACGAGCACGAAGAACTCTGACAGCTTCGGCGCTGTGCAGGACGTGAGTATAAGCGCCGGTCAGAACCAGAGTATCAATATCCAACTGGAACGTATCGTAGCGAAACTGACGGTAAAGAACACCGGAACATATCCGGAAGATTGCAGTACCCTGCAGTTGCAGCTCGATGAATATAAACAATGGGACTGGCAGACCTTTGCCGCCACCGGCAAGGTATCAAACCTGCGTATCGCTGACGTTACGAGATATGCCGGCAAAACCTCCTCTTCCCTCTTCTACTATTTCCTGGTGCCAAAGGATGGCTATACTACGGACATCACCTTCACCATGAACCGCAAGGGCAGCACCGAGCCATACACATCATTTAAGTTATCAGGCATTAAGTTGCAGCGCAATCATGTTACGGTAGTAAGCGGCTCTTACTATAACCACGAGTCCACTCTTTCGGTATCGCTCAATGATGCTTGGGAGGAAGAACAGAGCGTGGTGGAGTTTTGATTTCGATGTTGAGTGTTGAATATTGAATGTTGAATTAGTCTAGCGGGGTTGCGTTTCTTCCTATCGCCACCGTCCCCAGCGATTCTATCGCTGGTCCCCCACCAGGCTCAAGGGCGCTAGCCAAATTTAACATTCAACACTCAACATTCAACACTGAAAAAGAAAACGTACCAAAGCACCTTAGTACTATCGTATTTCGGTGCTTTGGTACGTTTTCTTTTTCCTTTCCTTTTGAGAAGATAAATGAGAAGGTAAAAAAAACAGAAAAGCATAAAAACGCAAATACATAAAAGCACAAAACCATAAAAGCATACATAAACGCACGTTTGTGTGTTTATGTATTTATGTGTTTGTGTATTTATTGGTTTATTTCTTTCTTCGTTTCTTCATTTGTTTGTTCCTTTGTTCGTTCATTGGTTTATTTCTTGATTGATTTGTTAGTTTAGTCCTTTCAATACATCAATCCATACATAAAAGCATTAAAAATATTAAAAACATTTGGCGGTTTAAAATTAAAATTTTAACTTTGCAGCATTAAAATACAAAAGCATGTTTCCACAAAAACAGAAAGGCACAAATGTGTATTTATGCGTGGATGCGTTAGTGTGTTTATTGAAAGGAAAAAACATAGTTTTCTTTCTTTCAACAAAGAAATGAATACATTAATATATATAAAAGAATTAATACTTTTAAGATTATGGCAGAAACAAGATTAAAAGAAATCCTCGCCTTCGTAAATCACAAGGGAGGAGTTGGTAAGACAACAACCGTACAGAGTTTAGCAACTGGTCTTCGTCGTTATGGCAAGGGTTACTTTGGCAAGGGTGAAAACGGCAAGGAGCGCAAGCCTCGTATCTTGCTCATCGACCTCGATCCGCAGTCGAGCCTTTCCTTCCTCTTTGGATGGAGTGAGGCAGAGAATATGGGGCAGCCTACCATGTACGATGCGATGATACAGCAATCACGCTTGCCTGTTTACCAGGTAAGGGAAGGCATCTATCTTGCTCCAGCATCTTATCGCCTTATCAATATCGAACCATTCCTCAATCAGATGCCGGTACCACGCAAGGCTTTGTTTAAGTTATTCGGCAAGCCTTTGACCGAAGTTCGGGGTGATGAACTGATAAATGAGGGAGTATCTTCTATCCTGGAGGCTTTCGACTATGTATTGATAGACTGCCCACCAGCTTTGTCACTTCTCACGCATAATGCCCTATCGGTTGCATCGGGTGTAGTGATACCTATCCAGCTTGAAATGTTGGCAACAAAAGGTATTGCCGAAATTCTGAATGCGGTACAGGAAACGCGAGAAGACTTGAACCCTGATATTGATATTCGTGGTCTGCTTATGGTAATGAGTAATGATCAGACGAGAGCCACAAAGCAGTTTAAGGAGTATCTGGGCAATAAGTTTGATGACTACATGTTCGACTCGTATACTCGTCGTGATACGAAGATGGTGGAGGCGCAGGCTATCAATCAGGATATATTTTCTTATTCGCCTTACAGTAGAGTAGGGCAAGACTATGAGAACTTTACAAAGGAGATATTGGCAAGTATGCCGAAGTAGTGATTAGTGTTTTAGTGATTAATGATTAATGTTTAGTGATTATGGCAAGACAAGCAAAGAATAATAGTGTAAACAAGTTTAAAGGACTGGAAGACTCTCCAGCCATCCAAGGTATAGAGAAAATTTATGAGGCTAATGAGGAAGCTCGCCAGAAGCGGGCTGCCGAGGCTATAGAGAAGCAGCAGGATGAACAGGCAGCCGCAGAGAGCGCCCCGCAGCCACAAGCCGCTGCCCCTTCTGCGTCTTCCACTTCTCCCGCTTCTGCCGTTACTCCGGCAGTACTCACTGCGCCCGTATCTGAGCCTACAGCTAGAAAGACTGGCAAGAAGACTCAGAACGGTATCACCATCTATGTGCCGATGGAATATTACATGCAGATTCTTCAGATGAAGATGGAGACGGGTACGCCTATCAAGGACATCGCTCTGCAGGCAGTTATCGAGTATCTGGATAGACATAAGAACGGATAATCTAGGTAAACGAAAAGTCAGATTTGCAGGTAAACAGAAAAGTGTTTTTGAACCTATTTACCTTCTACCTCTTACTTTCGTTTACCTCGACGAGGTACCGAAATAGTACCGAGGGGTATAGTTTTTGGTACCAACTCACTACAAATGTGGCTAAGTTTCACTACAAATGTGGCTAAGT
>ULTF01021565.1_pt1 | contig 16984 bp, 9 predicted proteins | sample 1957371 | NCBI WGS metagenome assembly ULTF01 (sample SAMEA4835727, study PRJEB28245) | human gut metagenome | biome: gut microbiome; material: fecal sample | place: Denmark | collected 2008
AAGAAAAAAGACATTTGTGAGCAGGCGGGTATTGCTACCAGTACCATGGCAAAAATGGCAAAGGATGAGAATGTTTCGCTGGATGTTCTGGTCAGAATATGCCGGGCACTTAATTGTACGATAGATGACATCATGGATATACTTCCAGCAGAGAACGAACAATAATTTGGGAAAGGTGCGATAAAATGAATAGACGGGAATATAGCGCAGGTGCCGTTAAGTTTTCGTTTTGGTTTATGGAATTTAAGACAGTGGTTAAGCTCTTGTCAGAGGGAATGACACTTGACGAGATTAAGGAAAAAAACCAAAAGGAAAATATATTTGGTGCTCCGACAACGCTTCGAGCAGGTCAGATATTCAGTACCGTATCAGCAAGAATCAAAGCATTGGATGCATCATTTTATTCGATTTTTATGGATAGTGATCTTGCAACACAGAAGTTATTGGCTTTAGCTGGAGCAATGGCACACGATACTCTTTTTTTTGACTTTGTATATGAAGTGGTAAGAGAAAAGCTGATTATTGGAAGCAACGAGTTTTCGGATAGCGATATCAATATATTTTTTAAGAATAAGCAGTTGCAGGATGAAAAGGTTGCAAAATGGACAGATGCGACTTTGAATAGGCTGGGAAGAACATATAAGACCATGCTTTTTGAATCTGGCATGACAGATAAAGGTACACCTCGAACAATCTTAAAGCCTATTCTTGATCCTGTTATGGAGCACTGGCTTTTGGATAATGGAATGGAACCAATAGCAAAAGCACTTACGGGGGTACGATAATGGCAGGCATAGAAGAAAGATTGGACAAGATGGAAGCAAAAATCAGGGAACCAAAGTTCCGTGATACCACAGGAAAGGCGAATGAAGTCAATTACTGGGTATTTGATTATGCCCCAGAACATGAGCTGATTGTCCGTGACAGAATAGAATATTTGAAAAATAAGAATTCCAGAGGAACAGATGGGTTTGAGTTAGTTGTATATGATTTGTATGATCTGATCATTGCACACCTTCAGGGTAAGAATTTCATGGAGAAATGTTATCAGATGGAGGAGAAGCGAGGAATTGTAAAGGTTGCATCCGCAATTCAGCGTTCTCTTAAAATCACAGATAAGGATAACATGATTGTGGAGTATATTGCAGAGCATACACCGGATAATTCAGTAGTATTTCTTACGGGAGTAGGAAAATGTTATCCATTACTGCAATCACCGGAGGTATTTAATAAAATTCTTTACAATATGCCACAGCATTTTGCAAAGGTGCCGATGGTGCTGTTTTATCCAGGAACCTATACGGAACAGGAACTTATTATATTTAACGAAGTCCATGAAGATAATTATTACCGGGCATTCCGTCTGGTACGATAAAAACGTGAAGCATAATGCTTCACGCAGAAAAACACAAAAACAGTGTTTTTCAAGATATTTTGAAAGGATAGGTAATTGATATGCAGATAAGAGAGATGTTTGCAAAACCGATAGACCGTGATTTGCAGGGGGTTATCATCGTAGGGCAGGATGAAACTGCCAATGTCAAACAGGAGCTAGAAGAATATGTTGTAACAAGAGAGTTGCAGAAGCATTTCGCAGATTTTTTTGCTGCATATAAGGCCGGAATTATTGGAAATACATCAAAGACCGGAGTTTGGATTTCCGGTTTCTTTGGAAGTGGTAAATCTCATTTCTTAAAAATCCTATCTTATCTTTTGGAAAATAAGGAAATTGCTGGAAAGAAAGCAATCGATTATTTTGCTGATGATAACAAAATAGCAGATCCTATGGTGCTTGCAGACATGCAGCTTGCAGCTAACACACCAACAGACGTTGTGCTTTTCAACATTGATTCTAAGAGCGATTCCAACAGCAAACAGAATAAAGACGCAATCGTGAATGTGTTCTTAAAGGTATTCAATGAGATGCAGGGATATTGTGGTGCAATGCCATTTCTTGCTGATTTGGAGCGAAGATTAAACGAAGAAGGCAAATATGAGGAATTCAAGCAGAAGTTTGAAGAAAACTATGGAGATGCATGGACAGATTCCAGACAGGACTTTGATTTCATTCAGGATGATATTGTAGATACTCTGGTAGATATGGATTTCATGAGCGAAGCCGCTGCGAGAAACTGGTGCGAAAAAGCCGCAGAGCCATATAAAATCAGCATTGAAGATTTTGCAAAGCGTGTAAAAGCATATATTGACCGTAAAGGTAATAATCATCATGTGGCTTTTCTGGTGGATGAGGTCGGACAGTATATTGGGGATGATTCTAACCTTATGCTAAACCTTCAGACCGTTCGTGAGGAGCTTGGAAAAGAGTGTAACGGTAAAGCGTGGGTAATTGTCACAAGTCAGCAGGATATTGATTCTATTACCAAGGTAAAGGGAAATGACTTTTCCAAGATTCAGGGACGATTTGACACGAGAATTTCCCTTTCGTCTGCCAATGTTGACGAGGTTATCAAAAAACGTATCTTGGACAAAAAGGATACAGCCGCACAGATGCTTCGTCTGCTCTATGGACAGAAAGCTACCACGATCAAGAATAAAATCGTATTTAATGATGGTGTAGAGAAGAAATTGTATGCCGATGAAGATGATTTCGCATTGGTATATCCGTTTGTACCATACCAGTTTAATCTTCTTGCAAGCGTGCTGACATCTATTCGTACTCATGGTGCTTCCGGTAAGCATTTGTCAGAAGGTGAACGTTCTATGCTTGCAATGTTCAAGGAGTCTGCAATGGATTATAAGGAGCATGAAGAAGGAACGCTGATTCCATTTCATGCATTTTATGATGCACTGGAAAACTTTCTTGATCACAGTCACAGAGGAGTCATTATCAAGGCATACGATAACAGCTTTATCAATCCGGATCATAAGACAAAAGGTGTATTTGCAATCAATGTATTAAAGACATTATTCATGATCAAATATGTCAATGATGTAGAAGCTAATATAGATAACATTACAAGCCTTATGATTTCTGATATTGAGGATGATCGTATCGAACTGAAAGCAAAGGTAGAAGATGCTTTAAAAGTATTGCAGCGCCAGATGCTTGTGCAGAGAAATGGCGATATTTACGTATTCCTGACCGATGAAGAGCAGGAGATCAATCGTGAAATTGAGAGCCAGAATGTGGAAATGGCAGAAGTAATCAACAAGGCTTCTGAGATGATTTTTGAGGACATTTTCACAGATAAGAAGTACCGCTATCCGGCATTTAATGGCAGATATGCGTTTCCTTTCAATTCTACTGTGGATGACAGACCATATAAGGCGAATCAGAACTATGATATTGGAGTACATATCTTAACACCTGCGGCGGATATGGGAACTGATGATACAACACTTCGCATGGTATCCGGACAGGGCAGAGAGGTTCTTGTTGTTCTGCCGGATGACAGAGCATTTATGGATGAAATACAGAGATACTTGAAGATAGAGAAATTCCTGCGTTTGAATACATCTTCTGCATTGCCACAGTATGAGACAATCAAAGAGGGTAAACGTCTTGAGATGCGTGAGCGCAATGCAAATGCCAGATTATATTTATCAGAAAGTCTGAAAGATGCAGATATTTATGTGAACGGTGATAAGGCACAAATCAATGCAAAGGAAGTATCTACTCGTATCAATGAAGCACTTGGCAGATTAGTATCGACTGTATATCATAAGCTGTCTTATATGGATGCAGCATACGGCGAGGATGATATTCGCAAGATGTTCAAGACTTCAAACCAGATTTCGCTTAATCTTGAAGGCGGTACAGAGCCAAATATTCATGCATTGGATGATGTATTAAGCTATGTTGCGGACAATACCCGTATGCACATGAAAACTTCTATGAAGAGTATTAAGGACAGATTTATGAAAGCACCTTATGGTTTTGTAGAGGATGATGTGCATTGGCTCGTTGCAAAGCTGTTTCGTCGTGGCGATTTAGCCTTTTATGTGAATGGTTCGTCTGTATCAACGCACAATAAGGATGCAGAGGAAATCATCAATTACATCACGAAAAAGAGCTATGTCGATAAGCTGATGATGGAGCAGAAAATTCGTGTGTCAGAAAAAGAGAAAAAAGTTACAAAAGATGTCATGAAGGAATTGTTCGGTGCAACCGGAAATTCAGATGATGAAGATACGATGATGAACACCTTTGTAACTTATGCAACGAAACTGACTTCCACACTTGGAGAACTGGAAGTACGGTATGAGACCACAAAGTATCCGGGCAAACGGTTAGTAGAGTATGGCAAGAAACTTCTCTTTGGACTGACGCAGATTCAGACACCGACAGAATTTTTCCAGACTGTAAGTAAAAAGCAGGATGATTTATATGAATTTGCAGAGGATTATGAGCCAATCAAAGCATTTTTCAGCAGTGAGCAGAGAACGATCTTTGATAAGGCTGTGCTGTACCTGAGCAAATATGATGACAGTAAAACATATATCGTGGACGAAAATCTGGAGAATATAGTTGCTGAAATTAGTACGATTGTGAAAAAACAGTCTCCGTACAGTGATATTCCGAAACTGCCAGAGCTTCTGAAACAGTTCAGTGATGTATATTCCCATATATTGGACGAGCAGTTAAAGCCGGTACTGGATTCCGTTTTGGATTCCCAGAGCAGAGTATATGAGGTACTGAATACCAAAGCATACGCAGAAGAAAAGAGAAGCAAGTATGCCGCCATGTTTGATGAAATCACGAATGCGGCGAAAGGCTGTACGAATGTATCCGTTCTTAGAAGCTATGCTGACAGGGCAGAAGCATTAAAAATTCGTCTGTTAAATGAAATGACGCAGATGGATCAGGCAATCGCAGTGAAGAAAGCGGAAGAAGTCCGTAAGAGACTGGAAGCACAGGCAAAAGAAGTCGGAAATGTGGATCAGGCACAGATTGAAGCAGAGGTACAGAAAAAGGTCGAAAAAGTGAAAAAGACCAAGAATGTATCTATCAAGAGTATCACGAAAACTGCTTCATGGAGACTGGAAAATACAGAGGATGTTGATAAATATCTGAATGAGCTTCGGCTGAAACTGGTAAGCGAACTGGATACCGATACGATTGTCAACATTGAATTTTAGGAATGGAGAGAACTTATGAATAAGACTGCAATCAAGAATTTTGCGATATGGGCAAGAAACAGGCTCATTGCAGATATAAAATATCGTGCTGGACTGATGGGCATTACTGAAAATGGCATTGCAAATGCACTGCCACAGTCTAGTGCTGCAACCGAGTTTTATGATATAGGAACCGCAGAGCCTTACTCGATTAACGGTGAGGAAATCAAACAGCGCAGAGCATTGGTGGATGTAATCCGGGCAAAAGAAAAGGATTCTGATTATGCGGTTGCATACAAATATATCATTGAGGAAGTTGCTTATACATGGTTCAACCGCTTGATTGCAGTGCGTTTCATGGAGGTAAATGATTATCTACCTTCCCACATGAGAGCATTATCCTCAGAGAGTGGCAAGACCGAGCCGGACATCGTAACCAATCCTTTTGATGCAGAATTAAATTTGTCCAGTGCAGAGGAAGAAAAGATTATCGCATTGAAAAGAGATAATAAGCTGGATGAAGCATTCCGTATGCTTTTTATCAAACAGTGCAATGCCTTAAACGAGATACTCCCTGCCTTGTTTGAAAAGACCAGTGACTATACGGAGCTTCTGCTTAATCTGTCTGTGATTGATAAAGATGGTGTAGTCTATCATCTGGTACATGATATTCCAGAGGAAGATTTCAATGTAAACGCAGGCGGACAGGTCGAGATTATCGGCTGGATGTATCAGTATTACAATACAGAGCCGAAAAATGATGCTTTTGCGAAAAAAGGAAAAATCACAAAAGAGGAAGTACCTGCTGTTACACAGCTTTTTACACCGGACTGGATTGTGCGGTATATGGTAGAGAACAGCTTAGGCAGATTGTGGGTAGAGGGACATCCGGATGCTGACCTGCAGGGCAGGTGGAAGTATTATCTGGAAGAAGCAGAGCAGGAGCCGGAAGTACAGGCAGAGCTTGCTAAGATTCGTGAAGAGTATGCAAAACTGAAACCGGAAGATATAAAGCTCATTGATCCATGCATGGGTTCTGGTCATATCCTTGTGTATGCGTTTGATGTATTTATGCAGATCTATGAAAATGCAGGCTGGTCAGCAAGAGAAGCAGCACAGAGCATCGTGGAGCATAACATCTATGGACTGGATATAGATGATCGTGCCGCACAGCTTAGTTATTTTGCGGTTATGATGAAAGCACGCCAGTATGACAGACGCATTTTTACTCGTGGAGTACGTCCAAATGTCTATGCAATACAGGAGAGCAACGGAATTAACAGGGAACAGCTCAAATATTTCGGTTCTGAACTGGACGAGATGGAGAAAAATACAGCCATTTTGCAGATAGAAGGACTTCTGGACACATTGATTGATGCAAAAGAGTATGGTTCTATCCTGAATGTCGATGAATATGACTGGGATTTACTTCGCAGATGGGTAAACGGTTCTGATATGGGAAGTCAAATTACGTTTGATACCTATGGATTGGATGAGACGGCAGAAAAACTGAAAGAACTGATTGAGATTGGTGCGATTATGGCACAGAAATATGAGGTTGTGGCTACGAATCCACCATATGCAGGAACAAGCAATCTTAGTCCTAAACTTAATCTTTTTGTTGCAAAAACATATAAAGATGAGAAGGCAGATTTGTACACTGTTTTTATAAATAAATGCAGAAATATGGTTATCCGTTATGGCTTTCAAACAATGATAACTCAGCATGGATGGATGTTTCAAACAACTTATGAAAAAATGAGAATATCTCAAAACAATATCGATTTAGTAAATATGGCACATTTAGGACCGAGGGCATTTGAAGAAATTAGTGGAGAAGTTGTTCAGTCAACAACTTTTGTTTATAGAAAAAGTCATGTGTTCGCATATAAAGGTATATTTTCTAGATTGGTTGATGCGACATCTCAACAGCAAAAGGAAAAGGAGTACCTTTGTAAAAATAAACTATATGAGATGGCATTAAAAAATTTTGAGAGAATACCGGGAAATGCGATGGTGTATTGGGTTTCTAATAAAGTAATGGAGCTTTTAGATTATCCGAAATTACAAGAAAATGTTACTTTTAAAGAGGGACTGACGACTGCAAATAATGAACTTTTTTTACGATTATGGTTTGAAATTCCTAGATGTGAGATGAGATTGGAAGCTCCATATGATGATCATAGAATATGGATTCCTTATAATAAAGGTGGAAGTTATAGGAAATGGTATGGAAATAATTATTATGTAGTTAATTGGGAAAATAATGGAAAAAGAATAAAGGAGTACAATGGTTCATCATTTAGAAATGCAGATTTTCAACTTAAAGAGGGTGGGACATATTCAGCATTAAGTAATGATTTTGCAGTCAGGTATTCACCAGCAGGATATGCTTTTGATAGTAAGGGAACAATGCTTTTTACCGAAAATTTGAGTTCGGTTATTGCCTATTTGAACAGTAAATTATTTAGTAAATTGGTAGGATATGTTTGCCCGACATTGGACTTTAGATTTGGAACAATACAGAAATTACCTAATTTGAGTACAAATGTTTACATGGAAAAAAATGTTGAATTATGTAAAGCAGATTGGGATTCTTTTGAAATTTCATGGGATTTCAAACGCCACCCATTGCTTTCCGTTATCCCTCGAAATTCTGCACTATTTGCCGATACAGACAATATTGACTTAGCAGAATGTTACACCTGTTGGGAGAATGAGTGCAATGAGCGTTTTAATCAGCTCAAAGCCAGTGAGGAAGAATTGAACCGTATTTTCATAGACATTTATGGATTGCAGGATGAATTGACACCGGAAGTAGACGACAAGGATGTGACTGTTCGCAAGGCTGATTTACAGAGAGATATTAAGAGCCTGATTTCCTATGCGGTTGGCTGTATGTTTGGTCGTTACTCTATGAATGAGGAAGGTCTGGTATATGCAGGAGGAGAATGGGACGATAGTAAGTACACCACATTCATACCGGATGCGGATAATATTATTCCAATCACAGATGAAGAATACTTAGAGGACGATATTGTATCACGCTTCTGCACATGGGTAAAAACTGCATTTGGAGCAAAGTCTTTAGAGACAAATCTGGATTTCATTGCAAAGGCACTTGGAAATAAGGGAGATACAAGCAGGGAGATTATTCGCAATTATTTCCTCAATGATTTCTTCAAAGACCATTGCAATACCTATTCTGTCACAGGTTCTGGCAAGCGTCCGATTTACTGGCTTTTTGACAGTGGTAAGCAGAATGGCTTCAAGGCGCTGGTATATCTGCACCGTTACAATGCGGATACAATCGGTAATGTTCGTGTAGACTATTTGTATCGTATGCAGCGTGTATATGAATCGGAGATTGGACGTATGCAGGATACGATTGATAACAGCAAGAACAGCAGGGAAGTATCCCTTGCCACAAAGCGAAAGGAAAAATTACAGAAACAGCTTAAAGAGTGTCGGGAATATGATGAAAAAATCGGACATCTGGCACTGGCAAGAATAGAGCTTGATTTGGATGATGGTGTCAAGGTCAATTACCGTAAGGTACAGACTGCCGCAGACGGCAAGTTTTATGAGATATTGGCTGATTCAAAGAATATTATGGCAAAGGAAAAATAAGAGAGAGGTGAAACCATATGAATTTAGATGTGCAAAAAGCTGAAAAACTATATTATGAAATCGCTAAGGATTCATATGGTTTTTCATCGTCAGGTGACACATATTATCCGCTTGTTGCCGCATTAGATAGACTTAAAGAATGTGCAAATATTCTCAATCATATCAAACTTGAAGGAAAGTATAATAATGACGCAACGGAATTTGTAATTTGGGTAAATTATGCAGATCTATTGATTCAATGCATTGAAAATGTTGCAAAAGCATTTGATTATATAGTTCAATATGGAAATACACTTCAAAAATATCACAGGATTAGCGGGAAAACAGATAAAGAATTTTTTAGATTTATACGAGCAATTGTATTACCGCATGCATTGAGCTTAGATAAACAAAAAGTATTCACGCAAGGGAAAAAGGCATTTTGCCCGTTTACAGTATGGGACGCAAAAGGAAGTGTCAGGATTGTTTATTATATAAATTCTCTGCATGATGATTTGCATCAGTATACGTTGCAATTATGTGATCTTCAAAAGTTTATAGTAGACATATATGATCAAATAGATGATTTATGCGTAAGCGTAAAAAATAAAAAGAAAAAATTGAATGAAAGAAGAAATGTAAATATAAAGAATGCAAAATATAATAAACAAGATTCTGTCTTGAATAAGAGCATTTTTTTGATTGATTTAACAAAAAAATATGGTGATTTAGACGATAAAAATGAAGTTTCATCAGATATTATGCATTTGCGTAGATGCGAGAAAATCTCCAAAATGAAATTTTATGGCGTTAATAAGAAACTATATGATAGATATATGCAGGCACTGAATATTGCGCTGGATGATTACTATGAAAATTTAACAAAAGAGAGAACTGATGAGATTTATTTGGATCTTGTTTTGTTTCCACTTTATTCGTATGATTTGTCATCTTCATTTTCATATTCATGTGCCTATGAAATAAATAAAATAGTCACAGAAATGGAAAATATGGATTCATATTTTGAAAAATACTATTTTGCAGAATTTTATGAGAATATAAAAGTAGAAATGGGCAATCTTGCATATTTTAAACGGAATATGGGTATGGAAAGATTCTGCATAATTGTTTTAATGTTACAGTTTTTTGATAAGTTAGAGCATAATAAAAAATATGTTGATCTTAACAAAGAAATATGTCAGATTTCGGATTAGGAGGTAGCAATATGGCAGAAGATACGCTGTTTTCCGGCGAATCAAAGAATGTTGAGTACAAAGTGACTGTACCAGAAAAAAGCGAAAAATATATGAAAACAGTGGTAGCTTTTGCCAATGGCAGAGGTGGCAGGATTGTTTTCGGAATAGATGATAAGACCTTGGAGATTGTGGGAATGGATGTAGATAACATCTATAAGACGATGGATTCCATTACCAATGCAATCTCTGATTCCTGTGAGCCTGCAATCAGACCGGACGTAGCAATGCAGACGGTCAAGGATAAGACTGTGATTGTGGTTGAGGTATTTCCGGGTGCGGAACGTCCGTATTATATCAAATCACGGGGCTTGTTTGAGGGTACTTATGTGCGTGTAGCAGGCACAACCAGACATGTAGAAGATTATATGCTAAGAGAGCTGATGCTGGAAGGCAAGAATAGGTATTATGACAGCGAAATATGCCAGAATATGAAAATAACAGATGATGAGATTGAGGAACTTTGCAAAAGTATGAAGGAAACTGCCCTACGAAATACATGGCAGGACAGCGAAAAAGCAAAGATTAAAGATGTTACCAAGAATGTGCTGATTTCATGGGGCATTCTGAAAGAAGAAGGCGGAGAAGTATATCCGACCAATGCGTATGCACTTTTGACCGGACGAATGTGGGGACAGCCTGTTATTCAGTGTGGCGTATTCAAGGGAACGAATCGTGCTCACTTTGTTGACCGTAGGGAATTTGAAGGCTCCATTCAGGAACAGATGGAAGCTGCATATCAGTATGTCCTTGAAAAAATCAACATGGGAATGACAATCAAGGGTATGTACAGACAGGATGTGTATGAACTGCCTACGGACAGTATCCGTGAGCTGATCGCAAATGCCGTGGCTCACCGTAGCTACCTTGAGCCGGGAAATATACAGGTGGCATTATTTGATGATAGATTAGAGATTACTTCTCCGGGAATGCTTCTGAATAATGTTACGATTGCAAAAATGATGGAAGGATATTCAAGACCGAGAAATCCTGCAATCGCAAGTGCATTTGCATACATGAAAATTATTGAAAAATGGGGAACCGGAATACCGAGGTTATTTGAAGCCTGCGAGGAGTACGGATTACCGAAGCCGGAGCTGATTGATTTTGATGGCGATTTCAGAGTAAATATGTACCGTAAGGTAAAAGGTGAGTTTGGTGTCAATGGTGTGACTACCCAAACTACCCAAACACACCAAACTACCCAAAGCAAGGAACCAACATTATCAGATGATGATAAAAAGATACTGGAATTAGTCCATAATTATCCGTCCATGTCTCAAAGAGAGTATGCAAATGAATTGGGATGGAATTTAGATCGTGTGAAGTATTATTTAAGAAAAATGAAAACACAAAACCTGATAAAGCGTGTGGGTAGTAGTCACAGCGGTTATTGGGAAGTATTGGTTGATTTAACTTAAGGTTAAATTAGTAAAAATGTAAGGAGTGATGAGGATTGGTACCAGATGATCATGGCGTAATACTGTTCCGTTTCGGAGAGAAAAGGTGGATTGAGAAAATAGCAGATGGAAATTTGAGCTTTTCATGTGCTGGAGCATTCATAAATCAAGCTAAAAAAACAGGAAATACTGTTCAAGGGGATGAATATGAAGGTATATTTGCGAGACTACATCCTGATGATTCCAGAATAGATAAGATGAAAAAAAGATTGGGAAATGATTTAGAAGAAATAAACCAAAATGGTTATGTTCTATTGAGACGTAAAAGTGCAAAGTTAAAACCCATATATTGCTTCTATGGATATACGGCAAGAGATGTGCTTGAAGATGCTAATATTGAGCAACTTGGAGAAAATGTTATACGACATGAGTTTGATGAAAGAATGTTTGGAGGTTTTTCAAATAGTGAAGATGTAAAAAATGTTCTTTCCGAAGACAGGAGATTTACAATGATTTCCTTGCAACCGAAGCCATTTGTAGATAGAGTCAGATTTTTTATGGCGATTAATGGATACGGATTTAAAATGGACAAGGTAAACTATGAACTGTTGTCTGATGATACATTCTTTATTGAACCCACTTCTGAGTATAATGAGTTGTTTTATAAATCACCAGAATATTCATATCAATATGAAGCAAGAATATGTATGAAGGATATGAGATTTCACAATATATTTGAACGATTTGACCTTGATATAGGAAAGTTAAAATCAGAAGAATATCGTATAAATTATAATAAGCTGTATGTTGTAATAAACGCAGTTATAGCAAGAAGGAAATGAAAAAATGGCAGAATTAAACTTAAAGCAGATTGTAGATAAACTGAATACGGAATTTACCGGCGAACATCGAAAACTGGTATTCTGGTATGACGATGCGGCAGATTTTGCTGAGGATATTGACAGCATGGAACTGGAAAATGCCAAGGTCTACAAGCTGACGAAGGATAACCAGTTTTACACAAAATATTTCCTTGAAAAAGAGGATACAGCAACCAATTACCTGATTTACGCTCCGTTTCCAAAACCTCCGGTCACAGAAAATCATCTGGAGGACACTTGTGCTTATTCCAAGCGTTTTTATGCGGATAGGGCATCACTTTTATCTGAGGATTTAGGTATTGACGAGAAATACAAGCCGGTGATTGAAAAGCACATTAAGTTCTTTGGTCACAAAGACCGATTGAAGCGTTTCTATGACCTTGAGATAGAGAATTTTAATGAAGAAAATATTCTGACAGGTATTATGAGTGCAGTATGCAGGACGAGAACCAATTCTTTTGATGAAGTGATACGTGTACTGATTACTGAGGACAGCCTGACAGACAACAAATATCTGGCAGAATTTGCAAAGTATGATATAGAGGGCGATTTCTGGAAGCTGTGTGAACAGCAATTTGGCTTTTCTATGGATGCACCAAACTTGGAGAAACTGATCATTACCATGTTTGTGACCTATGCAGACCGCTATATAGATGCGGAAATGCCAAAAAGCTGGAAGAAATTTATTTCCTATAAATCTGGAAACATTATCGCATTTCTTGACAACCTCATGAACAATATTTTGTATCGTGAGAAATATGATGAGTTGTCGCAATATGTCGCAGATTGTTTGAATGCGTCGGAAGAATTGAGTAGGTATGAAGTAGATACACTGGTAGACTGTGATTCTTTTGCTTGCGTAGATGTACTTCTGATACGCTGGATTGTCGGTAGGCTTCGTGCAGAGGACTGTCTGGCAAAACTGGACGGACACAGTATCTATGATTTGTGTGGTATCCGTGCCAAAATGCATTTTGGCAGTAAGTTTTCTTTTATTTATGAGATGCTGGATAGTGCATACTGGCTTGTAAACAATGCAAGATATGAAGCACCGAATGGATTTCAAAAGATTATTGATGCGTATGTGTCAAGGGATTGTCTGATAGACAGCCATTACAGAGTGTTCTATCTGAATTATGATAAATTGGAGAATACATCAGAATTTGAGGAACTTCGTGAACTTGTAGAGAATATTTACACGAATGAATACCTTGGGAAACTGCTTCCGAAGTGGAATGAGGGACTGTTAGAGGACGATGCATTGAAACAAATACCGTTACAGCGTAATTTCTTCAGCAAATTTGTAAGGAGTACCAATGTGAGAACGGTTGTCATCATATCTGATGCGATGCGATATGAGGTAGGCAGACAGCTATATGAAAGAATGATGGACAATCCGAAGTGTAGTGCCACATTGCAGCCTATGCTCAGTGTATTGCCTTCTTACACAAGGCTTGGCATGGAAGCGTTGCTTCCACACAAGACACTGGAGCTGACTGATGATTTCAGAGAGGTAGTAGATGGTAAATATGCGATTGATCTGGCTACCAGACAGGCAGTATTGCAATCCTATGAACCAGAGAGCAAATGCGTACAGTTTGATGATATAAAGAATTTAAAAGGTCTGGAACTTCGTGATGTATTCACCGCACAGTCTGTCATTTATGTGTATCATGATCAGATTGATAATACCGGAGAACATGAAGAAGATGAAGTATTTACAGCCTGTGAGAAAGCAGTTGATGAGATTGCAAAGCTGATTCAGAAGATTTCTGGCAGTGCGAATACATACCGTTTTATCGTGACCGCAGACCATGGATTTATTTACAAGAGGGATAAAGTGACAGCCAGTGACAAGATTGGCGGTATGAGTGATGCAAGCCGACTTGTGAAAAGAAGATATATTGTATCGAAAGAGCCGATCAATGAACAGGGTGTCTGCAATATTGGTTTAGGATATATGCTCGGAAGTGATGATGACAAGATTATTTCTTATTCCTGCAGCACCAATGTTTTCTCTGTTCCGGGTGGAGCAGGACTGAACTATGTGCATGGCGGTTCTTCGCCACAGGAAATGCTTGTTCCGGTACTGGATATTAAGATGGACAAGGGTGCGGTAGAGACAAGACCTGCACAAATTATGCTTGTGAGCTTGGTTCAGAAGATTACCAATCTGATTACAAGCCTTGATTTCATCCAGTCTGATCCGGTCAGTGATGTGGTAAAGAAAGCCGATTACAAGCTGTACTTTATCTCGGATAGCAATGAGAAGATTTCTAACGAGAATATCTACATTGCAGACAAGCGTGATGAAGATGTGCAGAAGCGTCTGTTTCGTATGCGCTTCACATTTAAGAACAAAAAATATGACAAGGACAGAAAGTATTATCTGGTTGCGTATGACGAGAGTAATGATGTGGAGGTGTTCCGTCACGAGGTAATTATGGACTTGGCTTTTTCGGATAACTTTGGATTTGATTTATAAGATTATGTGGAAATGAGGTAGAGAACGATGCCTTTTGATATAGAAGCAGAGGATAGGCGGACAGCCATTAAACAGAAATTGCGTAAATATTTTGATGGAAAGATTGTCCGGAAAGATTTGACAAAGAAGATAAAAGAGGGCGCAAATGTGCCTGTATATGTATTGGAGTTTCTTCTGGGACAGTATTGCAGTTCGGATGATCCTGAGATTATCGAGCAGGGTGTAGAAAGCGTAAAGAAGATACTTGCAGATAATTTTGTACGTCCGGATGAAGCACAGAAGATACTTTCTCTGCTTAGACAGAAGGGAAGCCATACGGTCATTGATAAGATAACCGTATCCCTTAATATCAAGAGAGACAGATATGAAGCAGAGTTCTCTAACCTTGGCTTGAGTGGTGTGCCGATTGATGAAGAATACCCGACAAAATTCGATAGACTTTTGTGTGGCGGCATCTGGTGCATTATCCGTCTGGAATATGACAGTAATTCAGACTATGATAGTGGGATTATATCAGCCGATGGAGATCATCTGCGTTCCAAAAAGAAAAATCAGAATGATACGCCAATCAAAATTATCAATTTGAACCCGATACAGATGCCCCATGTAGATATCAATGAACTGAAAGAGGGCAGAAAACAGTTCACCAAAGAGGAATGGATGGACGTACTGCTCCGTTCTATTGGAATGGAGCCGGATATGCTGGATACTCGTGAAAAGTGGCTGCTTCTTACCCGTATGCTTCCGCTGGTAGAGAACAACTTCAATCTCTGCGAATTAGGACCGAGGAGCACCGGAAAAAGCCATTTATACAAGGAAATCTCGCCTAATTCCATGCTGGTATCTGGGGGACAGACAACGGTTGCCAATCTTTTTTATAACATGGGGAGAAAGACAGTTGGTCTTGTCGGATTGTGGGATTGTGTGGCATTTGATGAGGTTGCAGGTATCAATTTTAAGGACAAGGATGGCATCCAGATTATGAAGGATTACATGGCGTCTGGTTCGTTTGCTCGTGGCAAGGAGGAAAAGGCTGCATCTGCGTCCATGGTATTTGTCGGAAATATCAATCAAAGCGTGGATTCACTTCTGAAAACATCAAGTTTATTTGATCCATTTCCTGCTGAAATGGGAACGGATACGGCTTTTCTTGATCGTATTCATTGCTATCTGCCGGGATGGGAAGTACCAAAATTCAGACCGGAGCATTTCACCGATGACTATGGGTTTATTACAGATTATTTGGCAGAGTTTATACGTGAACTTCGTAAGGAACAGTTCGGAGATGCACTTGATAAATATTTTCGTCTTGGAAAGAATCTGAATCAGAGAGATACGATAGCTGTCCGAAAAATGGTCGGAGGATATATCAAGCTGTTATATCCGGATGGGGAATATACAAAGGAAGAAATCGAAGAAATTTTACAGATTGCTCTTGAAATGCGTCGCAGGGTAAAGGAACAGCTTAAAAAGCTCGGTGGGATGGAGTTTTATGATGTGAATTTCTCTTACATAGATAATGAAACATTTGAGGAACATTATGTATCTGTACCAGAGCAGAGTGGTGGTAAGCTCATTCCGGAAGGAATGTGCAATCCGGGGCAGGTTTATACAGTTTCTAATGGAAAATCCGGCATGATTGGTGTATTTCGACTGGAATCACAGATGTTGCAGGGCAGTGGTAAGTTTGAGAGAACTGGTATCGGAACTGACAGAGAGGCAAAAGAAGCGTCCAACACTGCATTCAGTTATCTAAAAGCAAATGGAAAACGTATCAGCGGAACAATCAGCGTTGATAATAAAGATTACATCATCAATTATCAGGATTTACAGGGCATTGGTATGACCGGAAAGCTGGCATTACCGACACTGGTGGCATTATGTTCAATCGCCCTTGGAAAACCTGTTCTCAGCAGTCTTGTGGTACTTGGAGAAATCAGCATCAGCGGAACAATGATCAAGGTGGAAGAACTGGCAAACACCCTGCAGGTGTGCTTGGATAGTGGTGCAAAGAAAGTGCTGCTTCCTGCTACATCATTTGCAGATATGGCAACTGTACCACCGGAGCTGATGAGTTCATTCCAGATCATACCGTATTCCAGTGCGGAGGACGCAGTGTTTAAGGCATTAGGAGTAGAATAAGATTCAAAAAAGTAAATATTTTAATCTGGCAGAAATGTTCAAGGGCAAGACTTTGCCTAAAACAGATGAGATATAATAGTGTTCATAAAGACGTGTGTATTATGGGAAACGAATCAGGTGAATGGATTATGCATG
>ULTF01053785.1_pt1 | contig 16545 bp, 12 predicted proteins | sample 1957371 | NCBI WGS metagenome assembly ULTF01 (sample SAMEA4835727, study PRJEB28245) | human gut metagenome | biome: gut microbiome; material: fecal sample | place: Denmark | collected 2008
TCCCAAAATCGTTTATCGCAAATTTTATCGCAAGTCAAGAAATTAGTGCAGCATTCAAACGGCATCTTTGTGGTATGCGATTCACCGCTGCTGCATTAAAAAGTTGAATTGCTATAAGTTGAAGCGTTAAGTCTCCACACCCTCGAATTGGCTGTTGTAGAGCTTGGCGTAGAAGCCGCCCTGCGCCAGCAGGGTATCGTGGTCGCCCTGCTCCACGATGCGGCCGTCCTTCATCACGAGGATGACGTCGGCCTCCCGGATGGTGGAAAGGCGGTGTGCCACGATGAAGCTGGTGCGGCCCTGCATCATCCGGGCAAAGGCTGCCTGGATACGCACCTCGGTGCGGGTGTCGATGGAGGAAGTGGCCTCGTCCAGAATCAGCATCGGGGGCAGACAGAGCATCACGCGGGCGATGCAGAGCAGCTGCTTCTGGCCCTGGCTGATGTTGCCGCCGTCCTCGGCGATGACGGTGTCGTAGCCCTCGGGCAGGCGGCGGATGAAGCTGTCGGCATGGGCTGCCTTGGCCGCAGCCACCACCTCGTCGAGGGGGGCGTCCGGCTTGCCGTAGGCGATGTTCTCCCGCACGGTGCCGGCCCGGAGCCAGGTATCTTGTAACACCATGCCGTAGCTGCCGCGCAGGGAGGCGCGGGTCACGTCCCGGATGTCGGTGCCGGAGACTTTGATGGAGCCGCCGTTGACATCATAGAACCGCATGAGCAGGTTGATGAGGGTGGTCTTGCCGCAGCCGGTGGGGCCGACGATGGCGATGCGCTGGCCGGGCTTGACGTCCAGAGACAGGCCCTCGATGAGCGGGCGGTCGGGCAGATAGCGGAAGGAGACGTCCTCGATCTGGACGTGGCCGTCCGGCACGAGCTTTGCGGCGTTCTCCGCTTCGGGGGTCTGGTCTTCAGCGTCCAGCAGCTCGAACACGCGGGCTGCGCAGGCCAGAGCGTTCTGCAGTTCGGTCACGACGCCGGAAATTTCGTTGAAGGGCTTGGTGTACTGGTTGGCGTAGTTCAGGAAGATGCTCAGCTGGCCGATGGTGATGCCTCCGGCTACGGCATAGATCGCGCCCACGAGGCCGACGCCTGCGTAGACGATGTTGTTGACGAAGCGGGTGGCGGGGTTGGTCATGCTGGAGAAGAAGATGGCCTTCAGGCTCACGTTCTGCAGGCGGCCATTCACCTCGTCAAAAGCCTCGAGGCTCTGGGCCTCGTGGCCGAAGGCCTGCACGACCTTCTGACCCTCTATCATCTCGTTGACAAGGGCAGTCTGCTCGCCGCGCACGGTGCTCTGGCTCTGGAAATACTTGTAGCTACGCTTTGCGAGAAAGCTGGCCACCACAAGGCTCAGCGGGGTGATGCAGACCACCACCAGCGTGATGGGGACGTTCTGCTGCAACATGAAGAGCAGGGTGCCGAGGATGGTCAGCACACCCGAGAACAGCTGGGTGAAGCCCATCAGCAGGCCGTCCGCGAAGGTATCCACGTCGGCCACCATCCGGCTCACGATGTCGCCGGAAGGATGGCTGTCGAGGTAAGAGAGGGGAAGGGTCTGGATCTTCCGCATGGCGGCGTTGCGCAGGTCACGGCTGACTGCGAAGGTGATGCGGTTGTTGCAGACGCTCAGAAGCCACTGCGCAAAAGCGGCGACAACCGCCACCACGATGATCTCGTAGATGATGCACAGCACGCCCGCGAAGTCCACGGCACCTTTGCCCAGCATCATGTCGATGGCACTGCCGCAGAGGATGGGGATATACAGCTGAGCCGCCACGCTCACAGCGGCCACGATGAGGCTGCACACCACGAAGAAGCTATAGGGCTTGATTTTCCGCAGCACCCGGGTCATGGTGGCCTTCTGCTGTTCAGGGGTCAGCTTGCTTTTTGCTTTTGCACTCATTTCTGCGCATCCCCTTTCTTGAACTGGCTCTCATAAATTTCCTTGTAGACCGGGCAGCTTTCCAGCAGCTCGGCGTGACGGCCAAGGCCCACCATGCGGCCATCGTCCAGCACGATGATCTGGTCGGCGTGCTGCAGGCTGGCAGCGCGCTGGCTGACGATGAAGACGGTCAGATCGCCCGGCAGAGCAGCCAGAGCTTTGCGCAGGGCCGCGTCGGTGGCGTAGTCCAGTGCGCTGGCGCTGTCGTCGAGGATGAGGATGTCCGGCTTGCCTACGAGGGCGCGGGCAATGGTCAGACGCTGTTTCTGACCGCCGGAGAGGTTGCGTCCGCCCTGCTCCACCGGCTCGTCGAGGCCGAGGGGCTTGGCTTTCACGAACTCCGCAGCCTGTGCCGTTTCCAGCGCAGCCCAGAGGTCGGCGTCGGAGGCATTCTGGCTGCCCCAGAGCAGGTTGGAGCGGATGGTGCCGCCGAAGAGCTGGGCCTTCTGCATGACCACAGCCACCTTGTCGCGCAGGTCGGCGCGGGGGTACTGCCGGACAGGACGGCCCATGATCTCCACACTGCCCTCGGTAGCGTCGTAGAAGCGGGGGATGAGGCTGATGAGGCTGGATTTGCCGCTGCCGGTGCCGCCGATGACGCCGATGGTCTGGCCGCGCTTGGCGGTGAAATTGATGTCGGAGAGGCTGGGTGCGCCTGCGCCCTTGTAGGTCAGGCTCACATGGTCGAAGCGGACGGCGTCGCCGGCCTTTTCCGCCGGAACATTGCCGGTGAGCTGGGCCGGGAATTCCATGCCGGGCTTTGTGTCCAGAACCGCCTGCACACGGCCTGCACAGGCCAGAGCCTTGCTCACCTGAACGATGAGGTTGGCCAGCTTGACCAGCTCGACCAGGATCTGGTTCATGTAGTTGACCAGCGCGATGACGTCACCGGAGGCCATGCCGCCGATGTTTATTTCGATGCTGCCTACATACAGCAGCGCCACGATGGCAAGGTTGATGATAACGTAGGTCAGCGGGTTCATCAGGGCGGAGATGTGGCCCACGTGGAGCTGCATTTTGGTCAGCAGCTCATTGGCGTCCTCGAAGCGGTCCACCTCGCTCTTCTCCTTGTCGAAGGCGCGGACGACGCGCACGCCGGTCAGGTTCTCGCGGGTGAGGCCAAGGACCCGGTCGAGGCGGGTCTGCACCGACTTATAGAGCGGCCGGGTGATGACCATGACGCCGAAGACGACGACGCTCAGCAGCGGGATAGCCACCACGAAGATGAGGGCGGCGCGGAAGTTGACCGTAAAGGCCATGATCATGGCGCCGAGCACCACGAAGGGGCTGCGCAGGAACAGGCGGAGGAAGAGGTTCAATCCGCTCTGCACCTGATTGACGTCGCTGGTCATCCGGGTGATGAGGGTGCTGGTGCCCATGGTGTCCATCTCGGAAAAGCTCAGCGTCTGGATGTGCTCAAACAGCGCATGACGCAGGCCGGTGGAATAACCCACGGCGGCTTTGGCCGAGAAGTATTGGGCCGTCAGGCTGCACGTGAGGCCGACGATGGCCAGAAGCAGCAGGATGCCGCACCGCACGAGGATGTAGTGGAAATCGTGGGCCGCGATACCCACGTTGACGATGTCGGCCATCACAAGCGGCACGAACAGGTCAAACGTAGCTTCCAGCATCTTGAAAAGCGGTGCAAGCACGCTCTCGCGCTTGTAGTCGCTGAGATAGCGAAGCATTTTGTTCAAGGCTCGATACTCCCTTTCTTTCATACATTTAGTCGAGACGCTCCTTATTATAACGCACTCCCAACAGGAATGCTATGTTTTTTGCCAAAGAAAACCGGCTCTGGATGCAGATTTCGGCTCCGGAGATTGAGAAAACCGGAAAATCCTGCTATACTGGAAAGGAATCTCAACGGAAAGAATGGTGGATGCAATGGCAAAAGATGGTGCGGCACGGCTGCGGCTGCGCCCGGTGGGCGCGGCAGACCGCAAAAAGCTGCCGGAATACGGGCCGCTGGGTACGGGCTGTCCGGCGATAGAGCGGGCTGTGGCAGCGCTCTATAAGGGCCAGAACGAGGAGAGCTTCTGGGCACTGATGAACGCCATCAACTATGCCCTCGAGCTGGACACCAGGGTCCTGGTGCCGCTGGAAGCTGCGTCCGACCAGCCGGACGGGGCCGCCCCGTGGGCGGAGCATCCTGTCCCGGCGGAGAAAGCGAAAGACCTGCAGCCCTGGACCCTGCGTACCCAGAAGGGCCGGTGTTACCTGCCGGTGTTCACCTCAGTGAAGATGGCGGAGGCCGATAAAGGCACGGCCAGCCGCCCCATGGCGGAACAGCTTCTGGCTTCCGCCATGCAGATGGCGCTGGACTCGGACAGCATCGACGGCGTGGTCATCGACCCATGGACCAGCTCTGCCACGCTGGACTGCTCGCTTTTGAACGGTCTGCTCCACGCCAGCCACGACACCGATGAGCCGGGCGAAGCGGAGCTGCGGGCCGGCAACCATGCCATGGCCGAGGAACGCTGGGACGACGCGATGCACTATTATCAGCTCTCTGCCGAAGAGGGCTGCGCCGAGGGCCTTGCCATGATGGGCGAGATGCTCTACGAGGGCCGGGGCTGCCGCAAGAGCCCTGCACAGGCCCGCAAGTTCTGGAAAAAAGCTGCCGACGCCGGCGATGTGGCCGCATGGGTGGCGCTGGGCGACGATGCCATGGTGCAGGGAAAAGGGGCCGGTGCGGCTCTGCGGGCCTACCGCAAGGCCCAGAAGCTCTGCGCCTCCACCCCCGACATCGCCTATATGCCGCAGGTCTGCCTGCGGGTGGCTCAGTATGAGACCCAGTATATCTCCCGCAAAAAGGCGCTGGCTCAGCTGGCTGAGGCGAAGCAGGGCTTCCTCGTCCGCAAAGAAGAGGGGGACGAGACGGCCCAGAGCTGGCTGGACGAGACGGAGGCCGTCATCCGCCAGCTGCTCGAGAGAGAATGAGCGGAAACACAAAATCTTTACAAATGCTCTAAGAAATCGTCATACGGAACCGATATGATATTGAAGGAAAAATATGCGCGTCGCAAAAACAGAGAGGACGACCAGAATGAGCAAAGTGATCGGTATTGACCTTGGCACCACGAATAGCTGCGTGGCAGTGGTGGAGGGCGGCAAGCCCGTCGTCATCACCAACGCAGAGGGAGAGCGCACCACCCCCAGCGTGGTGGCGTTCACCAAAGACGGCGAGCGTCTGGTGGGCGGCGCGGCAAAGCGCCAGCTTGCCACCAACTCCGGCCGGACGGTGTCCAGCATCAAGCGGCATATGGGCAGCGACTACCGCGTCCACATCGACGGCAAAGACCTGACTCCGCAGGAGATCAGCGCCATGATACTGACCAAGATACGCCGCGACGCCGAGAGCTACTTGGGTGAGCCGGTGACGGAGGCCGTCATCACCGTCCCCGCTTACTTTGACGACAGCCAGCGCAAGGCCACCCAGGATGCGGGCCGCATCGCGGGCCTGAACGTCCTGCGCATCATCAATGAGCCTACCGCCGCCGCTGTGGCCTACGGCCTTGACAACGAAGCGCCCCAGAAGATCCTGGTCTACGACCTCGGCGGCGGCACCTTCGACGTCTCCATCATCGAGATCGAAGACGGCACCTTTACGGTGCTGGCCACCGGCGGCGATACCCGCCTCGGCGGCGACGACTTCGACCAGCGCATCGTGGAATACGCCGTAGCAGAGTTCAAGAAATCGGACCGCATCGACCTCTCCCGCGACCCCGCCGCCATGGGACGCCTGAAAGAAGAGGCCGAAAAGGCCAAGAAAGAGCTGTCCAGCGCCCTCTCGGCCCAGCTCAATCTGCCCTTCATCGCTGTGGGCAAGGACGGCCCCCACCACCTGGATCTGACCATCTCCCGCCCCCAGTTCGAGATGATGACCGGCGACCTGCTGGCACGGACGGTGGCCCCGGTGCAGAACGCACTGCGGGATGCCGGCATCTCGGCTTCGCAGCTGGGCAAAGTCCTTCTCGTCGGCGGCAGCACCCGGATGCCTGCCGTCGAGCGTCAGGTGAAGGAACTGCTGGGCTGTGAACCGAGCCACAGCCTCAACCCCGACGAATGCGTGGCGATGGGTGCCGCTGTGCAGGGCGGTCTGTTACAGGGCGGCGGCAAGCTGGCTGGCGCTTCTGGTGCAGCGGCGCAGGGCCTTGTGCTGATGGACGTCACCCCGCTGACCCTCTCGATCGAGACACTGGGCGGCGTGGCGACCCCCCTCATCACCCGCAACAGCATGATACCCACCCGCAAGAGCCAGATATTCACCACGGCCCGCCCCATGCAGACCAGTGTGGAGATCAACGTCCTGCAGGGTGAGCGGCATTTCGCCCGCGACAATAAGAGCCTCGGCAAGTTCAAGCTGAACGGCATCCGGGCCAGCTTCTCGTCCAAGCCCCAAATCGAAGTCACCTTTGATATTGACGTCAACGGCGTCGTGAAAGTCTCGGCCAAAGACCTCGGCACCGGCCGGGAGCAGAACATCACCATCACCGGCAGCACGAACCTCTCGGAGAATGAGATCCAGCGTGCCATGGCCGACGCGGCCGCCTACGAGGCCGAGGACAGCCGCCGCAAAGAGCGGCTTGACCTCCACAATCAGGCCGAGGTGCTGGCTTATAAGGTGGACGAGGCCCTCTCCAAGTGCAAGAAGGAGCTGGACAAGGAGGAGAAGAACCGCATCAAGGCCGATGTGGCGAACCTCCGCCGCTGCCTGCGGAAGGATAAGCCCGAGAAGATGAACGAGACGGAAGAAGCGAACCTCCGTCAGGCCAAGAGCCAGCTCGAAGCATCTGCAAACCACCTGATGGTGCTCTATGCATCGGAGCAGAGCGAGAACGGCTCGGACGGAACCATTTGATAAACAGTAAGACCCCCGCTGTGTTTGCAGCGGGGGTCTTTTGCGTCTGAGGGAAAAAGTATCTATGGAAAACGAAGAGGAGAGAGGGAAAAGCTTATCGGCCAACGATGAGGTCGCGGCGGTTGCGGAAGCCCACGGTGAGGTGAGCGCTGCTGCCGAGGTGGCGCAGAGTGACCCGGGTGCCGGGCTTCTGATCCTGGCACAGCAGAGTCAGGTTCAGGGTGGTGGAAGTCTTGCCGGTCTTGAGCACCAGCGTGCTTACGCCCTGATTCATCAGGGTCTGCATGTCGAGGATGGTGGTGCGGAAGGTGGCGTTATCATCGGGGGCGTCCAGCGTCAGCACGCGGCCTTCCTGACGGGCGGTGTAGAGCACCTGCTTGCCCAGCAGGCCCTTGACGGTGTAGCGGGCTTCGCTCTTCTCCACCGGCGTGTCAGAGGGCAGGGGAGTCTCGTCGGAGATCATCATCACGTTGCCCTGAATGGGGTTCTCCACCGGGGAAGCGTAGCCGCCGTAGTTGGGGTCTACCTCCCCCACCGGAACGTCAGAGTGGAGAGCGATGTCACCCTGAACCATGACCTCGGACGACTGAGGGGGCAGATAACCGGCAACGGTCACGTCCTCGGCGTCGGCAGCAAAGGCACCCACGCTCATGGCGGCGGTCATGGTCAGCAGCGCGGCAGCAGCGGCGGCGCGGCGGGCAGTGTTCTTGTTGAGCAGTCTCATAGTAGTATCCTCCTGTAGGGGGACAAGTCCCCGAATTTCTGTTTTATTCGCGGTACAGCGTATCAGAAAACCGCCGTATCTGTAATGAATACGGATACGGCGGCTGGATTATTGCAGAGATCCTATTTTAATTTTCGCTGGAATCTTTTTCCTCAAGGATAGCCATGAACTCGTCGCCGGTGATGGTCTCCTTTTCATAAAGGTACTTCGCCAGCTCGTCGAGCTTTGCACGGTTGTCGGTGAGGATCTTGACGGCCTTTTCGTGCTGGGCCTTTACCAGCTCCACGACCCGCTGGTCGATCTCGCGCTGGGTCTGCGCCGAGCAGGCCAGCGAGGTGTCGCCGCCCAGATACTGGTTGTTCACCGTCTCCAGGGCCACCATGTCGAACTCTTTGCTCATGCCGTAACGGGTGAGCATGGCGCGGGCAAGCTTGGTGGCCTGCTCGATGTCGTTGGACGCGCCGGTGGTGATGGAGCCGAACACCACTTCCTCGGCAGCGCGTCCGCCGGTGAGGGTGGCGATCTTATTTTCCAGCTCTTCCTTGGTCATCAGGTAGTGGTTGCCTTCTTCGACCTGCATGGTGTAGCCCAGTGCGCCCGAGGTGCGGGGGATGATGGTGATCTTCTGCACGGGTGCGGAGTGATTCTGAAGCGCCGCCACCAGTGCGTGGCCGATCTCATGGTAGGCTACGATGCACTTTTCCTTGTCGGTGAGAATGGAGTTCTTCTTCTGGTAGCCGGCAATGACCACCTCGATGCTCTCCTCGAGGTCGGCCTCGGTCACGCTCTTGCGGCCAGCGCGCACGGCCCGCAGGGCGGCTTCGTTGACGATGTTGGCCAGCTCTGCGCCGGAGGCACCGGAGGCCATCCGGGCCACGGTGTTGAAGTCGATGCCGGGGGCAAGAGCGACTTTCTTGGCGTGGACCTTCAAGATCTCTTCGCGGCCCTTGAGGTCGGGCAGTTCCACAGGAACACGGCGGTCAAAGCGGCCGGGACGGGTCAGAGCCGGGTCAAGGGAATCCGGACGGTTGGTGGCCGCGAGGATGATGACGCCGCTATTGCCCTCGAAGCCGTCCATCTCGGTGAGCAGCTGGTTCAGGGTCTGCTCACGCTCGTCGTTGCCGCCCAGCTGGCCGCTGTTGCGCTTCTGGCCAATGGCGTCTATCTCGTCGATGAACACGATGCAGGGGGCTTTTTCCTTGGCCTGCTTGAACAAATCACGGACTTTGGACGCGCCCATGCCCACGAACATCTCCACAAACTCCGAGCCGGAGATGGAGAAGAACGGCACGTTGGATTCGCCCGCCACGGCCTTTGCCAGCATGGTCTTGCCGGTACCCGGAGGGCCGACGAGCAGGATGCCCTTGGGCATCGAGGCACCGATCTCTTCGTATTTCTTGGGGTCGTGCAGATAATCGACGATCTCCTGTAAGTTCTCTTTGGCCTCATCTTCGCCGGCCACATCCGCAAAGCGGATGCCGTGGGTGGACTGGACGTAGACCTTGGCGTTGGACTTACCCACGCCGCCGAACATCATTGAGTTCGCGCCGCCGGCCTTTTCCATGAGCTTTTTGTTCATGAAATTGCCCAGACAGACGAAGAGGACGATGGGCAGCACAAAGCTCAGCAGAAAGCTCAGCAGCGGCGAAGCCTGCTCGACGATCTCACTGGAAAACTGTGCGTCTGCGTCGTAGAGGCGCTGGGTCAGGTCAGGGTCGTTCATCAGGCCGGTCTTGTAAATTTGCTTTTCGTCTTTATCAGTAAAGATGATCTGGTTCGATTCCACATCCACCCGGCCGATGTCTTTGTCCTCGGTCATGGACATGAAGGTGCCGTAGTCCACTTCTTTTACCTGCCGTTCGCTCATCCACGGCACGAGCACGAAGTTGAGCAGCATCAGCACCAGTAATACAATGGCGTAGTAAATAGCCAATGGCTTTTTGGGGGTCTTGACTTCTTTCATGGGGGTCCCTCCTTACGTTGCAACCAGCATACCACGACGCCATTTCAGAAACCAGCGTTTCGAGGCGAACTTTGCAAAAACTTCGCAGATTCTTAACAAAGCAAAGAATCCACCCGCAAATTTTGAAAATTTATGCTGCTATTTATGTGAAATCGTTTCATTTTCATTGTGAGCAAAACTGCTTGACAGGGGCGGCGGGTTTTGCTAAAATGAAACCACTTTGAACAAAGCGCAAATGCGTTGACGGGGAAAAAACGATTTTCTTCTGCGTGCAGAGAGCCGCCGGATGGTGCAAGGCGGTGCAGAGGGTCTCGGTTACTGGCCCCTGAGCGGCAGGACTGAAGCAGACAGTAGGTCCTGACGGAAGCCCACCGTTATAAGGGCAGCGATTCGCCTCAAAAAGCCGATCGTGCAGAGCGGCTGTGCTTATGGCACAGCAAAGAGAGTGGTACCACGGGTGCCCTGTAACAGAAATTACAGGCTCTCGTCTCTCAGGGGATTTCGTCCTTTGAGAGACGAGAGCCTTTTCATTTAATAAAAGGAGTCAACCTCTCAGTCAGCGCTGACGAGCTGCCGTAACCCGGCCCTGTCGAGCGAATGCGAGACGGAGAGGTTGACACAGCAAAAATGGAGGACAAGAATTATGATGGACGCTACCAAGTACGCACCGGGATATTACCCGGTCCCCGCCGGCTATGACAGCTGGGTCAAGAAAGACCACATCGAGAAAGCTCCCACCTGGTGCAGCGTGGATCTGCGCGACGGCAATCAGGCCCTTATCGTCCCCATGAGCCTCGAGGAAAAGCTGGAATTCTTCCAGATGCTGGTCAAAATTGGCTTCAAGGAGATCGAAGTCGGCTTCCCGGCCGCCAGCGAGACGGAGTACGAGTTCCTCCGTACCCTCATCGAGAAGAACATGATCCCCGGCGATGTCACCGTGCAGGTGCTGACCCAGTGCCGCGACCATATCATCCGCCGCACCTTCGAGGCTGTCAAGGGCGCACCTCGTGCGGTCATCCACTTCTATAATTCCACCTCCGTCGCCCAGCGCGAGCAGGTGTTCCACAAGTCTAAGGAGGAGATCAAGCAGATCGCCATGGACGGCGCAAAGCTGGTCAAGCAGCTGAGCGAGGAGTATGAGGGCAACTTCCTCTTCGAGTACAGCCCCGAGAGCTTCACCGGCACCGAGGTGGACTACGCCGTTGAGGTCTGCAACGCGGTCCTGGACATCATGCAGCCCACCCCCGACCGCCCCATGATCATCAACCTGCCGGTCACGGTCGAGATGAGTATGCCCCACGTTTACGCAAACCAGATCGAGTATTGCGACAAGCACCTCAAGTACCGCGACAGCGTCATCATCTCTACCCACCCGCATAATGACCGCGGCACCGGCGTCGCCTGTGCAGAGCTGGCCGTTCTGGCAGGCGCTCAGCGGGTGGAGTGCTGCCTCTTCGGCAACGGCGAGCGCACCGGCAACGTGGACGCTGTGACCCTCGCCATGAATATGTACAGCCACGGCGTAGACCCGAAGCTGGACTTCTCCGATATGCCCGCCATCTGCGCCACCTACGAGCGGGTCACCCGGATGCACATCTACGAGCGCACCCCCTACGCCGGCCAGCTGGTGTTCGCCGCCTTCTCGGGCAGCCATCAGGACGCCATTGCAAAGGGCATGGCCTACCGCAAGGAGCACAACGAGCACCGCTGGACCTGCCCCTATATCCCGGTGGACCCCCACGACATCGGCCGCACCTATGACGCCGACGTCATCCGCATCAACAGCCAGAGCGGTAAGGGCGGCATCGGCTTCGTGCTGGAACAGAACTACGGCTACAACCTGCCCGCCAAGATGCGCGAGGCGCTGGGCTACAAGGTCAAGAGCGTGTCCGACCACAACCACAAGGAGCTGAGCGCAGGCGAAGTGCTCCACATCTTCGAGGATACCTTCCTCAACAAGTCGAAGCCCCTGTCTGTCATCGAGGCCCACTTTGCACAGGTCAACGGCATCACCGCCACCGTCACGCTGGATCTGAACGGTCAGCGCAAGGTGGTCACCTCGGTGGGTAATGGCCGTCTGGATGCTGTGGCAAACGCTATCCAGAGCGCCACCGGCATGGACTTCCACCTGGAAACTTACTCCGAGCACAGTCTGGACGAAGGCTCCACCTCCCGCGCCGCTTCCTACGTCGGCCTCGAGTGGGGCGACGGCATCGTTACCTGGGGTGCAGGCACCGATACCGATATTATCGTGGCCGGTATCCATGCACTGGTCAGCGCGATCAACAATAAATAAAGAGAGATTTTTGAGAGAGTATCAAAAGGAGAATGAACCATGGGAATGACCCAGACGCAGAAAATTCTGGCCGCACACGCAGGCCTCGCCGAGGTCAAGGCAGGCCAGCTCATCAACGCCAAGCTCGACATCGTGCTGGGCAATGACATCACTACCCCCGTCGCCATCAACGAGTTCGAAAAGGCGGGCTTCAACGGCGTGTTCGACAAAGAGCACATCGCCATCGTTCTCGACCACTTCGTTCCCAACAAGGACATCAAGAGCGCGACCCAGTCCAAGCAGTGCCGCGAGTTCGCCAACAAGTACGACATCCTCAATTTCTACGATGTGGGCCAGATGGGCATCGAGCACGCTCTGCTGCCCGAAAAAGGCATCGTGACAGCCGGTGACTGCGTCATCGGCGCCGACAGCCACACCTGTACTTACGGCGCACTGGGCGCATTCTCCACCGGCGTTGGCTCCACCGATATGGCCGCCGGCATGGCTACCGGCATGGCATGGTTCAAGGTGCCTGCCGCCATCAAGTTCGTGCTGAACGGCAAGCTGCCGCCGAAAGTTTCCGGCAAAGACCTCATCCTCCACATCATCGGTATGATCGGCGTGGATGGTGCGCTGTATAAGTCGATGGAGTTCACCGGCCCGGGCGTCGCTTCCCTCTCCATGGACGACCGCCTGAGCATCTGCAACATGGCCATCGAGGCCGGTGCCAAGAACGGCATCTTCCCCGTGGACGACGTGACCAAGGCTTATCTCAAGGGCCGCAGCCAGCGCGAGCCGGTGTTCTATGAGGCCGACCCGGACGCCGAGTATGAGAAGACCATTGAAATCGACCTCTCTGCCCTCGAGCCGACCGTCAGCTACCCCCACCTGCCCGAGAACACCCACCCCGCCAGCGAGGGCAAGGACATCAAAATCGACCAGGTGGTCATCGGCAGCTGCACCAATGGCCGCCTCGAGGATATGGAGGCCGCTTACAACATCCTGAAGGGCAAACACATCGCAAAGGGCGTGCGCGGCATCATCATCCCCGCCACCATGGCCGTGTACAAGGAGTGCATCCTCCGCGGCTGGACGACGGCCTTCATCGACGCGGGCTGCATCGTCTCCACCCCCACCTGCGGCCCCTGCCTCGGCGGCTACATGGGCATCCTCGCCGAGGGTGAGCGCTGCGTCTCCACCACCAACCGCAACTTCGTGGGCCGCATGGGCCACGTCAAGAGCGAGGTGTATCTGGCTTCGCCCGCTACCGCTGCCGCCAGCGCACTGACCGGCTACATCACCGACCCCCGCACGGTCTGAGAAAAGGAGAGTCACCCATGAACAACGCAAACGGTTCTGTTTTCAAATACCCGGATAACGTGGATACCGACGTCATCATCCCGGCCCGCCACCTGAACACGCAGGATGCCAGAGAGCTGGCCAGCCACTGCATGGAGGACATTGACAAGGACTTCATCAACAACGTCAAGGACGGCGACATCATGGTGGGCGGTTGGAACTTCGGCTGCGGCTCCTCCCGTGAGCACGCACCGCTGGCCATCAAGACCGCCGGAATCTCTGTCGTCATCGCCAAGAGCTTCGCACGCATCTTCTACCGCAACAGCATCAACATCGGCCTGCCCATCATGGAATGCCCCGAGGCCGTGGACGCCATCAGCGCAGGCGATACTGTCAGCGTGGATTTTGATACCGGCGTCATCACCGATGAGACCACCGGCAAGACTTTCCAGGCCGAACCCTTCCCGCCGTTCATCCAGAAGATCATCGCCGACGGCGGTCTGATGAAGTCGCTGACGAAGAAATAAGGAGCCTAAAATGGAAAAAAACATTGCTGTCATCTGGGGCGACTGCTCCAGCCCCGAGATCGTGAAGCAGACCCTCCGCGTTCTCGATAAGGTGGCCGAAAAGTACGGCCACACCTTCCACTACACCGACGCCGCAATGGGCGGCGAGGCCATCGACAAGTACGGCGACCCGCTGCCCCAGCATGAGCTGGACAAGTGCCTCGCGGCCGACAGCGTCCTTCTGGGCGCAGTGGGCGGCCCAAAGTGGGAGGGTCTGCCCGGTGAGCAGCGCCCTGAAAAGGGTCTGCTCCGTCTCCGCGCCGGCATGGGCCTCTACTCCAACAACCGCCCGGCCAAGATCTGGCCCCAGCTGGCCCCGGCCAGCCCCCTCAAGCCCGAGATCGTGGCAAAGGGCATCGACTTCATCATCGTGCGTGAGCTCATCGGCGGCGTCTACTTCGGCAAGCACGAGACTTACACGCTGGAAAACGGCGAGAAGCAGGCTGTGGATTCCATGCCCTACTCGGAGCATGAAATCGAGCGCATTGGCCGCATCGGCTTCGAGACGGCCATGAAGCGCCGCAAGAAGCTCTGCTGCGTGGATAAGGCCAACGTGCTGGATACCAGCCGCCTCTGGCGTGCGGTCATGCACCGCCTGCAGGCTGAGTACCCCGAGGTGGAGTACAGCGAGATGTTCGTGGACAACTGTGCCATGCAGGTCGTCAAGGACCCCAGCCAGTTCGACGTTATCGTTACCGAGAACATGTTCGGCGACATCATCTCCGACGAGGCCTCCATGATCACCGGCTCCATCGGCATGATCCCCTCGTCCAGTCTGGGCGACGGCACCCGGGGCCTGTATGAGCCTATCCATGGCTCTGCCCCCGACATCGCGGGCAAGGACATCGTCAACCCTACTGCCTGCATCCTCTCCGCCGCTATGATGCTGCGCTACTCCTTCAGTATGGCTGAGGAGGCTGACGCCATTGAGAACGCGGTGAATAAGGTGCTGGACAAGGGCCTGCGCACCGCCGATAACATGAGCGAGGGCTGCACCTGCCTCGGCTGCACCGCCATGGGTGACGCTATCCTCGCGGAGATTTGAGTTTACCGGAAAGTAATAGGATAAAGTGGTAATACCCCGCCGCTGTTCACTGTTTGGTGAATGGCGGCGTTTTTTCTATAATACAATGTCAGCAAATTCCGCTTTCTGCCTTAAACTGTGAAATAGATTCATTTGACAAATCAATTTATGTAAACTATACTAAATCCTGTCTTTAACAATAAAAATAGCCCGTGTGCCGGGATGGATAAACAGAGATAGGATGGGAAAAACGATATGCTGACACTGGATAAGATCTACCACGCCGCCTTTGTCCTCAAGGACGTAGCCCGCAAGACCGACCTCATCGAGGCACCCAGGCTCTCCAAGGACTGCCAGCTCTACCTCAAGACCGAGAACCTGCAGGTGACCGGCAGCTTCAAGGTGCGCGGCGCTTATTATAAGATCAGCCAGCTCTCCAAGGAGGAAAGTGACAAGGGTGTCATCGCCTGCTCGGCGGGCAACCACGCACAGGGCGTGGCGCTGGCCGCTACCCGCCGCGGCATCAAGAGCATCGTCTGTATGCCGGACGGTGCGCCCATCATGAAGGTTGAGAACACCAAGAACCTCGGTGCAGAGGTCTGCCTCGTACCCGGCACCTACGACGACGCCCACGACAAGGCCGTGGAGCTGCAGGAAGAGACGGGCATGACCTTCATCCATCCCTACGACGACGAGCAGGTCATTGCCGGTCAGGGTACTATCGGCCTTGAGATCCTCGACCAGCTGCCCGATGTGGACGCTGTCATCGTGCCTGTGGGCGGCGGCGGACTCATCTCCGGCGTGGCCTTCGCCATCAAGAGCCTGAAGCCCGACGTCAAGGTCTACGGCGTGCAAGCCGAGGGCGCACCCAGCATGTACCGCTCCCTCCATGAGCATAAATACCAGACCCTCTCTGCCGTCTCCACCTTCGCAGACGGCATTCAGGTCAAGACCCCCGGCGAGCTGACCTATAAGCTTTGTGAAGAGTATGTGGACGACATTGTCACCGTCACTGAGGACGAGACCGCAGCCGCCATCCTCTCCCTGATGGAGAACCAGAAGCTGGTGGCCGAGGGTGCAGGCGCAGTGCCTGTGGCGGCGGCGCTCTTCCACAAGCTGCCCATCGAAGGTAAGAAGGTCGTCTGCCTCGTCTCCGGCGGCAACATCGACGTGAACATCCTCAACCGCGTCATCACCCGCGGCCTCGTCATGAGCGGCCGCAAGGCCAACCTGACCATCGCGCTGGAAGACAAGCCCGGCCAGCTGCAGCAGGTGGCCGACATCGTCTCCCGCTGCGGCAGCAATGTGGTGTCCGTCCTCCACGACGGCTCCGACCCCAATATGCCCATCTCCAGCTGCTTCCTCAAGCTGACTCTCGAGACCCGCGACAACGCCCAGATCGAGCAGATCCGGCAGGAGCTCACCAAGGCAGGCTTCCAGCTGGTGGCCGAGCGCGTATAACTTTATCGGTAAATGCAGAAGCGCCGCCCGAACGGGCGGCGTTTCGTTTTGTCAGCCGATGATCTCGTACTGGAAATATTCGCACTTGAGCTTGCTGCCCACGTCGATTTCCGGCGGCAGGAGCGCCAGTGCCACCGGGTTCAGCTCGTCGCTCTCGATGTCGGTGCGGCGCAGGTTGACGTAATCGCCGTCAAAGCTCACGACTTCGTAATACCAAGGCCCCATACTGTTTCCTCCCGTGATTCATTCCTGTGTGTTCTCTTTTTCCTGCTTCCGCCAGTGGTAGTACGGCCCGAGGATGCAGACGGCGGCGAGTATCATCACCGCGAGGATGATGCTGGTGACGGTCTGATTGTCGGAGAAAAAGTAGAACAGCAGCTGCCCGCCGCCCACGATGAGCTCCAGCACACCCAGAAGCCTCTGCCAGA
>ULTF01056648.1_pt1 | contig 16427 bp, 18 predicted proteins | sample 1957371 | NCBI WGS metagenome assembly ULTF01 (sample SAMEA4835727, study PRJEB28245) | human gut metagenome | biome: gut microbiome; material: fecal sample | place: Denmark | collected 2008
CCGCGACCGGCTGGTCGAGCCCTTCGCCTTCACCACCAACTACGTGCAGGTGTGGTGTTTCGACCCGGAGGACGGAACGTCGAAACTCTTCAAGACCGCCCGCATCGGTTCGGTCAAGGTGACCGACACCCCGTGGGAGCATGCCGCCGACCACGCCGAGGGGTTCATCGACGTCTTCCGCATGCACGGCGAGCAGCGGACCCGCGTGCGGCTGGAGCTGGGCATGCTGGCCTGCAACCTGCTGTGCGAGGAGTATCCGCTCGCCGAACGCGACATCCGCCCCCTCCGGCGGGGCCGCTGGCTGCTCGACACCGAAGTGGCCGGGATGGCCGGCGTGGGGCGCTTCGTCGTCGGGTTGCTCGACGACATACGGATCGTCGATTCGCCCGAACTGACCGACTACCTGCGCGAGTACCTCCGCAAGAACGCCATCGAATAGACTCCGGCCAGAAAAAACATATTTTTTTCAACTATTTGCATATTGTGTCAAAAGATGACACACAGACTCCGTTCCTTTGCATCGTGAACCTGAAAACAGAGACGACTATGGGAACAGCTTACAAAATCCGATGCAAACACTGCGGAGCGCAGTTCGACCACTACATGCAACCCGGCTACGGCATCCTTCCGGCCTGTGTCGGCTGCGGCGAATACGTCGAGACCGAGACAGCCATCCGCTGCCCGGCCTGCCGGCGCCGGCTGAACAACACGCAGGAGGAGTTCAACGAGCAGGTCGAGGTGACCTACCAATGGGACTGAACCCGCAAAAAAAGCCGTTTGCAAAGTGCGGAAATCCCCGGAAAATTCTTATCTTTGAAGAGAATTTACAATTTTTCGGACACGTATGACACACTTGCAGGAGGGGGACAAGGCCCCCGACTTCCGATCCACGACGCAAGACGGTGAGCCGCTGACGCTTGCCGACCTTGCCGGACAGCGTACCATCCTCTATTTCTACCCCAAGGACAACACCTCGGGGTGTACGCTCGAGGCCCAGAGCCTGCGCGACGGACGCGAGGAACTTGCCCGCAGGGGCTTCCGCATCGTCGGGGTAAGCCCCGACAGCGAGCGGTCGCACCGCAACTTCTGCGACAAGCATGCGCTGAACTTCACGCTGCTGGCCGACACCGACCATTCGGTGTGCGAGGCCTACGGCGTGTGGGCCGAGAAATCGATGTACGGACGCAAATACATGGGCGTACTGCGCACGACCTTCGTCATCGACGCCGAAGGCCGCATCGAGAAGATCTTCACGAAGGTGGACACCAGGAACCACTACCGGCAGATCCTCGACGCCTACGACCGGCAGGAGGGGTGACCATGAAACGCGCGGGGCGGATCATCCGGATCGTCGGCATGTGGGGAGTTCTCGCCGCCACGGCGGGAGCGCTCCGGAGCGATGCGGCGCCCGCCGTGCAGGTCCCGCCGGCAGGGGAGCTTACGACAGGAAGGCACGAGGCCGACGGATGTCTGACCCGCTCGGCAGAAACCCGGATGCAGACGCTCCGCTTCGGGACAACGGACAACAGCCCCTCGGCCGACCTGGAGTGGTTCCGCGACGAGGTCGATCCCCTGCAGCGGGAGCGGCGCGAACTCGAGCGGATGATGCGCCAAAGGGCCCGCGAGCAGGCCGTGGAGATCACACAGGCGGCACAGCGCGGCGACAGCCCCCGGGATCCGGGGATCGAGGCCGCAGGATGGCGCCTGAGCGTCGGCAACAACGGCAACTGGAGCCCCTATCCGGACCGGGAGCTCGACGCGCGGGTGATCCGCTACCCGATGCGCGACATCCGCGAACTGGACCGGGAGCGGCAGAAGGCCGGGCCCCCGAAACCCGCCCGCCCGCCGAAATAGGAGGCCGCACACAAGCCTCCGCACCGGGCGGCAAAACCGGGCGGACAGAAAGAAACAATTTGAAAAACGACAACAACTTAGCGAAAAGCATGGCAGAAAAAGTACAGGTGAACCCGGACAAGCTCAAGGTCTTGAACGCGGTGATGGAGAAGATTGAAAAGGACTTCGGCAAAGGGTCGATCATGCGTATGAACAGTACGGAGGTGAACGACATTCCGGTGATACCCACCGGATCGATCACCCTCGACATGGCGCTCGGCGTGGGCGGATACCCCAAGGGGCGCGTCATCGAGATCTTCGGCCCCGAATCGTCGGGTAAGACCACGCTGGCCATCCACGCCATCGCCGAGGCCCAGAAGGCCGGAGGCATCGCGGCGTTCATCGACGCCGAGCACGCATTCGACAGCTTCTACGCCCAGAAACTCGGCGTGGACGTGGACAATCTGCTCATCTCGCAGCCCGACAACGGCGAGCAGGCCCTCGAGATCGCCGACTCGCTGATCCGTTCGAGCGCCATCGACATCATCGTCATCGACTCGGTGGCGGCCCTCACGCCCAAGGCCGAGATTGAGGGCGAGATGGGCGACGCGAAGATGGGACTGCAGGCCCGCCTCATGTCGCAGGCCCTGCGCAAACTCACCTCGAGCATCTCGAAAACCAAGACCGTCTGCATCTTCATCAACCAGCTGCGCGACAAGATCGGCATCGTCTACGGCAACCCCGAGACGACGACCGGCGGAAACGCCCTGAAGTTCTACGCCTCGGTGCGCATCGACATCCGACGCATGTCGGTCATCAAGGACGGCGAGGAGCAGCTCGGCACCCGCACGAAGGTCAAGGTCGTGAAGAACAAGGTGGCGCCCCCGTTCAAGCGGGCCGAATTCGACATCATGTTCGGCGAGGGCATCTCGAAGATCGGCGAGATCATCGACCTCGGAGTCGATTACGGCGTGATCAAGAAGGCCGGATCGTGGTTCTCCTACGGAGACAAGAAGATCGGGCAGGGACGCGACGCCGTGAAGGAGCTGCTCAAAAAGGACGAGGCGCTCGCCGCGGAGATCGAACAGAAGGTGCGCGACGCCATGAAAAACAAGAAGGACGAGTAATCGAACAAGCCTATGGGATATACTGCCGAGGATGAGGCCCTGATCAAGGAGAAGTGGGACGACCTGTTGCTCTCGTGCACGAAGATCTGCAAGAACGACGAGGACTGGAACTTCATCAAACGCGCATTTTTCCTTGCCAAGGAGGCACACGAGGGGGTACGGCGCCGCTCCGGCGAACCGTACCTCCTCCATCCCATTGCAGTAGCCAAGATCGTCATCGACGAGATCGGACTCGGCGTGAAGTCGGTCGTTGCGGCCCTGCTGCACGACGTCGTGGAGGACACGGAATACACCGTGGAGGACATGGAACGGATCTTCGGTCCGAAGATCGCCTCGATGGTGGACGGGCTGACCAAGATGTCGGGCGTCTTCAACGCCGACACCTCGGAGCAGGCCGAATACTTCCGCAAGGTGCTCCTCACGCTCTCGGACGACGTGCGCGTCATCCTGATCAAGATCGCCGACCGCCTGCACAACATGCGCACGCTCGGCTCGATGCCCCTGAACAAACAGATCAAGATCACGGGCGAGACGATCTACCTGTTCGCCCCGCTGGCCTACCGGCTGGGGCTCTATTCGATCAAAAGCGAGCTTGAGGACCTCTGCATGAAGTACCGCTTCCCGCAGCAGTATGCCGAAATCACGCAGAAGCTCCACGAAAGCGAAGCCTCGCGCCGGGAGTTCATCGACAAGTTCAACGCCCCGATCATCGCGGCTCTCAACCGCGACAACTTCAACTACGAGATCTCGGGGCGCGTGAAAAGCGTCTACTCGATCTGGTCGAAAATGCAGCGCAAGCAGATCCCCTTCGAAGAGATCTACGACCTGTTTGCCATCCGCATCGTCTTCAAGCCGCTGCCGTTCCCTTCGGAAAAGACCCAGTGCTGGCAGATCTACTCGACGATCACCGACATCTACACCCCCAAGCCCGACCGACTGCGCGACTGGATCTCGATGCCCAAGGCCAACGGCTACGAGGCGTTGCACTCAACGGTGATGGGCCCCGACGGCGTATGGGTCGAAGTGCAGATCCGCACGCAGCGCATGGAGGACATTGCCGAACGCGGATTTGCAGCCCACTGGAAGTACAAACACGCCACGATCTCGCAGGACGAGGACGAGTTCGACAAATGGCTCAAGCAGATCCGTGCGGCGCTGAACAGCCCGACGGAGAATGCCGTAGACTTCCTGGATAACTTTAAGTTATCGCTGTATACATCTGAAATAGTAGTATTTACTCCAAAGGGCGAAGCCCGAAAAATGCCGTTCGGAGCCACTGCGCTGGACTTCGCATACGACATCCACTCGAAGATCGGCAACAACGCCATCAGCGCGAAGATCAACCACAAGCTCGAACCGATCACCACGCAGATAAACAGCGGCGACCAGATCGAGATCATCACGGCCGACACGGCGCGCCCGAAGCCCGAGTGGCTGGAGATCGTCACCACGGCCAAGGCCAAATCGGCCATCAAGAGTTTCCTCAAACGCGAACGGCAGAACAACATCGAGCGCGGCATGCAGCTGCTCGAAGAGAAGATGAAATCGCTCAATATCCAGCTCAGCGGCAGGGTATTGCGCAAGATCGTGCCGATCTACGAGTGCAACAACAAGGAGGAGCTCTACAGCAAGATCGGAGCGGGAATCATCTCGCTCGACGATCTGGAAAAGGTGCTGAAGGTCAATGCCAAGAGCAAGATACTAAAATTCTGGACCCTCTTCATCCCGCAGAAAAAGGAGGAGGGCGACGAGACCCCGCAGCCGGGCGATATCGCCCCGGCAAAGGACCTGCCGGACAACGAACCGCAGTTCGAGATCGCCGACTGCTGCAAGCCCATACCGGGCGACAAGGTCGTCGGCTACCGCGACCCTGCTACGGGACGGATCATCGTCCATAAGGCCACATGCGACGAACTGAACCGGCTGGCCGCACAGTACGGCAAGAACATCGTCAAGGAGGAGATCAAATGGTCGCAGCACAAGGCCATGTCATATCTGGTCACGCTCGAACTGCGCGGAATCGACCGGCAGGGGCTGCTGCTCGACCTGGCGAAGGTCGTCAGCGACGATTTCAACATCAACATCCGCGAAGTGAACATCCACAGCCACGACGGCATCTTCGAAGGCAACGTCAGCCTCTACGTCAAGGATGCCGAGAGTCTCAGCGCCGTCATGGACAAGATGCGAAAGATCAAGGGAATAGAAACCATCAAACGCAAGTTGAACTGACAGGGATGGATACCTCCACGATCATATGGATAATCGTTGCGGGAGCGGCCATGCTTCTCTCGCAGCCGAATCGGAAGAAGCGGCGCAGACCTTCGACACCCGAAGGGGAGCAGCCGCAGCAGACAGCGCCGCAACGACCGGCCAGCCGGACGCAACCGGCCGGGCAGCCCCAACAGGCAGGCATGCCGACACCGGCATCGCCGTGGCCGCTCCCGGGCTTTCCGGACATCTTCGCCGAGAAGCAGCCGGCCACGGCCCGGACGGAAGCGTCATCCCGGCCGGCCAACGCCCCCCGGAAACCCCGAAGCCCCAAACAGACACAGGCCCAACGTATGGGCAGCCGCACTGAAACGCGGGCCAACCAGAGTACGACCGCTGCGGCCGGGCAGCGTCCGGCCGGAACACCGGCCCAGGAACCGGCCCAGGAACCGGCCCAGGAGGCGCAATTCGGGCCGCAGGAGGAGTCTGCAGCCCGGATTGCCGCGGAGTTCGACCTGCGCCGGGCCGTGATCTATTCGGAGATTCTGAAGCCCAAATTCGAGGAGGAATAGACGGAACACAAGCGACCGATTCGGGACGGCCCCGGGCAAGGGACGGGCGCCCCGGGCAGGTTGCAACCACATTACCGCCCGGCAGCGGCAACACCCGACAAAGGCAACGCCCGACAAAGACGAGCCCCGACAAAGGCAACACCCCGGAATACCCTAAAAAAGAGGATGCCGGCAGCGTTGCAAAAACGCGAGGTACAGAAAGAAGGCCCGAATCGAAAGTGTTGTCCCCGGGAACTACGCAAAGAAGCGACAGAAAAGCCTGAAAACGTCGAAAACGACCACATAACACATCCATGAGCAATCCACACACCGAGACAGAGAGGGAAAGACCCGAACAGCACAAGATGACACCGGAAGAACGTCGCTGGAGGAGTTCAGCGGAAAACCCCGAAAAGCTGCAACGCTCGCTGCGGGGCATGCGCCTGTTGCTGGGACTTGAAGGCGCTTTCGTCGCAGCATGGGTCATTGCGGCCTGCTTCGGGCACAAACTGGCAGGGGCAGGAAGCATGATCGTAATCATCGGATGCGGCATCTGCCTCCTGCTCGGAATGCGCAACACCAAACGGCTATTGGCACGGCACAATACACCGGAAGAGACGCCCCGCAACGGAAACGAGACGAAATAAGAGAAACCGAATCAAAAAACAAACACCATGGCAACGATTTTTTCCCGCATCATCGCAGGGGAGATCCCCTCGTACAAGGTCGCCGAAGACGACCGCTACTACGCATTCCTCGACATCAATCCGCTCACCAAAGGACACACACTCGTAGTCCCGAAACAGGAGGTCGATTACCTGTTCGATCTCGACGACGAGACACTGGCCGGGATGATGGTCTTCGCCAAGAAGGTAGCCGCACGAATCAAGCGCGAAATAGATTGCGCGAGGGTCGCAGTGGTCGTCCTGGGCATGGAAGTTCCCCATGCGCACATCCATCTGATCCCCATCAAGGACGAAAATGACGTCGATTTCCACCGCGAAAAGCTCCAGCTGACTCCGGAAGAGTTCCGCGAAATCGCCGACAAACTCGCCAGGTAGGCGGTTGTTGAAAAGTCTGTAACCGACAGATAAAGAGTCGGGTAGTGAGTTATTAACACTACCCGGCTCTTTTTTATTTAACATAATGTATCGAAAATCAACAAAGGAGCGTAAAAAAGTCCGATAACGATCGGAAATACGGGAAATTTTCTGAAAAAAGCGGCCAAAAGGGTAGGGTGTTTACAAATGTAAACACGATAAAAAGCAATTTATTTCCATTTGTAATCACATCAGGAAAACAGAAGCTGTCGATATCTCGGTTGATAGTTACATATGTAAATTATGCAGTCCGGGGTATATTCACCCAATTTTAACACACTTTTCGCGAATCAAAATATTAAACATACAAACTTAATACGCTAAAAACCAGTAGTTACATAAAATACATAAAGCAACACTTTAAGTTAGCGAAGCAGGGAAGCTCTTAAATCAGCAGACAAAGCCATAATGAATATACCGCAAGACTAACAACCATAAAAACCAGCTATTTATATGTGGTCATATAAAGTATAAAGTAAATAATAGGTGAGAGGCGCTGTTTAACCATATTTTGTTATTTACAATTGTAAACCTTTTCAACAGTTATTAACATTTTACAAATGTAGTATTTTCTTGTTTTACAAAAGAAAAATGTTTATTTTTGTAAAAAATTACGCCGATGAGGGAAAAATTGCTCGATTTGATGAAATCCGAGGGTTTGAAGCCGAGCCAGCTCGCCGAACTGCTCGGGGTCAATCCGGCCGGAATCTCCCACATTCTTGCCGGACGCAACAAACCGGGATTCGATCTGCTGCAGAAAATTCTCAGGAGGTTTCCGCAGATCAACCCCGACTGGCTGCTGCTCGACTCGCAACAGATGTACCGTGCGGAAAACGGAAAAAGGTCGCCGGATGCAAACGAAGGACGCACGCCCGACGCCGCATCCGATCCGGAACGCGGAACCCCGGTATCGGGCAGCGGATCATTCGGCGGACTATTTGCGGGATCGGGAATGCCGGCCTCACGGAACAGTGCCGGCCCGCTGCCTGATGGAGGAAGAGCCGACAGCCGGAGAAGCGACGGAATGTCCGGATTTCCGGGAAACGGACCGGATGGCGGACCCCAGCACGCTTCGGGGGAGAGCCCGGAGTGCAGGATACAGAATGGCGTTCGGGCCGGAGAGCGGGTCCCGGTTACGCGGGTAGTCATCTGCTACGCCGACGGAACGTTCGAAAGTTACGCCCCGACAAGGCGATAAAATCGGGCGGCATGCCCCGAAGTACGGAATATCGCAATCTCAAAGGGTTTCGCCAAGTTCCGGAAACCCGGAATTACGTGTCAGAACGGGATATGGAGGCGGTATCCGGGAAGGAGTCGGCCGCGACAGAAATTCACGGAAAGGATCATCCGCAATAGCAAACCGCCAATGGACCTTTGTTGCATACGTGCACTCCGCGCGGAAGAATACGGCAGGCTGAAGGAGTTTCTCTACGAAGCGATCTTTCTGCCGGACGGCGCACAGCCCTTGCCTCGCGAAGTGACTGACGATCCGTCGCTGAGGATCTACTGGGAAGGGTTCGGCAGAGAACCGGACGATCGGGCCCTGTGTGCCGAGGCAAAGGGGCAGATCATCGGTGCAATCTGGTGCCGGATGTTGCCCGAGGGATTCGGGCATGCGGATAGGCGGACGCCGGAGCTGGCTCTGGCGGTTCTTGCGGCTTACAGGGCGCAAGGGATCGGGAGTCGATTGATCGGGCAGATGCTCGAGGCGCTGCGGGAGGCCGGATATGCGCAGGTCTCGCTGGCCGTGCAGCAGGCCAACCGGGCACATCGGCTCTATCGCCGGTTCGGATTCGAAGTCATCCGGGAGACTCCCGAAGAGTTCATCATGGTCAAATCGCTGCGGTAGAATCAACAGCATCGAAGACACACGCGCAGCAACCGGAGGCACTGCACACCGGCCGGCCGGTGAATAGTCGGCTGCAAAACCGGTCCCGGCAGCAAACATCCACACAACGACACGAACCGCCCGGCTTTCCCGGGCTGTCATCCACAATCGGAAAAGAGATCGCGACAGGCGTTTGTCGGGGCAATCCGACAACTGCACGTGCCACACACAACCTAATAACAGCATAACAACTTAAAAACACAAGACTTCGCGGCAGCACGGAAGCCCAGAATGTGGGGGCAAAAGTGAAATAATATTTATATTATGTTAAATAATAACAGCGAATAAGCTGACACAGCACACATAACCCACTCATGGTGAGTTTCCTGAACACTTCGAGATACTCCAAACTCAAAACTCAAAACTCAAAACTCAAAACACGAAAACGGAGACCTTATTATATACTGCAGCACACCGGCAACCACACATCGTCAAACATTCTACAGGATCAGAACCATGAGGCCGACCGGTATACGTGTCTATCCCAGCACCTTACAGTCCATATGCCAAGGAAATGACCAGCCAATCACATGGGGAACAGCACCCGCTCGTGAACGTGAACAAAGGTGTAAAATGTGGTCGAATATTTGGTTTATACCATAAACTTGTTTATATTCACAAAAGCGATACGGAGAAGACGGGCAAACCGGTCGCAACGCTCAAGAGTGCGAACAAGCAGTTCATCGGCCAGATGGCCCGTCCAAACTCGATTGACAAAGGAGCAAGAGCGCACGGAAAAATACAAATAACTGAAAACGAATGATAAAACGGCCATTGAAAGGCAGCGGAAGCAACCGAAAAACAGGATGACCGATGCAGAAAGCTGCAAGCCGCAGGCAAAGGACGGATGGACCGACGCAGCCGGTGAGACGGTGAAAGTGGGAAAAAGCGGTTCGAACCGACGGCAACGGGCGAAAAGGCTGCAGGGCCGTAGGACGTTGGTCCGACACAAGGCGGCGGCATCAAGACACGAGCAACGAAACACAGGCAGAGAAGAACACAGCAGAGAAGCGCGGACAAAGGGATACTGGCTGGAGAAAAACCGGCAGCAGTCCACAGGCACACCGAACCGAAAGACAAGACAACCGCAAGATGATGACACGCAGGAAGAACTACCCTACCGAACAGAAAACGATGCGGTCGGCGGCCATACTGCTGGCCGGGATATCGCTCTTCATGACCTTTTTCATTGCCCTCTGGAGCTGGAACAACCCTGCCGGCTTCATCAGATACATAGGTATCGATCCATCGGCCCTCAAGATCCCGGGGGCCTGGATCCTCGCAGCAGCTGCGGCCGTCGGCTACATTGTCTGCACGGCCCGCATGATACCGACGGTGCGCCGGAATCTGTTCCGATTCAAAGGCGCGCTCAAGTGGATTGCCGTATATGCGGCCTTCACGGGCGGCATCGTGGAAGAAACGGTTTTCCGACGGATGCTGATGGAGTGGCTCGCCGACAATGGGATCAACACCCTCTGGCAGATCGGGATATCGGGCGTTGCATTCGGGCTGGTCCACATCTCGTGGGGCCTGCTCGGCGGGATTTCGCACATCGGAGCCGGTTCAGTCCTGGCCACCACGGTTCTGGGGCTCCTGCTGGCCCTTGTCTACGTGGTTGCAGCCCGCAACGTTCTGCCCGCCATCGCGGCACACACGTTGATCAACCTCTTCGTGGAACCCTGGCTGATCGTGCACGCAATCGGCTCGGCACAAGGGCGCAAGAAGCCCCAAGAGGAAGCGGACTACCCTGCCCCATGACCGGCACGGAGCGGGGATAAGGCCCGACGGCAGGGGGCGGAACGAAGCAAAGGACGAGCAGAAGATGATTTTTTACTATCTTTGCAGGAAAAATGTCCGGAGGATGAAAAGATACCTGACCCTACTCGCCGCGGTGTGGCTGCTTGCCGGCTGCGCCGAACCCCCGAAAACGGAGGGCGACACGCTCTGCGTCTCGATCCTGCCGCTGCGCAGCATCGTGGAAGGCATCGTCGGAGAGGACTTCCCGATCGAGGTGCTCGTACCGGCCGGGGCCAGCCCCGAGACGTTCGAGCCGACACCCAGGCAGTTTGTCGAACTCAACCGGGCCCGCATGATCTTCAGCGTCGGGCTGATCGACTTCGAACAGTCGCTGCTCCAAAAGCTCGAAGAGCGCGACAAGGTCGTCCCCCTGAGCCGGGGCATCGAACTCCTGGCCGGGTCGTGTGCACACATGCACGGCGACGACGGGGAGCACGGGCATGCACACGGCATCGACCCCCACGTCTGGACCTCGCCGCGGGCCCTGTCGATCATGGCCCGCAACGCCTACGAAGCGATCCATGCCGCATGGCCCGACTCGACGAAATACACGCTCAACCACGAGAGGCTGCAGGAGCAGCTGCGCGAACTCGACCGGCGCACGGCCGCGAAGATCGAGAAGAGCGGAGTGGACTATTTCATCATCTACCACCCTGCCCTGACCTACTACGCCCGCGACTACGGCATCCGCCAGGAGGCCATCGAGGCCGACGGCAAGGAGCCCTCGGCACGCCGGCTCACGGAGCTCATCCGCCAGGCCCGCCGCGACGGGATACGCAGGATCTTCTACCAGAACCAGTTCCCGGCATCGGTCGTCGAGGTCATCGCCCGCGACATCGATGCCGACTATGTGGAGATCGATCCGCTCCGGGAGGATGTGATCGCCAACATCGATGCAATAACCGATTCGATCGTCCGGCCATGACCCTCGTTTCACTCCACCACGTCAGCGTCGCATACGACGGCTGCGAAGCACTCCGGGATGTCGATCTGCAGATCGATGACAGGGACTTTCTCGGAGTCATCGGCCCCAACGGAGGCGGCAAGACAACCCTCGTGAAGGCCATACTCGGAACGGTGCCCTACACGGGCGAAATCGTCCTCTCGCCGGAGCTCTTCCGCGGCGAGGAGCGGCTGATCGGCTACATGCCCCAGCTGTCGGAATTCGACCGCGCATTCCCGATCTCGATCCTCGAGATCGTGCTCTCCGGGCTGCAGGGGCGACGCGGGTTCCGCTCGCGCTACACGAAAGCCGACCGGAACAAGGCCCTCGGTCTGCTCGAGGCTTCGGGAATCGCCGAAACGGCCCGCCACCCCGTGGGCGAAGTATCGGGCGGGCAGCTCCAGCGCGCCCTGCTCTGCCGCGCGGTGATCTCCGATCCGAAGCTGCTGATCCTCGACGAGCCCACGAACTTCGTGGACAACCGCTTCGAAAAGGAGCTCTACAACACGCTCCGCACGCTGAACGACCGCATGGCGATCGTCGTCGTCTCGCACGACATCGGGACCATCACCAGCGTCGTCAAGGAGATCGTCTGCGTGAACCGCCGGGTGCACCGCCACCGGTCGAACATCCTCACCGAGGAGCAGCTGCGCAACTACGACTGTCCGATCCAGCTCCTCTCGCACGGCCACATCCCACATACCGTGCTGGAGCACCATCCCGGAGACGGGTGTTGCGACGAGGAGTGACGCCTCACGGAAGGCGGTTTCCGGCATGAAAACGCAATAACGACACGGTGCCGACCGTTTGTCTGAAAGAAACGGAATCCGGGCAGCGATCCGGTGATCTGTGGAAGGATTGTTGCTGCGGTCCGGGTATCAATCAAAAAACGGAGGTATTATGATCAGGTCATTGTTTCTGATACTGGCGCTGGCCGCAGGATGGTCGGCCCAGGCACAAACCGAGAAGCGCATCATCCCGAAATCCCAACAGCAGGCTGCGGAGCAGCGCAAGACAGACAAACGGCTGGAGGAGATCCAGGACTCGATCGACTATGTGAAAGCCGTGCAGGCGCTCGAGAACCTCGAGTTCGTGGTCGAGGCCGACCAGCTGGTCTTCAAACGCGGACAGAGCGCATTCGTGTCGTCATCGACGAACTTCATCTCAATGCACGACGACAAGACCGTCGTGCAGGTGGCACCGTTCAACGGCGGCGGGCCGAACGGCGTAGGAGGCATCACGGTCGAGGGCCGCGCGTCGGACATCAAGCTGAAGACCGACAAACGCGGAAACACCTACTTCACGATGAACGTCCTCGGCAACGGGATCTCGGCCATGGTGACCATCTCGATGGCCAAAGGGTCGAACCGCGCATCGGTGACGGTAAATCCCAACTTCAACTCGAACCGGATTACGCTCAACGGCATACTGATACCGGCCGAGGAGTCGCGCGTCTTCAAGGGAAGGGCGTTCTGACCGCCGTGCGAACGGCCTTTTCTGGGGCCGGAACCGCCCGATGCCGGGATAACCAAACGAAAACGACGCAGGGATCCGAAGATCCTGCGTCGTTTTTTTCTGTCCGGCCCCGTCCTGCCCTTTCCCTGCACGGCGTCTGCCGCCGCAGGGAGCACTACCCTGCCGTCGGCACACCGACCGGGTCCGGTCCGAAAGACGGAGACGGGAACGGCACAAAGGGGATTACTTCTTCTCGCCGTTGATGGCGCTCAGCTTCTCGAAGAGCTTGCCGAACTCGGCGTCCATCTCGGCGCGCAGGGCTGCATAGTGCTTGCGCACGAGCGAGCGGTTGTGCGGCTCGGCCGGATTCATCGCCTTGGAGAAGAGCGTGTTGCGCAGGGCAACGGCCTCCTGCATCACTGCAAAGATCTCCTGCTCCTTCGACGGCTGGAAGCAGATCGCCATATCGCAGTCGAATACGACCTCTTCGAGGCAGTAGTCGATCTCCTTTTTCAGGACTCGTAAATTTGCCATTTCGTTTATCGTTTAAAAATTTGCTGAAGGCAAAGATAGGAAATCCTTTCGGATTATCCAATTATTTTCCAGGATGCCAACATGCAAAAGCACCGTTCAGTCGGCAAACGGGAGGCAACCAGACTCGGGCGAAACGAAGCGAACGGAAAAAAGGCAGGATTTTCTTATCTTTGTTCTCCGCATCAACGCGCCGTCCGACACGCATATGACCAAAATTCCCGAACATAGAACCTCCGACCTGTCGGATTACGGTTTCGCACTGAAGGAGACCCGGCCCGAACAGGCGCAGGACTTGATCAACTACACACACCGGGACGAATACTTCGTCTTCGGGGTTGTCGAACAGGGATCGTGCCGGCTCGAAATCGACGTTCGGGAGCTCCGCTGCCCGCAGGGAACCGTCGTGGTACTCCTTCCCGAACAGGTCCACACGTTTCTTCAGGCAGAGCGGTTGAAGGGTTACATGCTTGCGGTCGATCCGGTATTCGTGGACGAGACAACCCGGCTCATCTTCGAACGATATGCCCTCGACTCGGAACCCGTACCGCTGGAAGAACCACAGCGCGACGAACTGTCCCGACTGCATACGCTGCTGAAGAAGAGAATGGATGCGGCACCGGCCGATGAAACGGAGCGGGCGGTAGTCAGGCACCTTGCGGGAGCGATGGTCGCCATCATCGCCGGAGTGTTGCAGCACCGCGCCGGGCTGCGGTCCACCAGCCCGCGGATGATCGGGCTGACACTCGAATTCAAAACGCTGCTCAAACAGTTCGTGCACATCAGCAGAAGCCCGGCCTTCTATGCCGAACGGATGCACGTATCTGCCGCCTACCTGAACGAAGCCGTAAGGACGACGACCGGATTGAGCGCAACACGGAACATACGGAATGAAATCGTCATCCGCGCCAAGAGGATGCTCGCACACTCCCGGACAGACATACAGGAGATCGCCCGCGAACTGGGATTTGAAGACTGCGCCTACTTCTCCCGTCTCTTCTCGTCTGTAACACACGTCAGCCCCTCCGAATTCAGGAAAAGATACCCCGGATAGTCCAGACATTGCCCCGATCCGTCCAACCGGAGCGAAGAGCGGAGGCCATACCTTTGCAGGCGGAACAACGTACCCCTCGAGACACATCATGGCTACCGACAGAAAAACATTGCTGCGCACGGACCGAACGCTGGTCCCGCTCTTCCTGCTGACCGTCTGGTCCGGAATGGAACTCCATGCGGCCGGGCATTCCGCCCGCCCCGAGGCGATCGGCATATGGTCCGCCGCACACATCGCCGCGAGTGCTGCCTTCATGGCTGCATCGATCCTCCACATCGTCCACCACCGGAAATGGTATACGGCGCTTGCCGGCGGAATCGGCAGTCGGAGCAGAATGACCCTCCTGCTCTCGGTCTGCTTCCTTGCTGCGGCACTCTCGGGTGTCGCCACACTCTTCGACGACGGGTTGGGACTCTTTCACTACAAGACCGGATTGCTGCTTGTGCCTGTCGGACTGCTGCATCTGCTCAAACGGCTGCGCATCCTGACCGGACAAGGCTCCGGAAAGCGGGTCCGGCACTTCCCGGGAAGAGACCGGTTCAACGGGCATGCAGGTCCCGGGTTACGGTAAGGAGGCCAGGAACTTACCATCTCCCGGTCAAAAGAGAGACCGGAAAGACATGAGCCCCGGGATCCGCAAGGGATCCCGGGGCTCGTTTCAGGGCCGAGACAGACAGCCTCCGGAACTACATCCGCTCGGGGACGTCGATACCCAGCAGCGCCATGCCGCGGCGGATAACCCGGGCCACCTGCTGCGCCAGCTGCAGGCGCATCGTGCGGACGGCGGCATCCTCCTCGCGCAGGATCGAATGGTCGTGGTAGTAGCCGTTGAAGCTCTTGGCCAGTTCGTAGACGTAGGCGCCGATGATCGAAGGCGCGAAGTTGTCGCCCGCAGACTTTACGACGGCGGGATACTCCGTCAGCGACTTGACCAAAGCGATCTCCTCGGGCAGGTAGGCAACCCCTTCCGGTACGGCCGAGAAGTCGATGCCGGCCTCGGCGGCCTTGCGCAGCACGGAGCAGATACGCGCGTGGGTATATTGGATGAAGGGGCCCGTGTTGCCGTTGAAGTCGATCGACTCGCGCGGGTCGAAGAGCATCGTCTTCTTGGGATCGACCTTCAGGATGAAGTACTTGAGCGCACCGAGACCCACCATCGTCGAGACGGCCTCGGCCTCCTCTTCCGTGCAGCCGTCGAGCTTGCCCAGTTCGGCCGACATCTCGCGGGCGGTCTGCACCATATCGGCAATCAGGTCATCGGCATCGACCACCGTGCCCTCGCGCGACTTCATCTTGCCCTCGGGGAGCTCGACCATGCCGTACGAGAGGTGCGTGATGTGGTCGCTCCACTCGGCGTAGCCCAGTTTCTTGAGCACGAGTTTCAGCACCTGGAAGTGGTAGTTCTGCTCGTTGCCCACGACATAGATCATGTCGTCGAGACGGTTGTCCTCGAAACGACGGTAGGCCGTGCCGAGGTCCTGCGTCATGTAGACCGACGTACCGTCGCCGCGCAGCAGCAGCTTCTCGTCGAGGCCGTCGCCCGTCAGGTCGATCCACACCGAGTTGTCGTCGCGGCGGTAGAAGACCCCCTTGCGGAGCCCCTCCTCGACGAGCGACTTGCCCAGCAGATAGGTCTGCGACTCGTAGTAGACCTTGTCGAAATCGACGCCCAGCGCCTTGTACGTGACGTCGAAGCCCTCGTAGACCCAGCCGTTCATCGTCTCCCAGAGCGCGTAGACCTCCGGGTCCTTCGCCTCCCACTTGCGCAGCATCTCCTGCGCCTGGAGCATGATCGGCGCATGCTTCTTGGCCTCCTCCTCGCTCTGGCCCTGGGCCATGAGCTCCTTGATCTGGGCCTTGTAGTGCTTGTCGAACTCGACGTAGTACTTGCCCACCAGGTGGTCGCCCTTCATGCCCGACGAGGCGGGCGTCTCGCCGCC
>ULTF01046743.1_pt1 | contig 16343 bp, 19 predicted proteins | sample 1957371 | NCBI WGS metagenome assembly ULTF01 (sample SAMEA4835727, study PRJEB28245) | human gut metagenome | biome: gut microbiome; material: fecal sample | place: Denmark | collected 2008
AATTTCAGTGTCTATCTCCTTCAAATTGGTTAAAGTATCTTTTTCGTAATTTTTGATTATATCAGCAAGCATTTTGTTACTTTCTTCTAATTTGTTAATTGCATTATCTAAAATTTTACTTTCTGTTTGTTGCTGAGAATATTCTAAATATTCATGGTAACACCATGGTCCGGCTATAGCTATAAGAAATGCTAAAACTGCCCATATCCTTTGATTTTCAGGAATCATGCCAAGCACCTTTTTTAACTGTTTTGATAGGTCTGTATAAATATCTGAACATCCATCCACCACTTTGAATGGGATTTCTAAAGTTTCTCTTTCTTCGTTTGTAAGTCTGCGAATATCCGTCGAGTTATATTTCAGGTATGTTCCTATTTTGTATATAAGATCTTGATAATTTATAATTATTTGAGCAGTGGGTTTATTTATAGCCGCTTTATATTTTTCATAACATATATTTATTTTAAATAAATCAGTTTCTTGCAAAAGTAACTCAATATCAAGATCATTGTTTTTTATAAAATTTTGCAGGACACTTACCGGATTCTTAAGTTGTTGTATCGTTGACATAAAATACATCCATTTATTGAAAATATCTTATTTATTCTACTCAAACAAAAAAAGAAAATCAATAAAAATCATCTGCTAAGCCCCGGATATTTTTTCACGGTATAGTTTTCTGCAGGAAAGGATTTGTTGCCAATATCCATCATTCTGGCGGTGGCGGATATTTTTGATATATCGGCGGTGATTTCCGTTATTACCAAAGTGATTGGCGGGTCCATTTGCGGATAGCTTAAATCGCTTGATAAATACGGACGATACGTCATCTCAATCATATCTTGGGTTTCAATAGCTTGATCCAAATAACGCATAATCTCGATTGAAACATTATCTAAAGATAAGCTAATTTTCGGTACCGGAATATTTTCTACCGGCGGAAGTTGTAAATCAAAGGCTAAAGCGATAAATTCAACGTCTTTACCACCATCTAGCGGCGCATTGTCTTCCAGCCTGCAGGTGTGATTAACATTATCGCGCACAACCCGAATAGCGGTTGAATTGCCGTTTTCATCTTTGAAAGCCGGATGCCTTAGCTCCAAGGTGTGTAAAATTACAACATCACTCGGAGCTGAAGCATAAGCCTCTTTTAAGGCTTCAGATAAGGTATTGTCTGTCATTTTTTAGGCTTTTCCATTATAAGTAATTTTAACATAACCGGCACTTCCGAGGGTACTTGTAAAGCTGGCACTACCTGAATACCTTGTTGTAGCACTTCCTGCAGAACCACTTCCATAAGGGGGATATGGTGAATTTACAATACTGGTTGATATTGTACCATCGCGGTTTCCAGTGTACCAGCGATTAAATGTTCCTGCATTTCCATTACTTATAAGAACAGATGATACTAAAGCAGAACTATCGTAAGAATTGACAACTCCAGCCGCACCACCTTGTTGAACGACAGGATTCCCCCAACCAGCTTTTCCAGCTCCACCACCGCCAGCGGAACAAAGCAAACCGACACTTGATGCTTCGCCATTTGTAGAAGCTGATGTACCAGCACTTGATATTGTTGCAGATTTTCCCAAAGCTCCTACAATTACAGAGAGAGTTCCGGCACTAATCTTAAAGATTCCTCTCACAACAGCACCAGAACCACCACTGGCAGATACAGCTATAGTATATTGTGTTCCGCCCAGAGCCATTTGACCACATCCACCGCCACCACCGACCACAATCACTTCATATAATCCGTCTATAGGAATATTAACTGAATATATTCCGGCTGTCGCATTTTCAAACACAACTTCGCCCTTCTTTAGGATTTCTTCCTCAGAATTTGCAAATAATAGGCGTTTTGAAAATATTTCAATCATTCTGCTGCTCCTGTTGCGATTGCCCCAACTACCCAATGAGAACCATTATATTCATAAATAATATTATATTGCCCACTTTCAAATTTAGGAGCGGTTTTGGTAAAGTAATTGCTTGTTCCCAAATTAATGGTTTTCTTTGAAGCTAAATTCATCTGAACCAAAATTTGATGAAAGGCATTGTTATCGCTTACCGTAGGCAAAGCAAAAGTAACATTTCCAGTTGGAGCAATGCGATTAATGGAATTATCTGTCAAAGATATCGTTCCACTTGCGGCAAGTGTTGTAACGCTAATAGTTTTAAGAGCATATGTTGAGGCGATATCATTGCCATTTGCATCTGCTATAGCCTTGTTTGCGGTAGCGTTTTTATCAAGTTTTTGACTAAGTGCAGCATGAACAGCCCCGGAAGTAAGGACATTTACCGAACCTGAAACCGGAGCGTTTTCCAATTTTACTTTTCCGGCAACAGAGGTTGATGCTGTCGGAATATTATCTGTATATGGATAAAGATAATCTCCGTCCAAGTTTTTTAATCTTACATTTCTGTTTACCATGTTATTTTCCTACATTTCTTCAAATGAAATTACATCTGTTAATTTGGCATAAGTTTGAACAATATTATTACCATCAGCGTCCGCGGTTGCTTTTGCCGCGGTTGCATTAGCGGCTAAAGCTCCAACATCTGCCGCAGATAGGCTGATATTTGAGGTCAACGGTTTATTATTGATTGTACGAGAAGACGGTACAAATCCTGTTAAATCAACTTTTGCGGATTCTAAAGCGGAGAGCTTGAAATAGCCTATTTGAACAAAACCATCTGTTTCTATAGATGTAATTAATGCTTCGTCTGTGCTGTACGTATAAGCGGAAGAACTATCTGCAACAGCATAAACCCATAAATCAGGAACATTTTGTGTTTGTAAATAAAAAGCATCTCCCACTTTATAATCTTTTTTCACAGCAGAATTTACAGCACTAACCAATTCATTATAAGAAGCGAAGGCTGTAGCTCTGACACGTCCTTCAGCAAGACTTTTGGCAGTATTTGCCAATGTTTCGATTTCGCTTAGTTCTGTTTTGGTGGCATAAGTATCTGAAATTACATTTCCTGCCGAATCTGCCGTTGCTTTTGTCGCTGTTCCTGATATATCAAGTTTACTATCCAGCGCTGTTTTTGCTCCGCCAGACGTTAAAGCATTAGATGAATTTGCCTTAGGGGTATCATCTAATTGAACTTTACCGGCGATTTCGGTTGTTGCTGTTGGGATATTTTCTGTATAGGGATACAAATAATCTCCATTAGCATTTTTTAGTTTAATATTTTTAATTTCCATAGTTTTCTCCTTCTTTAAGTTTCTTCATAAAAAATTACGTCCGAAATTCGGGCGTAGGTTTTACCGATGTCATTACCATCAGCATCGGCAACAGCTCTTTCAACGGTTTGCTTGGAAGCATTGGCTAATGCTTGGGCTACTGCTCCTGATGTAATCAAATTACCGCTTCCGCTTGTAGGTGTATCATCCATACAAAGCCGAGTTGCCGGAATTTTGCTTGTATCCATTGTCATATTTAAACCTCCGTCATTTCTTCATAGACAATCGCACCAACCAAAGTCGATAAAGTTTGAATATCTTGTAAATATTTAATGCTCCATCGTTCTCCTGCGGTTAAAGGCGATAAAAGCTCTATACTCCGCCCATCTGCTGATAAATCATAGTTTTGCGGTAATAAAATAGTATTCTCAACAACCACCGATAAGATTTGACCGCTTACCCCTAATACAGCACCATTTAGCGAAAGAACCTTTTGATTAGCCGTCGCCGTTCCGCTAACTTCTGTAGGATAACTGCCTATGGTTGTTTTTCTTGCTAATTCTACCCAACCTCTTGCAGAGTGAGTGCCACCGCACTCGGCAACTTCTTCATCTGTTCCTTCCGCCCAAATTTTTGCATTTTGGGAACCCTTTACATTTTCAAGAACAATTTTTTCAGATTCTTTACAAATAATAGCCTTCTCAGAGGCGGTTTGAGCCGCCGTTTGAGCTATTTCTACTATATTGTTACTTTCATTTGTAATAGTTGCACAGATATCTTTAATGGCCTTAGCTACACTTGGCACTTGTCCGCCTTCTGTAGAAACAACTGTAGTATCATTTCCGTGTACAATATTATGAAACAGCGATGAATCGGCTTCCGCTGAGTTAACCGCTGAACTTAGTTTATCTCTCATACTTGTCATGTATTTTCCTTTTTAATTCAATTTATAAGGTAATGAAGAATGAACTAAAATATGAAGTTTGGATGTCCAAAGTTCCAAAGTTACTAAATCTATTTCTGTTAAAACATCCATTTCATCTTCACTTAATGTCGGGCGGTCGCGGATTTCTAGTTCGGAGCTGATTTCCCATAGTCTGCCATTGAGTAAACTCGCTTCAAACTGTTGCGTAAATCTAGCGTCTTGTTCAATTAAGCCAATGCCGCCTAAAAGTGTGATGATGAACCATTCGCCGCCTTCTTGGGCATAATATTTGTACCAAACCTCAAATACGGCAAATTGCTCTAAATTGAATATCCATTTTACGGTTATTCGGCTCGGAGTTTGCGTATATCGCCGCCTTTGACGTGCCGGTCCGGCTTCCATTTCGGTTCTAACGATTGCTTCTCCGGGTTTTATCGCATAACCTTGTACTGTCGGATAAGGTAGTGTTTTTGGAAAATTTATTGTCATTTTATTCCTTCTGTTATATGTTTCTTCTCAAGGAGAAATTATGAGTGAAGTTTCAATTAAAATAATATGTGATAATTGTGGATATGAACTACAAGAGTCTGAAAAAATTTGCCCTAAGTGTCATAGTGAACAAAGAAAAGTTTTTATTCAAGTTTGCGAAAAAATACATATTTCCGATTGTCAACGCTTGAAGGCTAAAAACACTCAATACCCTAGTGACAAAAAATTACGTTATGATCTTATACAAGGAGATGTTCCATCTAACGTAACATATAATGGTAGAGCAAAGAAAAAACGTATCATTGATAAGGACAAAGATTACTATTACGAGCACGTGGAAGATTATGAAGGGAAAGTAATACACCATTGTGAAGAACCTCTTTCTAAACACTATAATCATGGAAGTGCAAAAAAGATTAACGATAACTCCCGTAAGCTGGATTAAGTGCATAGCGTTGTTCTAAAATTGGTGATAAACCTTCGCCTTTGCTGATGTTTTTGCCGATAGTGCTTTCGATTTGCTCAATAATGACATCAATAGATACGTTGCCGTCATTATCTTGATTTGAAGTTGCATAAGCCTTTGTGCCAGAAGCGTTATTATGAACATTTACATTAACACTTACCGGTGTTTTGCGGTTTAATTCACCACCGAGGGCTTGCATTTGTCCTTTGGTGAAGATTGTTTCACCGCGTTTAGCTATAATCGGAACTTCATCACCGACCAAACCACCGCTGTGGAATTTTGGAGCACCAATAAAGACTGCCGGATTTACAGCTTTACTTGCTAAATTATCAGCTCCGACAACTCCGCCACTATGTGCCATCGCAAAACCAAAATAACTGCTGATACCGGTTAAAAGAGGCATAGTGATTGATTGGCGAATTGCAATCTGCATCATATCGCTGATAATTGAATTAGCAAAATCGGAAAAACTAATCTTTCCTGTCGTAACAAAAGAAACAAGCGTGTTTTCCATATTAGAAAAGGCATTTTTTACTGCGTTTTCTGCTAAACTTGCAAAATCACTGAGTTCATTTTGTACATTTTGAAAACCACGCTTAAACCCGTCTTCCAAAGTTTTTGACGAGTTTAAGGCCGCTTCATTGGCTTTTTTTACCATGTCATCATAAACTTGATTAACTTGTTCTTTGTATTTTTCATAATCTCCGGCATTCGATTTTAGGTTATTGAGAGTGTTTTCTCGCCACTCATTAGCTTTGGCCATAGCTTGGTCATAAGGACTTTTTAGCTCTAAAACCTTTTGTTTGATATCTTCAAGCGTCTTTTTATAGCTGTCTGCTTTGATATCTGTTTTAGGCGTAACGGTCGTATCTTCTGTTTCTGCGTCAACTTCTACTTTAGGCCTTAGCTCTGGATTTTCTAAATAACTAAGTTCATCTCTGGCTTTCCTAGCATCTTCTTCCGCGGCCTTTAATAAAAGAAGTTTATTTTGGATTTCTTGAGCTTGTGGCTGAAAATCAGGATATTCAGCCGCCAATTTCCAAATTTCTTCCTCATAACGCTCTAAATCAATTTTAGATTGACGTAAAACATTAGCCCAATCTTTTGCGTAAACCTCATAATCTTCTAAAAGAGCGTTTGGCGTAAAACGAGTTAAAAAAGATAATCCACCGGTATTTTTTAACTCTTTTCGCAAGTCTTTTATATTTTGCTCGGCGGTTTTAAGTTTTAAGCCCCATTCAGCCAAAGCCATGTCTTTGGTTTGTTCGGCAGAGAACTTTGTCGCTTCTTGAGCAGTAGCCTTGAGTTCATCTTGCAACTTCTTTAAAGTTTCTGCGTGGTCTTTAGCGGCTTTTTTAGCGACATTATGACTATCTACAAGTTTATAAATGGCCATTCCAGCTAAAACAGCCAGACCAGCCGGACCACCGATTAAAGCCAGCGCACCTTTCAAAACTCCGGCGGCTGTTGCTGTTATAGCCATTTGCGCCGCCGCCAGTTTTGAAACATTATTCATCATAGTAATTCCGGCAACGGCAGATTTAGCTGATACAGACAGACCGGCTAAGCTAACCTGCAGATAACCAACTCCGGCTTTAAGCAGATTAATTCCACCCATAATTGCCGAAGAACCAAGGCGCACACTCAAAAGAGTTAGAGCTACATCTGCGTGTTCTGCTAATAAAAAGAAAGCGTCCGAGGCGATATTTACCGCGGTTGCTAAGGTTTTACCTATGGTATCTGCGGCACTTCCGCCACTTTCCACTAATTCGTTGAATTGAGTAAAAGTTGATTTTAGAGCTTTATTAAGACCGCTTTGCCCGATTTGACGATAGATTTTTTCAAAACTGTCTTCAATATTGGACAATACGCCGTTCATGGTTTTCATTTGTTCGTCCATCGCTCCGGCAAAATTTACATCACCGAGTGAACGAAGATATTTTTCAATATCGGCGGCGTTTTTCTTTACGGTTGTTGTAACTCCGGCAAAAGTGAATTTAACTTCATCAGTTAATGTATTGGCTTTAATACCAAAACTTTTGAGCCTTTCAAATTCACCAACAGTTGCATCGGCAACGGCTTCCACAAAATCAATCATATTTTTGCTAAATGCAGAAGCGGTGTTGCCGTAAGAAGTTAATGCCTCTTCCGAAGGGTCAAGCCCTAAGGCTTTAAGACGAATAAAAGCTTCAACAATTTCATTGAGCTGGTATGGCGTATTAATCGCAAATTTTTCAATTAAAGTAAAAGCTTCTTGAGCCGCTTTGGTAGAACCGGTTACGGTTTTTAATGAGGCTGATAATCTTTCAAAGGTTGTGTTTGCATTGAAAATCGAAGAAAATGTATTCTTTAAGCCCTGAAATCCAAGATAAGCTCCAAATAAAGCCGTACCTTGCCGAATAACCTCATTAAAAGAACGAGCCGTTGCATCTAAGGCCTTCAAATTATCATTAGCCGGAGTAATAACTTGAGTAATACGCCTAAAAGCCTTATCTCCGTCATTTCCGAGGTTTTTAAATTCCTGCCGGACTTTATCACCGCCAACGGCTGATAATCTGATACTTAAATTTTTAACTGCGCTCATTTTTTTGATTATCCAAAATTGCAAAAATACCTATAGGCAAAAGTTCGCTCATTATTTCCATATCCAGCCCAAGGTTTTGAGCTAAGGAGAGGGCAAGAGATAGGTCTGGCTTGGAAAGTTTTAATAAAATTTCCCAAGCCTGATAACCTTCAACGGTTTTTAGGGAAGTTTCTATATATCGGCATTTGTGGAACGGACAGAAGATTTTTCCGTCTTGGTTACATCCGGCACAGTAGCTTCGCCCATCGCCGAAGTGCCATTTTGCGCGGGCAAAGATACGTTTTTTTCAGCTTCCAAAACTTCACGCAAACCACAATATTGATTGCGGAAATTCTCGGCAACGACCCAAAAATTAGAAAAAAGCTCCTCGATTTTATCTTCCGTCAACGGAGCTTTGTCTTCACTTTCAGCCTCTAAAACGCCGTTCCATTCCAAAATGCCGGCAACGCCTAAGCCGATAAGTAAGAATTTGTCCGCCAAGGCTTCACGTTTACGCGGATTTTCTATATCTTCGGCATTTTCATCACTAATACCGATATCTTTGTTGGATTTATAAATTTTAGCCAATTCGGCTAATTTTGAGTTCATATAGGCTTTTGCCTCATAAAAAACGGCGGAAGTGCAAGGTTTAACCTTAACTTTCACGCCGCAACCAATTTCAAGCCAATATGGCTCTTTTTGAATTTTTAATTTAAGCATCAATAGCTCTCCACATCATTGACTAAGGTTACAGTCATCATTTTGCCTAATTCTTGTTCTTTGGCTCCTTGGAAGTCATAAGAACATTCTATTCCCCCCGGTCCATCAATAGAACGCTTAGGTTTTGGCAAATAAACTTCATGACAAGAAATTACCAATTTCATTGAATCTGATAATTGGTAGCCAAGCTCAATATCTACCGGAGTACCAGCTCGGGCTTTATCCAATAGAATATTATCGGCATATTTGGCAGAAATACTTCCGGTTAAGCTTGCCACACCTAAATCTATGGCTTCAACTTTGCCGTCATTGCGGATTGTTTCGATTTTTTCAAGATTATTAGAGTATGTGGCACTTGCCGAAGTGATATTAGCCAAGAGTTCACCACCGCTTTTGATATAGCCTTGAAATTGTGATACTCTGGTGTAGGTATATACTTCGGCAGAGCTTTCAATCGAAATTTCGGAGCCACTTTCGCCCTGAGCCATAAGATTGATTGTTGCTTGAGCTTCTCCGGAACGTGCAAAATTGAAAGCGATACTGTTTGCTCTCACACCTAAAAAACGTATATATTGCGGTACTTCCGGCAAGCCAATCTCTAATGAATAACTTGGAATTGATGTTTTGCCGCTCTCAAAGGTATGAGTATAAACAGTTTCCTCGTTGGTTGTTGTCGGAGCTCCAAAAATAGCTCTTAACCAAACGCCAATGTTGCGAAAATCAATCGGTATTGCCATATCGCCATCAACATTGATGACATCCTGAAAAGGTTGTGTTGGGTCGCGACCTAATCCCAAGACATTTGACGAAACAAGACTTTGTTCACTATCAAGAGATGATGAAATAAAAGGTATTTGCCGATATCCGCTGTCCGGCAAAACGCCGTACTCACTTTCTTCGGCAATTAAAAGCTGGGCATTCCAGCCGTAAGCTCTGGACATATTAGCCTCCATTCGTTTTGTTAAGATATAAAAAAATCCCGAAAACTCGGGATTTTTTTGGTTAATAAAGTAGATGTTTTAATCCATCCAATTATCTGTAAACAAATGAGATAGAGGTTGAAGTTTATCTGGCAATTGTTTACTTGAACATGTTAGGCCTAAAAATGTAGCTGCGCGAGATGCTCCGACATATATATATTTATCAAAAATTTCTGGCTTTTCTTTAGCTAATACATCTACATTTATGAAAAATACAGCTTCAAATTCCAACCCTTTAATGTATTCTATACTAAATATTCTCACCCCATTTTCAGACCCAACACCGCCTTTAGAACAAGGAGTTACATTTATATTATTATCTTCTAGACAATCGTTCATGGCATTGGCTAGAGGTTGAATTTCTTCTTCTGAATTAACTAATATGGCAATTGAAGGCAATTTTCCTTCCATAATACGATCAATTTCAATAATTCTATCCGCCAACCATTTAGCCATATAATTTATATCAACCATATTGTATCCCAAAATCGGCTGTTTACCTTCCATATCAATATATTTTGGCTGTTTTATCTCATTCAATGTTTTTCCAATCAACAATTGAGATAGCTCTGTTAATTGGCGACTTTGTCTATATGGAATGGTGATTTTTTCTATTTCAACTTTAGGAATTGCCCACTCCAAATCATCTTTAGAGGACACACCTTCAAGTGTTAAACGCTGATTAAAATCGCCAGCCCCAAAGAATGTTTTTGATTTGTCATTTAATAAATTATTCATAATACTGAGTTGTACTGTAGAAAAATCAGTAATCTCATCTACAAAAACTTGTTGCCTAAAGAGATCTTCCTTTTCTATTTTAAATAATTTAATTAATTTTATAAAAACAAGGACAAGTATATCCAATTCTAATGCTGTAATTTTTTTAGGGTCAATATCATTAATATAAAACGATGCATATTCTTTTCTAAATATTTTGTATCTTGATACCAAACCAGAAATATAACGATTTTGCAACTTATTAAAATTTTTTAATAAAGCAATTTGTATTACGTAACTTGCAATTTCTTGCTTGTGTTTATCATCTATAATATGATCAAAATTAATATATTTACCAACTAAGTAATATAAACTTTTATGAGATATTTTTTTCTTTTGGCTATATGCTCGAGATAAGGATTTAATGGATGCAACAACATAATTTCTAAAAATATGATTAGCATCTTTTGAGGATGTATTTATTTTTTCATCATCGTTTTCATTATCCTCGTCTTCTTCATCAACAGCATCAAAATCTTTATCTGTTTTATAACTCAGCATTTCTGTCTGAACACTTTTTTGTAAATTTCCAAGATATTCGTTGACTTCAGAAAATGATTTATTTTTAAAAATTACAGTCTCTCGGACGAGCTTTACTACAAGATTATCTAAATCATTATTTAAACTTTTTATCTTATCTTCTATTTTATTAGAAATCGTATTAATTTTTAAATTAATATCAGAAAATGATTTGAAATCGCTGTCAGTTATACTTTTAAATATTTCTTTAACACTTTCTGTTCCTGATTTTAGAATATTTTTATATTTCGCATATAAATTTTTTAAAAAGTATTCATCTTGCCAAGTATAAAACACTTCATAACAATGCTGTTGAAAACTAGAACTCTTTTCTTTCAAGTAGTTTATTTTCTTTTCCTGAAATGATTTAGGAAAAATAAGGCCTTTTCTCACGGAAGTTTCTAATATAGGAAAAATATCTCTTGAGAGATATAACACATATTCATCCCACACCCATAACTTTGTATCAGGAGCGGCAATGCTTTGCCTATTGAAGGCCTCTTTGAGATATTCTTTAAGCAACTTCGTTGGAGTGAACATATACCAATTTTGTTGTTCTTCAGAATCTGAATATTTTGTTTCTAAGTTAAATCCTAATTTTTTGATTAATGTCGTTGTTTTTCCAGTTCCCGGAGGTCCCATCAAAACAAAAGCTTTATTTGGTTCCATTCTAAAGATATTATCTTGGTATTCATCAAGCATAAAGTTTTCTTTTAAACTTAACTGATTTACAGCAATCCTTTTTAATTTTCCTGCCTTTTTAGGGGATGTTTGATCTAAAAAAGAGTATAAGTCCACTTCTTGTTCTGACAACAACTGTCTCAATGAACTTATCTGATCTACAAAATCATCTTGTAAATAAAAATCTGTATCTGCATCCCATTCTTGCTCGTTTTTTGTTGTTCTATATACATTTTTTTCTAATACAGTATAATCATGCCCATTAATAGAACATTCGTCACCCACATCTATTGCAAATAATCTTCCTTTAGGATTAGCTTCTCTTGTCAACATAAGTCCTGATACATTAACAATATATCCTTTTGTAATATATATACATTCTTGTTTTCCATTTTCATCTTCAACTAAAACTCTACCAATAATAGGGATATTCTTAGTAATATTGAGAAGCTGTTCCGTTTGTGTATTTCTATATTGATTTTTTTCAATCAGCGCAGTATCTGTAAAAGTATTATTGACGGCAGCATATGGAATAGATGACCTGTTTTGTAAATCTTCTTGCGCTTTTTCGCTAATTTGCTCTATGGCTTTAATTGATTGCCCTGCGATTTCTTTTTCAATTTCAATATAGTTTTCCATGTCATTCCGCCTTGCAATAAAGTGTAGTTTTTATTCTGATATTTATATATAAAACAATATTTAATTCCTAAAGTAAAGCACTTGTTGTTGTGTATTCAAGAATAATCGGAATAATTGCAGCTTTAATGTTTGGGGTTCCTTCGACATATTCTTCCAAAATTTCCGGTTGTTTGGGATATATATAATCGGTTAAGCCGTTGAGTTTATCTTCGCAACAAAGCAAAGTTCCGACTTTGACTAAGATTTCATCTAGTTTTTTATCACGCACCTCGGATTTTGCGTCTTGAACAATAACTTCTAGTTCTGCCTCGTGATGAAAAATACACATTGGCGGCGATAAAATGACTTCCGGATCTCCTTGCTTGCCGTCCCTTAAAATCAAAATTCCGTTTTTAGGTATAGCTTGCGGAGCAAGTTCATTTCGCTTAATTGTTATATCCAAGCTCTTAAGCCTTTCAAATAAGGCTGATAAAATTTGTTCACGTTTGCTCATCATCTTTCCAATTCTGTAAAATTAAAGTTGGTAGCTTATTTTGCCATTTTAGGCTTTCTGTTTCAAAGTTAATCAATTTGGGCATTTTTACTTGTGGCACTAGCCAGAAAGCAATTATTGTCTTGCGTTTTTGTTCGTGTACCAACAAAGAGGCTCCGTGTGGACGATAAACAAAACGTAAGCGAATACCTTTTGAACGCTCATAAAGTTCAGGAGTAATTTTACGTCCGCGTATTTTTTTTGGAATTGCCGGAGTTGGAATAGCAAGCCAAAAACCTTGAGAACTGCGGATTGTGCTTTGATATTCAAAGCCTGACATGATCTTTTGCGCTTTGGTATAGATAACACCGGCTGCGGAAATGCTCTTTTTAGTTTGAGGGTAAACATCTCCGCGCCAGGTATTTGCTAACCTTGAACCTAAACCAGCAGAACGAACTTGTCCGCGCATGGACATTTTTAAGCCGTTAGTAGCGGTTTTAATACCAATCGTAACAGCTTCAGCTCCTTGTTGGTATTCATGTTGCAGATATTCTGACAAACTTCCTTGCAGAGCAGCCTTTAATCGCATGATACTTCCGCCTTCCAAACCAACAAATGCTGTTCTTTTTTGGGTTCGGCAATCAAATGATAGCAAGCATTTTCAGTCTCAAAACTATCACCCATCGCCAGATTGGGAGCATCTTCCACTCTGACTTTGATAATTGTTGTGGGCGAAAGCGTATTCATAAATCCAACTTCGCCCACATTATCTGCCGCAAAAACCAAAATTAAGACATCTTTATTTTGATACTTGGCCCGTTGTCCTAGTCGATTGAACAGGCTGTCCACTGCCATTTTCATTGGGTTTTGCATTGTCTGCTCCTGTTTTGGCTTTGGCATTATTATTCTGATTTTGATTTTTACCTAAGATTTCTGCAAAATTTAATGAGGCTAAACGCTTAGCCTCGTCATCACTCAAATCATAAAGTCCACCCGGTGGCAATTCTTGACCTTTTCCAACCACCAGAGTTATTAAAGCACGTATTTTGGTCATACTTCCTCCTCTTAGCCAATGGTTGCACACAAAACGGCATTTGGACGATATGGCACGACCAAAGGTGCTGATTGCAACAACAACCAGCGCACACTCGGGTCTTCTTCTATCCAAGATTTGGTGAAATAGCGGCTGGCAGTCCAGTTGGCTTTTTCATCATGAATTGCACCATAACAACGCGTTCCTTCCAATCCGTCTTTAGAACCTAAAATAACGGTTTTTGATGGCAAAAGATTAGTCAAAGTGCCAGAATCATTGATATAGCTGTCATTATACACCCAAAGGTCAAAATCTCCGATTGAACCGACATAACGAGCTTTGCTCTCTTTGCCGCGTACGATTGGATCCTTGTTAAGACTGTTTGTTGTGCCGCGGCGATAGTCCAAATATTTTTCAACCGAGGCATTGGAACGAAAGATTTTCCAAGCATCGGGATCCATAACTACTGTTTTGGCCACAACGCCGGCTTTATTTTGAATCTCTGCAGCCCAGTCTTCCAAATTATCAAGAGGTTTAGAACCGGCACCAGACCAAGTATTTTCGCTGACTAATGCTTTGGTTAAGGCGGCATCTCGTCCAAAATCTACCGTTGTGGCCGGATATCCGTCTCCGGAAACAATGGTTTTTCCGGTACGCAAAATTTCGGCAGCCATAACTTCTTCGCGGCGCGTTAAATTGTCCAACTGGTCTTGCAAGGTTGTCGCCAGTGCCCTTTCATATCTTTGAGCATTACTTAAATTGCCGCCGATTGTTTCTCCTGCCATGCGTTTGAAAGGAATATTGGCATCAAAGCGGCGTTTATCTTTGACATAAGCCGGTTTGAATGATTTTGTCTGATAGCCGTTTCCGTTAACGACTTTTCCCGGCAAAAGCGGTGATACAAAAGGTGTAATCCGAGGTTTGCTGTCGGTTACATCAAAAAAGATTTCTTCTTTTTCCGAGGTTTGAATGTTTGGAAAGAAGGTATCAAGCAAAAAGGAAGACGGTGTCGGCAAGTTTTCAACCACTTTAGCCAACACATGCGTTGAAAAAATATCCATAATTTTAACTCCTAATTTTAATAGGCTTGGTTTGATTTTACAAAAATACACTTAGCTCGCAAAGCTTCTACCAAAGTAGAAACATCTACGCCGGCTTTGAGTGCTGCCAGATTAAACTCACCGGTTAAATAAACCACCGCTTGTTTTTCTTCAGATGAAGCATCTACGGTTTCTGCCAAAACAGCTTCGGGATCTGCACTACATATGGTATAATTGCTCTCGCTTTTACTCAAAATTGTGCCGCGTTCATATTTTCCGCCGGTAACGGTAACCAGCTTTGAAACACGCGGAAATTCTCCGGCCAGAAGATTATCTGCCGAAGTTGAACCTAAATCTGTAAATCCTTGAGCTGTCATATTATTCTCCTTTAGCATAGGCGGCAATTCTCTTGGCCACCATATCGGGTGTTTCTTCGCTCATATCGTTTGCCGGCATAATTTCCGGATTTTTAACCTTGGCCATTACGGCGGCAAAATCAGTTGTTGTCTTGGCAGTCGGCACTGTATCTAAAATCATAAGAATATCAGTTGCTGACAAATCTGTTTTGGCGAGTAACATTTGTGCCGTTGCTTCTTTGCCCTTGGTTGTATCAGAGGCAAAGACTTGGCTCATGCGCTCTCTTTCGGCCTGTTTAATCTCGGTGGCCGAAAAATTAGTTTGATTTTCAATCATTAAAGTTTTCTCCTTATGGTTGAGGTCTGAAATTATTTCCTCAAAAGAGGACAAACCGTCCGCCAGACCTTTGCGGACAGCTTCTTGACCGATAAAGACATCTCCACCGCCAAAATTTTGCACCACATCTTCCGGTGAAATATTGCGGTTTTGTGCGACTTTGGTAATGAAAACATCAGCCAAAGCATCTACATGGGCTTGTATTTTGGCGCGCCCTGCTTCGGTTTGAATATTTGGTCTTTTGTTTGGACTTTGCGAAGATACTATTTCAATGGTCTTGTCTTCATCATCTTTTTCAAAAATCGAAACAACACCGATTGAACCTAAAATCGCCGTATCTGCAACCAAAATCCGGTCACAACTTGAAGCTATCCAATAAGCCCCTGAACAACAAGCACCCGAAGCATAAGCGATTATCGGTTTTTGACCACGTGCCTTGTAAATAATGTCTGCGACCTCCGAGCATCCGTTGACTTCACCTCCCGGACTATCAATATCCAAGACAATCGCTTTGATAGTTGGATCTTTTAGGGCCTTATTAAAATCTTGAGCAAAAAGCTCATAAGATGTAGCACCACAAACCTTGGTTAAGAGATTGGCATAGCGAAACAATGGTCCGCAGAGCCTAATAACACAAACGCCGTCTCGAACTGAGGCGGCGTTGCTGTCTTTCATTTCTTTTCCCATTTCTCGGGCAATGGCTTCCGGCGGTTTATTGTTCTCCTTGGCTAAGCTCATCATGGTTTGTAACATCTCTGGGGTTATCGCCCAGATTGTTTGATTGAATAGTTTCATTATGTTTCCTTTCAGATATGAAAAAAGCCTCAACAATGTGAGGCTTTATGTGCAATATTTTAGAATTTATATCATTTTTTTAGGATATAAGAAACTCCGCGGGTTGTTCCAAGCTTTGTTAAAAATCCCTTTTTTACAAGATTTTGAACCGATTTTCTAATCGTTTCAGCATTTTTACCTGTTTTTTGAATAATCTCCGGCATACTTAATTCCGTTTTTATAGCAAACAAATCTAAAATTTCGTGTGCTGTAGATGATAACTTATCCGTATTTGCTTTTTGCAAATTTTGAACTTTTTCTTCTAATGCTCTTTTTTGTTTTTGTAAGGAAGTCACAAAAAATGATAACCATGGTTCAT
>ULTF01005601.1_pt1 | contig 16311 bp, 8 predicted proteins | sample 1957371 | NCBI WGS metagenome assembly ULTF01 (sample SAMEA4835727, study PRJEB28245) | human gut metagenome | biome: gut microbiome; material: fecal sample | place: Denmark | collected 2008
AAAATTTACTTGTTTTTTTGCGAAAAATCGAAGATTTAACGTTTTTTTCATCGACTCCCTCCGAACAGAGGGGAAAAAGGTAAAAACAGCCTTTTGGGGCCCCGACAGACCCTGTCTGCAAAGATAGAGCATGTCGGGGTTTATTTCGCCAAAATGGGCTGTAAAATCGAGGATGGATTCACGGATATTTTTGGGTTCCGAGTAAGGTATTTTGTGCTTGATTGGAGTGGCCGTTTGGGACTGACTTTTACAACCGGATTACTTATAAAAGCTTTGCAGCCAAAAGAGAAAAATGGCTGAGCCCATTTTCATGGCGCAGCCATCTCTTTTCTTCCCTCATTTTGACTTTACTTTAATGAACGTATATAGGAATACAGGGGTAAAGTAAAGTCGTAGCAATCTGTAGAACAGTTCTGCAACCGTATATTTACTGAAACCATCAGCAGCGTCACAGCCCGTGTTCTTTCGGAAATGCAAAGTTGGAGAAACCGGCCTTTGGATTGCGTGTATTCCATTGTATGGCTTGATATTGTCCATTACAAGTTATGGAAGAGAAGAGTCGGACTGTGAGCCACGTGCCACCTATAATGTGTTGACGCTTACCAACGAAGGGAAGAAGAATTTTTGGACATATACATAGAGCGAGGGAGCTAACTTCCAGTTCAGTCCTTACGAATCTCCAGGACAGAAGGCCTGGATTATATCCTAAGTGGTTCTTAATATTTGGAGAACTTTGACGATATTGATAACTTTGACGGAGTTGTTTTGGGATATTGAGGTTCCTGAAATAGATCCAAAAATAACTTGTCACAATTGAGTTCATACTGCCAGAACAGCAATTAGCTATCGTTACTATTTTCTGAGACTTATAAAGAGATTTATATATAGGAAAAATGAAATATAAAGGGAACTCGGTCGTAGGACATTGAAGAGGGCTCAGAATTATAGGGCAAAAAATTACTCCGCTACACAGGATTTTTATTATCTTTCTAATGTGTGTAAAGTACACCATAAATTAATTAGGTAATAATATACAATTCTACACAAAATATTTGGTTTGATGTAACTTTATTCTTATCTTCGTGGTGAGATAAGAATAAAACCATGGTAAGCAAGGACTTTAATTCTCTATTCGAACTATTCTCCGCGTTCCCGGATGAGCAAAGTTGCATTGACCATCTTGAGGAACTTCGGTGGGGCGGAGTTGTAATTAGTCCCTTTGATCCTACGTCCAAAGTCTACAAATGCAAAGATAACAAATATCGCTGTAAAAACACAGGAAAATATTTCAATGTGAAGACCAATACTCTTTTCGATGGAACAAAGATTGAATTGAGGAAATGGTTTGCGGCGATTTGGATCGTTACTTCCCACAAAAAAGGCATATCTTCGTATCAATTATCACGGGACATAGATGTCACGCAAAAGACCGCGTGGTTCATGTTGCAGCGTATTCGGAGCTGTTTCGGTATTGAGAATAACAATGACTTGAACAATACCGTCGAAATGGATGAGACATACGTCGGAGGTAAGAATAAGAATCGTCACGCCGACAAAAAGTCCAAAAATGCCCGAGGACGTAGCATTAAAGATAAGACGCCCGTATTTGGCATGGTAGAGCGGAAAGGTAAATTAAACGCGAAGGTCGTTCCGGATACCACCTGCGATACTTTGACCAAAGAGACTATTAAATACGTTAAGAACGCTATCGTATACACTGACGAATGGTGGGGATATAACTCTATCAAAAATCTGTTCCAGCATGAAATTGTCAAGCATAAAATGAGTGAGTATGTCCGGGAGCATGTGTATACGAATACAATAGAAGGTTTTTGGTCGCTGTTGAAACGAGGAATAATAGGAATCTATCATTTCACCTCAAAGCAGCACCTTCAGAAATATGTGGATGAGTTTGTATTCAGATACAATACCCGACATCATTCCGAACGAGGGAGATTCGATTTACTCCTTCAAAATACCGAACATCGTTTAACCTATAAAGAACTGATATATGGCTAAAAAAACTACAACAATTACAGTACAAGGGATAGATATATCCATTACTAAAAATAATGAAGAGGATTATATAAGCCTTACCGATATGGTAAAGGCGAAAGATAGCGATGGAAGAGCCGCGGATATTATCAAAAATTGGATTAGGAATAGAGGAACTATTGAATTTTTAGGTACTTGGGAAACTTTCTACAACCCTAATTTTAACGTGGTCGAATTTGACCACTTTAGAAAAGAGGCCGGGTTACCTACATTCACTATGAGTGTAGGTAATTGGGTGGATAAAACAAATGCTATTGGTATATTTTCAAGGCAAGGTAAATATGGAGGCACTTATGCTCATAAAGATATCGCTTTCGAATTTGGAGCCGCTATTAGCCCAGTTTTTAAGCTATACTTAATCAAAGAGTTTCAACGTCTTAAAGAGGATGAACAAAAGCAAATTAAAAGCTCAGAATGGTTGTATCATAGATTTACGGCCAAAGTAAATTATTCAATACAAACAGACGCAATACAAAAATACCTCATTCCTTTTTCTAAGTTACCAAAAGACAAGTTGGGTATATTATACGCAAGTGAAGCAGAATTGATAAATTACGCAACTTTAGGTTATACATCTAAAAATTGGGCTGAAGAGCATTCAGACTTAATTATGTCTGGTAAAAATCACAGGGACTATTTACCTTTAGAAAAATTGATTGTCCTGGATAATATGCAAGGGTTTAACTCTTATCTTATTTCTCAAAATATACCAAGAGAAAAAAGATTCGAACTAATACAGAGAGAGGCTATAAGGCAATTAGAAGCTATTACGACGAGCAAGTCAATAAATAAGATAGAACAGTCCAACTTATCATCATTCGATGACAGTTTGAAGAAGGCCCTGGACTACAAACCGAATGAGCAATAATGTAGCATACATATTTATGTAACTAATACAACGAGCTGGATGCAATTAATCCAGCTCGTTGTATATGACAATATCAAATTTAGCAATTGCCTATTCCCATTAACCTATTTGAACATGTCAAGTAAAGTACGCTCAAACACTCCCGTAGATTGAAAATTAGATGAGGGATATATCATCAACCCAGCTAAATTAGAAGTGATTACTTTGCCCATAATGTTGCCTATGTTTATAGTTATAGACACTTTACCATCTTTCATCTCGCTAACACGAACATTTAGTGAGCATTGTACTGATACTGGTTTTGTGTTTTTTGAACTATAAGGCATTACAAACCAAGCATTACGATTCTCAATTACTCCCATTTTGTCTTCCACGCTAAGATTTGACTTTCCAATCACAACGTCATTAGCGGCAATGATTCCGCTTGATTTTTCTATGGTAGATATTGAAATGTTGTTTATAGCAAAGAAGTCTATTACTTTATCCCATACTTCATCATACGAAGATGTAGTTTCTGTGTACTTTGTCACATTGTATTCTCCTCTTATTGAGTAAACTTTAGGGGAGCATGATGATAAAAGTAATGATAATGCAGCAACCAAAAAAATAGTAACAGTTTTCATAATCATTTAGGTTTTAGTTAAACAATATTTCACACTCAAAGTGCCAGCCAACAGATGGCAACCGTTTAACCAAAAAGGAACGTGGGTCATGCTTATTCACAGAAGGTACGACCAAGCACCTATACGAACATAAGCACAACCCACGCCATACGGCGAGGGCATTCATTGTGCCTATTGCCTGTTCGTATTGTAAATTTTGGTCGTTTTACCGTGAACGCAATAGCCTAAATGCCATCAAAAAAGCGTATCGATATTCTCGATACGCTACAAAGATATACATAAACTTTGAACTTTGAAAGAATAAAGTTACTTTTGCTCCACGTTACTTTCTTCCTTCATGCTGACGATGGCTAACAAGGGGGAGCCATCGGCTCTTTTGAAACTATAAATTTTGAAAGTTTGCAGCTATGAAATTGCAGATTGTAACGATAGGTAAGGTGATTTATCTTTCAGTTTACCGTAATGGGGTTCGCACCATGAGACCCATTGGCGGATTGAGATAATGATCTCCTCGGAGTAGGGTCGCGCTCTATGTGGCCCTACTTTTCAAAGCCTATCCCATCTTTGTGTAATTTGGTATGTCATTACCTAATTTAATATAAATGAAATGAGGAATTATGTCTATCCTTTGGTCTCTATATTTGTTCGCCGTGCGAGCCACGCTATAGCCTCGGCGAAAGTAATGTTAAGAAGAGTGTTTCATAATCAAAAAAAATATCCTTGGGAGGTTAAGTATACTACAATTAAGAAGTTGGATAGAGGTGGTAATGCACAAGTTGTATTGGTTGTTGATAATGAAAAAAACGAGTTCGCATTGAAGCCTTTATGTCCTGAATATGTAAAAAAAAGCTCAGATAAAAGGAAGAGATTTTTGCGAGAGGTAGATGTGATGAGGAATGAACTTCGAGATTTGTCAGGTGTAATTCCTATTATTGACTTTTCAGAGGAAGGCTATTGGTATGTCATGCCAATAGCGGAGAAATCGATGGATGTCATGAAAAAGAAGAAAATGGATTTAAACCAAAGAATTGTTGCATTCCAGACTATTGCAGATACTCTTAGAGTTATTCATTCTAGAGGAATCACTCATAGGGATATAAAACCTGCTAACATCTTGTATTACAAAGATCATTTTTGTTTTTGTGATTTTGGATTGTGCCGTGTTAAGGATAGTAAATTGACAGAAAAGAGAGATAATATTGGTGCAAAATTTACTATCGCCCCAGAAATGAGACGGGACTCAAAACATTCAGATCCATATAAGGCAGATGTGTACTCTATGGGGAAAACGTTGTGGATGTTTCTTACTGAAAACGAAGATGCATTTGATGGAACATATAGCCCTATAGAAGAAGGTATTGGTTTGCACTTCTTTAAGCAGTATAGAGATTCTAATATTGCGGATATAGAATTTCTACTTGAAGATGCAACAAAGAATAATCCTGATGATAGACCTACAATAGACGAGTTTTGTTGCCGATTATCTAATTGGGTTAATGTCTCAAATTCGAAAGATTATGCTTCGATTCAACGAAGTGAGTTGAGAATGATAAAGCACTACCTTAGCCTTTCGTGTGAAGTTAATTCGCTTACGATAACAAATCCTAAAGAGATTGTAAAAGCGCTGAATTATTTTAGACTTACCCCTATATTAAACCATATGCTATATCCACGAGGAGGTGGCCTTGATTTTGATTCGGCAGAAGAAGTCTATGAAACCGGGTGTATCGCGCTCCATTCTCAATTAGGAATAATTGATATTTTGAAACCAAAGCAGTTTGTATTTGAAAGTTTGGATGATTACAACTGGTTTTATTTCTTACTTGAAGCCGATAACCTTAAGCCTGTATTGTCTTCTGACGATGTGATTTCTGAGGAACTAGTAGAAGATATTCCAGGCCATTATTGTAATGCTATTGATTATGTATATGGAGTATATGATTATGACTCCGGTATAAAACTGCCTCAAAGTGCACGACGAGTTGAGAGGTATTGTAGCGGAACTTTCTTGATTCTTCCAAAATTGGGCTATTATAACCAACAACCTTCAACTTATGATGGCCGTCAAAATAATTGTACAGCTGAAGAGTTTAAGGTATATATGCAGAAATTGAAAAAGATTGCTGATGAGTGTGAGCAGAAGGGATATTCATTCCATCAGATTGTACGTCTATTAGACAAGATTCCTAATCCGTTTAGTCGATCAGATTATGATGACAGGTTAGTTGAATCGGAAAAGATTGTATTCCCCCCAAAAACATTTATTCTTGACGCGGTTAGATCCATTGATGTTTCTAACAATTTGGCGAAGATTAAAGATAAATGGTCTCCTGCTACATTCGCTGTATATGTCACAGGAGAGGGACTGAAATGCTCTGATTCTTTGGTTTATTACTATGAGGATCAGGTGCAATGGTTTTTATGTAATGATGGTAAGATCCATCAGACCACGTGGGGGGATAAACAGGTGCTAAAATTACATGACCGTAATGAAGCAAATTCACTTATAAAGGAGGTCGATAGTGCTATAAATGACTTATATCATGAAGCGGGCTTTGAAAACAAGGGCTTCCAAGTAGCTAAGTGCAAAATGACGGTGTGTAGAACAGGGAAGCCCACTCATATGTTTAATAAGGAAGAAATCAAAGTGTTAATGAGGAGTGCAGATGATCGTCTTGGCAATACACTTGTAATAGATGAATTTGGCTTTGCGCAGATTATACCTGGATATTTTGATACACATACTTATCCTGTTAGTCAAGAAACATGGTGCTCTAGAAATAATTATGTAGGTAAGTATTCAAATCTTTCGGACTTAGAGAGGTCTTATGAATGGATGCTGGAAGGTTGGCTTAATTATTTAAAGAGAGATGTCGCAATTTATATGGATAATAGCTTAGAGGAACTAAATGTTTCGGAATTATTAAAGGAGATAAAGGCGTATTATAATTAAACAAGATTTAGAGTAAAATAAGTGAAAATGTTGTAGTGTTGTATGATTATTAACTATCAATAGCTTACGGCTTAATAGATAGGAACCTCAAAAATTTACTTGTTTTTCGCAAAAAATCGTCGATTTAACGATTTTTTTATCCTCTTCATCCGAACAAAGGGGAAAGAGGCAAAAGCAACTCTTTTTAGCCCGACAGACTCCGTTTACAAAGATAGGGCATTTTGGGTTTTTTACCAAAAAGGGCTGTAAAATCGAGACTAGATTCACGGAATGGGAGTGCCGGCCGTCTTTTGGGGTGAGCCGGAGGGTATTTTTCTGGCCTTTGTCACCGAATCGCTTATAAGTTTTGCAGTCAAAATAAAAAATGATTGAAGTCATTTTTGCAAAAACGAATATTGAACGACTTTTCATCATCTTTCTTCAAGCAGAGGGGAAAAGGGTAAAGCCGTCTTTTGGAAGCCTATTTTTTCGGATTTTCAATCAAAGGGTGAGGGTAAGATCGGCCAGCAGAACAGCTGTCTCCGGCTCCTCCTTTGGGGCATCCTTGGGTTTCCAGGCCACGATGAAGCTAACGGTCGCGGATTTGACCCGATAGCCTTTTGCAAACCAATCGGTGAGCGTTTTCTGCATCCGGGCTGAGAGTTTGGCCACGGGAAGATCCGCCTTCTCGGAATAGAGCGTGAAGTCGCGGTATTGCAGCGGATCACCGCTCTGCAGTGCCAGCACTTCGCGTTTGATTCCCTTGAAGAACTCCAGATAGACGTCCCGATGGGAGAGTTGCAGGACGATCTCTTCGGGCAGGGTATAGCTTCGATCGTCGCGATCGTGGCGATCTGCCGTCAGGCGGTCAAAACAGTGTCCGTTGGTATGAATAAACAGCCGGTTCTTGGTACGAGTAATCCCCACGTAGTAGCGGCGTATCAGCTCCGCATTCTTGGCGTAGTTGTCGGTCAGAAGCATGTAGACGTCGTCGAACTCGCGCCCTTTGGCCTTGTGGATGGTTGATACCACCACCTCGGAACCCGAAATGTCGCAAAAGTCTTCCATCGATGATTCGAAGACGAACTCCTTGAAATCGCTGATGTATTTCGTCTGGTTGAGATGCTCGAACTGTTCGAAGCAGCGCTTCACAAGGTCCATATTCTGACTCCGCGCGTAGGTCTTGCTCGTGGCGCGCTTTGCCTCCTCCCAGAGTTCGCCCGGAATCACGGGTGTCGTCACCCGTTTGTCCAGGTATCGGAGGAAGTATCGCATCTCGGAGAGGTTCCAGAAGCGAAAACCATCCATCGACTGGATTAGTTTGCACGGGACGCCCTCCTTGCGCAGAAGACCGGTTAGAATAACCGCCTCGTCATTCGTCTGCGTGAGGACGCACGAGGTGCCCGCATGACGGTTGCGGAGCAGTTCGTCGACCAGCGGGCGGTACATGATTGCCGAGGTGTGGCAGGTGACGCCAACCCATCCTTCTTCGTGGCGCATCGATTGGATCTGCGTGTGCTTCATCCGTCCGGGGATCGATTGGACGAACTCGTTGGCAAAGGTGACCGGATGGCGGGCACTACGGAAATTGTCGGTCATCTCGATGAGGCGAGCTCCGGGTCGTTGGGCCAGTTGGAACATGTAGCCGGAGTTGGAACCCCGGAATTCGTAGATGTTCTGGTCGTCGTCACCCACGGCGATGACGCGCATCTCCTCGTTGCGGGCCATCAGCGCCGTTACGAGGGCATACTCGTCGGCGGCCATGTCCTGTGCTTCGTCGATGACGAGTACGGTCTTGCCGATCTTGTTGGGCTCGACCTCTCCCTGTTCGATCATCCGGGCAGCCCGCGAGACAATATCCTGGGCATCTTCGAGGTTGCCGATACGCCCCAGCAGGTCGAAACAATAGGAGTGGAAGGTCTTGATCTCGACGAAGTGGGCCGCATTGCCGATCAACGCCATCAGCCGCTGTTTGAACTCCGTAGCCGCCGCACGCGAGAAGGTGAGCATCAACAACTGTTCGTGCTTGACATCTTCGAGCAGGAGCAGCGATGCCAGTTTGTGGACCAGCACACGGGTCTTGCCGCTACCGGGTCCAGCCGCAACCACGATGCAGTGGGACTCCTTGTCGGAGATGATCTCCATCTGTCGAGGGGAGAGCGCCCCGAAGAGCTGTTCGTATTTCTGGGGCGTCAGGTTGCGCTGGATCTCGTTGATGCGCTCACCGCGGAAGTATTTCGCAATGAAGCGCCGGTAGTCCATCTGGAAGTAGTCCTGTACGAACTGCAGCGCCGCGTTGTAGTCCTTGACCATCAGATTGGCATACTCGCCCACGATGTGGACCTGCTGGATCTTCTGCTTGTAGAAGGCGTTGAGCAGCCGGTAGTCGTCGACCTTGTAGCGCGACTTGTTGTCCTTGATCCGGCGGATGTCCATCGCGTTGTAGAGAACCAGGAAGCCTCCTTCGAGCTTCAGTGCCCCGATTTTCGAGAGGTAGAGGAGGGCCTCCTCGACCTCGCCCAGCTGCAGGTCGTTTCGCCCGAAGAGCATTGTCCGGTTATCGGCCTTGAATTGATTCAGTAACTCGACGATCGAGAACTGCACGGCATTGTCCGCGACGGTATGCTCTTGTCCGGTGGCGTTGGGTTGTGCGAGCGTACGCGACAACTCGGCGGCCTGGCGGTAGAGCCAACCGATGGCAAAGCGGCAGATCTCGGCCCGTTTGTCGAACCGGGCCTCCGTCGACTGCAGGTCGGTCTGTCGCCGAAGCTGCAGGTTGTGGTCCGCATCTTCCTGTTTGCGGAGGTATCCCTTGACCGTAAGGAAATAGAGCAGGGTGCGGATGTCCTTCTCCTTCGAGGTGCTGATTCCCTCCTGGATGGCATCCTCGTTCAGCTGCTTGCAGGAGATGCTGAGCCCCTCCTCTGGGATGCGGTGGAGCAGGTAGCGTTCGAGCTGGATGAAGCGTTCGAGCAGTTGTTGCGACTTGCGTTCCGAATCGCCCGTTCCGAGCAGGTAGGCAGACAGATCCTTGCTGTCGGCCAAGATCCCCTCCTGGCGCATGCGCTCCACGGCGGAGATCACCTCGCGCTTGCTCATGCCCAGAATGTCGGCCAGGTAGTCGATTCGCGATTCGGCCTCCGAGTCCTGCGCTTTGGCGATATACTTTTTCGAGATGAGAGACTTGATGATGCGGACAGCCTGTTCGGTCTCCTTGCTGTCGAACAGCGGCGAGGCCGTCAGTCGTCTCCGGGCTTCGTCGAGATTCCGCACGGTGATGCCCGTGGCGTAGACGTGGGGAACATTGTTGCCCCGTTCGAGGTAGCCGGCCTGTTCGAGCGCCGCCAGTGCGGTTCGTACCCGGGTCTCGATGTCGGAGCCTGAACCGTCCCAACCGGCTTGACGCGCGATTTCCAGTGCCGACGAATTGACCCGCATGCGCTGGCGCGTGAGCTCCTTCACGGCCTTCCATACCTGCTGGATCTCGCCGATACTCAGCTTCGTCTGGTTCAGCAGGATGAAATGCTTGTCCAGGTCGTTGTCACCGTAGAGAACGTAGCAGCGTGCATGCAGATGGGGGTTGCGGCCGGCGCGCCCCGCCTCCTGGACGTAGTTCTCCAGCGAATCGGAGATATCGTAATGGACCACCAGCCCCACGTCGCTCTTATCCACGCCCATGCCGAAGGCCGACGTGGCGACGATGATGCGCACCTGGTCGTTCATGAAGGCCTCCTGGTTGGTGATCTTCTCGTCGGAATCCATCTTGCCGTTGAAGGGAAGGGCCCGGAAGCCGTCGTGGGTGAGGCGTGAAGCCAATTCCCGGGTTCGGCGGGTTTGCGAGACATAGACGATGGTCGGGCATTGTGAGTCGGCAATGAGCTCGCGCAGTCGCTGGTATTTCTCTTCGTCGTTGTCGACGTGCAGCACCGAGTAGCTCAGGTTTGTGCGTGTGGCCTTCGAAGCGAAGAGCTCCAGATTCAGATCCAGCGTCTGTTCGAAGTAGTCGCGGATGTCCTGGATCACCTTCTGTTTGGCCGTGGCGGTGAAACAGGAGACCGGGATCGGGAGTTTGCTTCCCTTTTTCTGCTGGTATTTGCGGATGAAGTGGCCGATATAGAGATAGTCGACCCGGAAGTCCTGACCCCACGACGAGAAGCAGTGGGCCTCGTCGATGACGAAACGGACGACGTTGCGGGCAAGGAGGATGCGTTCGATCGTAGCTGAGCGGAGCATCTCGGGCGAGATGTAGAGCAGCGCGGCCGTTCCATCCTGCACCTTTTCGATGGCCAGAGCCCGCGTGATGGGATCCAGCATACCGTTGATGGTGACGGCCTCGGTGATGCCCCGTTCGGCGAGGTTATCCACCTGGTCCTTCATCAGCGACTGCAGGGGTGAGATCACCACCGTGAGTCCGTGGACAGAGCGCCCTGCCATAAGAGCCGGCAGCTGGAAGGTGAGCGACTTCCCACCACCGGTCGGGAAGATTGCCAGCAGTGAGCGCCCTTCGACGGCCGCCTGTGCCGCCCGCTCCTGGAGAGGCTCACCTTCGTAGGTGCGGAAGGCATCGTAACCGAACAGTGACTTGAGGCTGCGGTGGACGTCGAGCTGGGAGTTGCAGTAGGCACAGCCCGTAAGGCAGGGGGTATGACGTAGCTTCTTGATGACGAACTCCACGCTTGGATAGTTGTGCAGCACCCATCCCGGCGTGATGGAGCGGTGATCGGTCGTGTCAATCAGCGCCAGCGCATAGGCCAGTTCGCAGGGGTAATGTTCAATCAACGGTTCGAGGTCAGCATTCTGGCAGATGCAGCCTCGGTAGACGGTTGCGATTTGTTCGCTTAGGTTGCAATCCTTCGGACCGGCTCCCACCAAATCGAGGAATCCGTCGAACTCCGGATGGCCACGCAGCAGCGCGGTAAAGAGCCTCCGTTTCTGTTCGGACCATGCATTCCAACGGGCTATCTCGTCCAGAAGTAGATCACGGGCCTTTTCACAGTCGTTGACCGGATTGTTCATCTGGTCGCTGACCAACTTATCATCCTTTACGAGTCGATGGTAGGGACGCTCGGGAAAGAGCAGGGGCGAGAGGTAAAGCGTGTCGACGAGCCGCCAGGGAATTTGTCGATCTTCAAAGAGGTATTTGGCATCGTGGTGGATGATGTTATGGCCGCAGAGATACTCCACTCGCTCGAGGAATGGTAGCAGCTCTTCTTTCGAGGCTTTGTGAAAGATGGCCCCGTCATAGCGAAGTGCCCCAATATCGTGGACCCGGTGGTCGGTCAGTCCGATCTCAACGTCCACGATCGCATAACGCAACAGCCCATACCGAAGGGGTATGAAGCCTTGGGTCGGATTCGATCCTTCGTTGGAATCCGTTTTGGACAGGCTGTTCGATATGGGCTTCTCCTGCATGGAGTTAGGTATAATTGCAGTTTATCTTACAAATATAGAATTTTTTCTTGGGTTTATGTGTTGTATTGCAGCATCTTGATTAATCGTATTCTTAATTTGGTTTTGTAGGCAGAACTTATCTAACTTTAACATTATGTTTGCAAACTTTTCATCGACTCACTCCTAACAGAGGGAAAAAGGGGAAAATATCCTTGCAGACCTCCATCCCTATTTGTATTGGAGACGAATTCGCGGATATTTTGCGAGTCATTTTGTGTGCAGGTTGGGACGGAATGATGACTTATCAATCCGATAACTCATGTTTTTTGCAGCCTCAAAAAAATGATTGGAGTTGCCTTTCTTCTTTCCTTATCTTGACTTTGCTTTATCCGTATATCGGAACATGGGAATAATATTGGGCGTGAAACCATGAAAAGATATTATATGATAAATTTTGTTTTAATCTATAAAAGGCATAACTTTATTTATTAAAACTCTTGTAAGGATATAAGCTCATAAAGGTTTTATAAATAATTATGACCGTTGTAATTACATCGCTAAAAGATCTTATTGATAAGATCAATTCCGATTTAGGTGGCTTTTGTGAAAAGTTTGCATATGAGCGAAAAGAATTGGCCGGTTTGGCAAAAGCGCCTAATAGAAATATCTTTTTTAAATACAAAGATCTGAGTCGAGATTGGGCTATCAATGAAGGTGGTGGTACGGAAATTCAATATCACATTTATTTGAGAGATGGAGAGCTGGGATATGGATTGGGTTTTAATGCTCAATATGTTCCCTATGCAAATGAGAAATCACCAATTGAATGGATAAAACCTTATGCAGATGCATTTATTGCTCTGTTAGAAACGTCTCGATCTAATTGGGAGTCATTAGGATTTGATTGGATTATTGGGGGTGGAGAGGAAATGTTAAGAAATCCACAATATGGTTCTTATATACTTTGGGGAAAGAATACAAAAATCAAAGATAATACCATAGATGAAGGCTTTTATAACCAGATGATAGCAGATATTAAGGGCGATTTATTCAATATCTATAAAGAAGTGTTTAAACGAAGAAATGAATTGATTCATCAAGAGACGAAAAGCATGGAATTGGTAAATAAGATTGTGGCTGTTTTGGAAGGTGCGAAAAATTTAATTTTATATGGAGCTCCCGGTACCGGAAAAACTTATCTGGCAAAACAGATAGCCAAACAAATGATAGGACTGAAACCGGATGAGGATTTGAATAAAAGCGAGCAGTTTGCCTTTGTGCAATTTCACCCATCATACGATTATACCGATTTTGTGGAAGGGTTACGTCCTACTCGAGTTGATGGCTCCGGAGGTATTGGGTTTGAATTAAGAGACGGCGTATTCAAGGAGTTCTGTGAAAAAGCCAGAAAAAATCTGGAGGACAGTCAAAAAGATGATGAGGTTCTGTCGGTTGAACAACAGATAGAAGATAAATATAACCGGTTTACAGATGCGATTCAAAACGAAGAAATCGATAAGGTGGATTTGAGAACTCCAAATATGTATGCTACTATTGCGGGGTTGTCGGTAAAAAATAACATTCAGTTTAAACGTCCGAGTGACAAAGAAATAAGCGGGAATGGGGTGTCCCTGTCGCGTCTTCAGCAACTCGGTAAGGTATTTAAGACGGCGGCTCAATTGGAGGGTTTGGCCAATCTTTCACAAAGTATCAGAGATGTTATAGGTGGCTGTAATGCTACATGGTATTGGGCTGTCTTACATCATCTATATAAAACATACGGAGATGTGACGGACAACGCGACAGCCAATAAGATTGACCGGAAAAATTATGTGTTTGTCATTGATGAGATCAATCGAGGAGAGATCTCTAAAATATTTGGAGAATTGTTCTTTTCGATCGATCCGAGTTATCGTGGAGAAGAGTGGGCTGTCTATACTCAATATGCCAATATGCATGAGACAGATGAAAAATTCTATGTGCCCGAAAATGTGTATATCATAGGAACGATGAATGACATCGATCGGAGTGTGGAGAGCTTTGATTTTGCCATGCGCCGCCGCTTTGTTTGGCTGGAATTTTCGGCGGAAGAGAGTGCGGAGAATATGAATCTGCCTCAAAAATGCAGGGCCAAGATGAAGAGTATCAATGATAAAATCTCGAAAATTGACGGGCTTGGTTCTTCATATCATATCGGTGGGGCATATTTCCTTGACAAGGATGGCGTTCCGATCAAAGATTATGAGGGAATATGGAATTTGCGGTTGGAGCCTCTGTTGCGTGAATATCTGCGAGGTATGCCCAATGCGGATGATAACCTGAATGAATTGAGAGAAGCATATGAGGTTGCGACCGACAACTGATAATAACGGAGGGAATTATCGGGTGCCTGAGGAGCATTGTGACAACCTGTTGGCAATAGGGAATCGCAATGTCGGGGCACTGTGTCAGGAAAATCCGGACTTGTTGATCTTTCCGCAGTCTCTGGGTCTCTATCATGATGATATTGCCAAGAACCCCATTTTTGTGTTGCATGATGGAATCTTGACCACTCGTAACATGATGGGGTTTGTGGGAAAAGACGGGACGATGCTGACGATATCTTCTCGGTTCTGTAAGGATGATCAACATGACTACTTTCTACATTATATGTTGCAGCGGGTATTTGCCATCAATATGTTTAATTTTGAGCAAACATCTAATGATGAGAGTGTCTGGGACTTTTTGTTGTATCTTTTCCCTTATTATCTCAAGCAGGCTTTTAGGCAGGGAATATATCGAACTTATGTAAGGACCGAATGTAATGATGCTCATGTTAAAGGCCGTATTGATGTCAACCGGCACATTCGAATGAATTTCCCTTTTCGTGGGCAGATAGCATATTCTACAAGAGAATATAGTACTGATAATCCTATAATTCAACTGATACGGCATACGATCGAATACATATCGAGTCATCCTTTTGGCAAAGGAGTGCTTTCCTCTGATGCAGAAACCCGCGATGTTGTCGATAAAATTCGTATGATGACCCAAACCAGCTATAGGAAAAACGATCGTCAGCGAGTTGTGGCCGCCAATCTGAAAAGGTTCTCTCATCCTTATTTCACTGCATATGTGATGTTGCAAAAGATTTGCATGCAGATTCTGAGACGGGATAAAATCAGTTTTGGGGAGAAAGAGAGCAAAATATATGGATTGCTTTTCGATGGGGCTTGGCTTTGGGAAGAATACCTAAATACGGTGTTGAAGCAAGATTTTGAACATCCAGAGAATAAGACAGGGAAGCATCGGCGCTATCTGTTTAATAACGGAACTAAATCATTTCAGGCGATTTACCCCGATTTCATAAGTAAAAATCCACCCACGATTGTTGGGGATGCCAAATATATGGCATTGGAGACAAAAGAATATAATGAGGACTCGGAGCGGGCAACAAGCGTGTATTATAAGACCATTACTTACATGTATCGATTCAATTCTACTTCTGGCTTCTTGTTGTTTCCCCATCCGAGAGGTGGATTTGATGAAACATACGAAATTAAAGAGACTGCCGGCAAGTTACGCAAGATCGGACTGTCAATTCCTCAAAATGAGATAAGTTTCGCTGCATTTCGGACTCATATGAAGGCGCAAGAAGAGAGGTTGCGCTCTACAATCATGCAAATAAATTAAATGTTTCCTCGAGGGTATAGACAGATATTTTCATTGATTCTTTATACTTGATCGATAGGTTCTGTTGTTAGATTGTTAATAGCTCAATTCTGATTCGTTGAGCCATTAACTGGGCTATAAGAGCTCACAAATGAGGTTTTGTTAAGATTCTTTAGATGCTTGATGGTAAGAATCTGTGTGCAATCTGTAAAGAATGTTGATCGTTTCCCTCTGAATAAGTTTGCTGGTCCTCAAGAAAATCCGTAATTTTGCGCCGTCAATTGAATAAAACATTAAGCTTACAATGCTGCAAAGGAGAATAAACAACTGGACAACCATATCGAATCGAGGTATAAAATGCCTTGAGAGAATGTCGTATGTCCAAACTTCGGGCATTGGAGCATTCTATACTTTTGGAGACATTTTCCGACGAACGTCTGATAGACAATCGGGGATACGATGATGCTGGTATCCCGCTGAAACGATAAATGAAAACCGTCGGAGAGTCTTTACCAAGCTTTTCGACGGTTTTTGTTTTGTGCCTGTTGGTGACGTTCGCACGATGTGCTCTTCTCCGTCAATTCCGTTCACAGGCAGAATTGTAATGTATTATTAACCGCGCAGTGATGCGCATGAATGAAAGATTATGAATTATAAATTTGACGGAAGCAGGGTGTTCTTTACATCCGACACCCACTTCAACCATACCAATATCATCAGGTTCTGCAACCGGCCATTCAAGGATGTATCGCACATGAATGAAACGATTATTGCCAATTGGAACCGCGTGG
>ULTF01006215.1_pt1 | contig 15623 bp, 14 predicted proteins | sample 1957371 | NCBI WGS metagenome assembly ULTF01 (sample SAMEA4835727, study PRJEB28245) | human gut metagenome | biome: gut microbiome; material: fecal sample | place: Denmark | collected 2008
AATGGCTCATGGGATTCCCGAAAGGATGGACGGACGTATCCTCTGGAAGCGGGAGCCGGAAGGAGTCCCCCGCATGACCGAGCGCATGGACGGGCGGGCCCTGCGGCTGAAAACCCTGGGGAACGCGGTCTGCCCGCCCCAGGCCTATCCCATTTTCCACTATATCGCGGCGATTGAGACCGGCGCCTGTGCCGGTATCTGTCCCTATGGAAAGGCAGGTGATGACAGATGAAGGAATTAAAAGCAACCGATAAGGTCACCCAGAAGATGACCCATGACGGCGCGGTGCAGGAAAACCTTGCCACGGGCGAGGTGACAAACATCAGCAGCCGGGAGGCCGAGGCGGATTTCTCTCCTTCGGAGGAACCGGCGGCCGCAGCGGAGTCCGCGGCGGAACATATCGCAGCCGCACACGGGCGGAGACGGGCGAAGAAAGCGGCGAAGGCCGAAGCGGATACCGTCCGGGAAGGTTCTGCCGCAGGGCAGCGCCCTTCCTCCCGCCTGCAGTTTACCGAGGAAGAACGGGCGGACCCGGATTTGCAGAAGTATATCCGGCGCTCCGACCGGGCGGCGGATAAGCTGGACGCGGCGAAAGAGGCGATCCCGAAAAAGAAGGTCTTAAAAACCGAGCGCGTCTTTGACGAGGCGGCAGGCCGCGGGAAAACCCGTCTCCGCTTTGAGGAAGTGGAGAAGAAGCCGAACGGCCATCTGCGGCATAACCCGCTCTCCCGTCCGGCCCAGGAAGTCCTTCTGACCGCCCACAATGAAGTCCATAAAGTGGAGCAGGAAAATGTGGGCGTGGAGGCCGGGCACAAGGGCGAGGAACTGGCGGAGCGCGGCCTTTCCTATGGGAAAAGCAAAGTGCAGGCCGGTATCCGGCAGCGCCGGATGAAGCCCTGGCGGGACGTGGCGAAAGCGGAACGGGCTTCTGTCCGGGCAAATGCCGATTTCCTTTACCAAAAGGCGCTCCATGATGATCCGGCCCTGGCCGCCTCCAACCCGGTTTCCCGGTATCTGCAGAAAAAGCGTATCCAGAGGAACTATGTCAAACAGGTGCGCCAGGCCGGGAAAACGGCGAAGGATACAGCGGCCGCTACGCAAAGCGCAGCCAGACGCGCGAAGGAGGCGGCGAAAAAATCCGTGGTGTTTATCCGCAGGCACAGCCGGGTGGTTCTGCTGGTGGTAGGGATCGGCGCCTGCGTGGGGCTTTTGTTCGGCGGGATGTCCTCCTGCTCTGTGATGGGCGGCTCCGGCGTGGGCGGCGTGTTCCTGTCCTCCTATCTTTCCGAGGACGCGGATATGCTGGCGGCGGAGGCGGCCTATGCGGAATTGGAGGCGGACCTTCAATATGAACTGGACAACTATGAGTCCCTGCACCCCGGCTATGATGAATACCATTTCGACCTGGATACCATCGGCCATGACCCCTATGTGCTGATCTCCATTCTGTCGGCGCTCCATGAAGGGGTGTTCACAATGGACGAGGTACAAAGTGAGCTGCAAACACTCTTTGGCCGGCAGTATACCCTGACCGAGACGGTGACGGTGGAGGTCCGCTACCGGACGGAAACCCGGACAGACAGCGAGGGCAATGAGTATGACGTGGAGGTGCCCTATAACTATTACATCTGCACCGTGACCCTGGAGAATTTCGACCTGTCCCATCTGCCGGTCTACCTGATGGACGAGGAACAGCTTTCCCTGTATGCCGCCTATATGTCCACGCTTGGCAACCGGCCGGATTTGTTCGGGACGGCGGAATATCCAAACGCCTCCACCTTAAAGGAGCCCACCTACTATGACATTCCCCCGGAGGCCCTGGAGGATGAAACCTTCGCGGCCATGATCGCCGAGGCGGAAAAGTATCTGGGCTACCCTTACGTGTGGGGCGGTTCTTCTCCCTCTACCTCTTTTGACTGTTCCGGCTTCGTGAGCTGGGTCATCAATCATTCCGGCTGGAGCGTGGGACGGCAGACCGCCCAGGGGCTTTATAACCTCTGCACCCCGGTATCCAGCGCCCAGGCAAAACCCGGCGACCTGATCTTTTTTGTGGGGACCTACGACACGGCGGGCGTCTCCCATGTGGGTATCTATGTGGGCGGGGGAATGATGATCCACTGCGGGGACGTGCGTCCAGATAGGACGGAAGTAGAAGTAGACGAAAGGAGGGCAGCTTGAAGGTACTACCCCGTAAGATAACGCGGGAATCCACCTGACTAACCGAAAAGCGAAAGCTGGCACGGGACAATAGCACGTCAGGAAAGCGGTAAGTCACCTAAAGGCAATCGGGTGCGACTGAACTGCGAGGATAAGTGAATATGAGGATAAATCTGGGTTTGAATCTTGTGAGTTCCCAGCCCCTGTTCAGTGTGGGCATAGGAAATTTGCCTGAAACCTATGGTGCAAACAGGGCCAGAAAGGGGAGCCTTCTGACCTGTTATCAGAATACCGGAAAGGGTTGCCTTCCGGTAGGTTATCAAAGAAATGCACGGCGCGCCGGAGAACCGGTGTCAACGGAACGAAAGCATATCCGACAATTCACACTCACCTACTACTTCCGTTAACTGGAGATTGCCTAAACCAGAGCGCCCATAAGGGCTATGTGGCAGACACTGAAAATCTGGCATGGCAACGGAGCTTCCATAGTAGTCTGAGAACCCTGAATTGACAGGGAAAGCCGTAAATCGGATGCGGGAAAGCCGCTCACATGGCGAAGGGAAGCAGTCTGAGCGTATTAAAATCGAAAATTGATTAGGGAGGAAAACCTCATTGAAACCAACAATGGAGATTTTAACTAAGTTACAAGAAAACTCAAAGAAACACCATGATGAAGTATTCACAAGGCTTTATCGCTACCTGCTCCGGCCAGATATTTACTCTATTGCCTACCAGCACCTCTACTCCAATGAGGGGGCTGGGACAAAAGGCGTGGATGAAGATACGGCGGACGGATTCAGCGAGGAGTATGTGGAGCGTATTATTGAAGCATTGAGAACGGAGACATACCGCCCGAAACCTGTCCGGCGCAGCTATATCCAGAAATCGAATGGAAAAATGCGCCCATTAGGTCTGCCTACTTTCACGGACAAGTTGGTTCAGGAAGTCATGCGAATGATTTTGGAGGCGGTCTATGAACCTGTTTTCTCGAATTACTCTCACGGATTTCGCCCCGGCAGAAGCTGTCACACGGCACTGGCCCAGCTCAAGCATGAGTTTATCGGTGCAAGCTGGTTCGTTGAGGGCGATATAAAAGGCTGTTTCGACAACATCGACCATACGGTGCTGATTGCTGTTATCGGCAGGAAAATCAAAGACGCCAGATTTCTGAAACTCATACGGCTGTTCTTAAAATCAGGCTACATGGAGGACTGGAAATACTACGGTACTTACAGCGGCTGTCCGCAGGGCGGCATTATTTCGCCAATCCTTGCGAACATCTATCTGAATGAGCTGGACAGCTACATCGAGGAATTGAAAAAGGAGTTTGACGTTAGAACGCCGTACAGAACCACTCCAGCATACCATGCGATTGAGCGAAAGCGGGCAAATTTAAGGAGAAAAATAGACCGGCGTGAAGCTGGCCTGGAACGTGACTTGCTGATTGCGGAGTACAAAAAGCTAACCAGCGAATTGTATAAAACGCCAGCAAAGTTGTGTGATGATAAAAAGCTTAAATATGTTCGCTATGCGGATGATTTTCTGATTGCCGTCAACGGGAGCAAGCAGGATTGCGAATGGATAAAAGCAAAACTCACGGAGTTTATCCAGAACACTCTGAAAATGGAGTTAAGCCAGGAAAAAACGCTGATTACCCATAGCAACACGCCTGCGAGATTTCTCGGTTATGATGTGCGGGTACGCCGTGACCAGCAGATAAAGCCGTGGAAGAAATGCAAACAGCGCACGATGAATAACACCGTGGAGCTACTGATCCCGCTTCAAGATAAGATTGAAAAGTTTCTGCTCTCAAAAGGCATTGTAAAACAGAGAGCCGATAACGGAAAGCTGGAGCCAACCAGCAGACTTTCTTTATTGCGCCACACAGATTTAGAGATTGTGACGGCATTTGACGCGGAACTGCGGGGAATTTGCAACTACTATCACCTCGCCAGCAACTACCGAAGCCTGAACTATTTCAGCTATCTCATGGAATACAGCTGTCTGAAAACACTGTCCGGCAAGCACCGTTGTAAACTGTCCAAAATTTATGACAAGTACCGTGTTGGTGAAAAGCGTTGGGGTATCCCCTACGAAACAAAAGCCGGAAAGAAAATCCGCCGACTCACGAAGTTTAACGAGATTGACGGTAAAAAGTGTGAGGACATTGAACCGAAAGTCATTACGATTGTAGCCAAAGGACGCACTACGATAGATGACCGCCTAAAGGCCAGAGTATGCGAACTATGCGGCAGAACAGACGTAAAACTGGAAATCCATCATGTGAACAAGGTGAAAAATCTGAAAGGAAAAGAAGCCTGGGAGCAAGTGATGATAGCGAAACAGCGCAAAACACTGGCGGTCTGCCATGACTGCCACCAGAAAATACATCATGGTTTCTAAAAGTTATTTTTGTAATGGAGCAAAGATGGCGAGCCGTGTGCATTGAGAGGTGCAAGCACGGTTCTGGGAGGGGTCTGCGCAGACCTGCCGCAGAAATGCGGCAAGGCGGCGCTTTCCTACTCTACCCGATTTCCTACGCGAACATCAATACAAGCTACTGGCAGGCTCATTACTTTAGCTTTGGCCGTTTACCCTGATTGGAGGTGAATATCATACTCACTTTACGGCCGGTATCTCTGGCAGACGCCAATACCTTTGTCTCTCTCCATCACCGCCATCATAAGCCGGTCCGGGGACACAAATATTCTCTGGGATGTATGAAGGGCGGGCAACTTGTAGGAGTAGCGATTACCGGGCGGCCTGTCAGCCGGTATCTGGATGACGGGCTTACCCTGGAAGTCAACCGCCTGTGTACGGACGGCACCCGAAACGCCTGCAGTTTTCTTTACGGAGCAGCGGCGCGGGTGGCAAAAGCTATGGGATACCACAAGATCATCACCTACATTTTGGATACAGAGGACGGGACCAGTCTCCGGGCGGCAGGCTGGTCCTGTGCAGGACTGGCCGGGGGAAAGGAATGGACAGGCAGACGTAAGCCTGCCGAGCCTCTGTACCCGGCGCAAATGAAATATCGTTATGAAAAAAATCTGCATGGAAAGGAGCCTTGATATGGCAACGATTGAGAAAATCCGCAATGACATTGCGAAAACCAAAGATAAGATCGCGGAGCTCCAGAAGAAGCAGCGAGCATTGGAGGCCCAGCTGGCGGAGGAAGAAAACCTGGAGATCGTCCGTATGGTAAAAGCGGTGAAGATGGACAACAAGGAGCTGACCGCCTTCCTGAAAGCCTATGCCAGCGGCCTGATCACGCTGCCGGAGAACATGATGCCGGAGGACGGCGGGGATCAGGAGGAACCTGCGGAAATGGAGGGATATGAGGATGAAGCGTAAAGGATTTTTGCGGATGGCGGCCGTTTTTCTGGCAATGGCGCTGTGCGTCACGGGCTTTTCCGTGACCGCCCTGGCCTCCGGCGGGGAGGATACCGCCGAAGTGACCGGAGGCATGGAGCCTGACCGTCCGGAAAGCGCGGCTGCAGAGAGTGATACAGAAGAAACCGGGGATATGGAGGAACCGGCGGCCGATGAAGAAGGCGCTGACAGCGATATCCTGGAACAGATCACCGCCCTGCTTGGCGGCCTGGGGGATGTATCTGCTGACGGTGACGGTATCCGGATCACTGTAGACGCAAACGGGAACACGCAGACCGGAACTGTGACGACCGGCGGTGGAAACTTAAATGTCCGTACCGGGGCGGGGCTTGATAACGAGGCTTTCACCCAGCTCCCCAACGGAACGCAGGTGGAAGTGACCGGGACGGAAGGGGAATGGATCAAAGTCCTCCTGCCGGAGCGGGAGGGCTATGTCCATTCGGACTACCTGACGGTAAGTGAAAACGGCAACAGCGGCTTTTCCCTTTCCCTGGACGGGGAGGAACTTTCCTCCCTGCTGGGACAGCTTGCAGGCGGCGGGAACGGCGGCGCCCTGACCCCGGATGGGAATCTGTCCCTGGTTGACGACATTGGCAACGGCGCCCAGGCGGGCAAGCAGTTCATCACGCTCACGACCAAAGCCGGGAATGTCTTTTACCTGATTATTGACCGGGATGACGACGGAGAGGAAACCGTCCACTTCTTGAACCAGGTGGACGAGGCGGACCTTCTGGCGCTGACCGAGGACGGGGAGAAAGCGGAAACACCCATTGTCTGCACCTGTACGGAGAAATGCGCGGCGGGAGCTGTGGATACTTCCTGCCCTGTGTGCGCCTCCAACATGACCGAGTGTACCGGGCCGGAACCGGAGCCGGAAGAAACCGCGCAGCCGGAAGAACCCACGGAGAAAGAAAGCGGCGGGGCCGGGATGATCGTCCTGGTGGTGCTGCTCCTGGCGGCTGGCGGCGGCGCGGCGTTCTATTTCCTGGTGCTGAAACCGAAGCAGAAAACAAAAGTACCGTCTGACCTGGATGACCTGGACCTGGAGGACGAAGAATATCTAAAGGATGATGAAGATGAAACGGAGGATACCAAATGAAACTGATTATCTGTGAGAAACCGAGCGTTGCAAAAAGCGTGTCGTCGGCCCTGGGTGCGAAATCCAGGGCCGATGGCTTTTATGAGGGGAACGGCCTTCTTGTGTCCTGGTGCGTGGGACACCTGGTATCCCCGATGGACGCGGCCGGATATGACCCCGGTTATAAGAAGTGGAGCTATGACGACCTGCCGATCCTGCCGGAACCCTTCCGTTATGTGCTTACGCCGGGAAAGGAGGACGCCTTTGAAAACCTCCGCGCCCTGATGGGCCGCCCGGATGTGGATACGGTGGTCAATGCCTGTGACGCAGGACGGGAAGGGGAACTGATCTTCCGTCTGGTGTATGAAATGGCCGGCTGCACAAAGCCCATCCTGCGCCTCTGGATTTCCTCGATGGAGGACGTAGCGATTCGGGAGGGCTTCCGGAACCTCCGGCCCGGCGCGGACTATGACGCCCTGTACCAGTCTGCCCTCTGCCGCCAGAAAGCGGACTGGCTGGTGGGGATCAACGCCACGCGGCTTTTCTCCGTCCTCTACCACCGCACCCTGAATGTGGGCCGTGTCCAGACCCCTACCCTTGCCATGCTGGCGGATCGGGACTGGAAGATCACGAGCTTCAAAAAGGAGAAATACCATCATGTACGCCTGACGGTTGGCGGGGCCGAGGCCGTTTCGGAGAAGATCGTTTCCCCGGAGGACGCCCAGGCCGTACAGGCGGCGTGCGCGGGGAACACGGCGGTCTGCACCTCCGCTACCCGTGAACAGAAAAAAGAACAGCCCCCGAAACTCTACGACCTGACGACTTTGCAGCGGGAGGCAAACCGGATGTTTGGCTACACGGCAAAGCAGACCCTGGACTACGCCCAGAGCCTGTATGAAAAGAAGCTGCTGACCTATCCCCGGACGGACAGCCGGCACCTGACCTCCGACATGGCGGAGACGGCTTCCGGTATCCTCCATCTGGCGGCGAAGGTGCCACCCTTTGACGGCTGCGCCGATTTCTTCCCGGATGTGGAGGCCCTGATCTCCGACCAGGATGTATCCGACCATCACGCCATCATCCCCACAATGGAGATGGAAAAGGCGGATGTGGGAGCCCTGCCCGTGGGGGAACGCAATCTGTTCCTCCTGGTCTGCTGCAAGATGTTGTGCGCGGCGGCGGAGCCCCATGTATATGAGACGGTCACGGCGGTCTTTGACTGTGGCGGATATTCCTTCACGGTAAAAGGAAAGCATGTGGTTTCCGGGGGCTGGCGGGAGATTGACCGTATTTTCCGATCCTTCCTGAAGGAAAAGCCCGCGGATGGGGACAATGGCGGCGATCTGCCGGACTTCAAAGAGGGGCAGGCCTTCGAGGGTGTGGAGGCTGCGGTTACGGAGCACTTCACCTCACCGCCGAAGCCCTACACGGAGGATACGCTCCTGTCGGCCATGGAGAACGCGGGCAAAGAGGATATCCCGGACGAGGCGGAGCGGAAAGGCTTAGGCACGCCGGCGACCAGGGCAGCCATCATTGAAAAGCTGGTGGCGGCCGGGTTCGTGGAGCGGAAAGGCAAAAACCTGATCCCCACAAAGGCCGGGATCAACCTGGTCACGGTCCTGCCGGAGCCACTGACCTCCCCCATGCTCACGGCGGAGTGGGAGCAGAAATTGACCGAGGTTGCGAAAGGGAGCGCTGATCCGACCGGGTTCCTGGACGGTATCCGGGATATGGTGCGGGAGCTGGTGCAGACCTATTCCCATATCTCCGAGGAAGGGCAGAAATTGTTTGCCCCGGAGAAGGAAGTGATCGGTGTTTGTCCCCGCTGCGGCAGGCCGGTCTATGAGGGGAAGAAAAACTTCTCCTGTTCGGACCGCTCCTGCGGGTTCGTCCTGTGGAAGAATGACCGCTTCTGGACCTCCCGCAGAAAAGAGCTGACAAAGAAGATGGCGGCGGACCTCCTGAAAAAGGGCCGTACCAATGTGAAAGGGATGTGGTCGGAAAAGAAGGGCGCTGCCTATGACGCGGTGGTGATCCTGGACGACACGGGCGGCAAGTACATCAATTTCAAGCTGGAATTTCCAAAAAGAAAGGATGGTGGAAATGGCAGATAAGACAATCCCTGATTTTGTTTTCCCTCCCGGCGGTGAAAAGCCGGATATAGGACGGGAGGACCTGGCGGCGGTGGCGGAGGCTGTCGCCGCCCTCTCCCCGGAGGACCGGACCCTGCTTGCGGCGGTCCAGGCGTCCCCGTTCCACCTGACTGCGGCGGAGCAGTTCCGGGAATTTCCGGACAACATTGATTTCTTCGTCCTGGAGCCCCAGGTGAAACAGATGGAGGACCTGGGATGGCGGTACCTGGAACAGCACCTTGACCTGGAGCTGACCCCGGAGCTTCGGGCGGCCATCGACCCGGTCCCCTTCGGCAGGCAGGCTATGGAGGAAGATCGCGGATGTTTTACGAAGTACGGATACCTGTCCCTCTCCGGGGACGAGTGGCAGCATGAGCAGGCCGCGGAGCATGGACGCAGGGAGGCGGAGAAAAAGCCTTCCATCCGGGAACGGCTGGAACAGAGCAAAAAGGAATGTGCGGGAAAAGACAGGGTGCAGCCCGTAAAGGATAAGTCTGCGCCGGAATTGTAAGGAGGTGCCGGTATGCCGCAATTTGAATATGACAAGGATTATCCCTTTGCCGCCTTCATCACGAACCTGGGGAAATACAACGAGGGCGAGCTTGTGGGCGAGTGGGTGAAGTTCCCGACCACCGCCGAGGAACTGAAAAAAGTGTTTGACCGGATCGGGATCGGCCAGAAGGACGATTTCGGGCAGCCCTATGAGGAATGGTTCATTACGGACTATGACTGCTATGTAGGCGCCCTCTATGACAAGCTGGGCGAATACGAAAACCTGGACGAGCTCAATTACCTGGCGTCAAAGCTGGATGAAATGGGCGAAGGCGAGTACGCGCAGTTCCAGGCGGCCATGGAGGTGGGCGACCATTCCGGCAGCCTGCAGGAGATCATCAACCTCACGGACAACCTGGACTGCTATGACCTGTACCCGTCCATCCAGGACTATGACGACCTGGGCCGGTACTACATCGAGGAACTGGACGCCATGCAGGTGCCGGAGCATTTGCGGAATTACATTGACTATGAGGCATACGGCCGGGACGTGGCAATGGACGAGAGCGGCGATTTTACCGATCTGGGCTATGTCCGGGATACCGGGAGCTCCTTCCATGAGTATTATGACGGCGAGCCCGGCAGTATCCCGGAAGAATACCGGGTGATGGCCTTCCAGGATGATATCCCGGAAGAAGAACTGTCCGAGTGGGCCATGGATATCGCCTACGATATGGATGAATTTTTCCGGCAGCGCGATCCGCAGTACGCGGCGGAGCACCCGGAGGAACACGCGGCGAAGGAGGAACTTTACGAAAACCTGATGGCGGGCCGCATTTCGGCTTTGGATGAAAAGCTGGCGGACCTGGGGCAGACCCAGGATGATTACCTCCCCTCGGAGCTGGAGAAGTTCAAGGAGGCCAGCGGGTATGAGAAAGTTTTGGATATGGCCCCGGAGCCCACGCCGGATGACCGGGAGACCGGCGAGACGGTATGCACGCCCAGGGGAACCTTCTATGTGACGGACATGAGCCGGGAACAGATGGAGGCGGCCGGGTACGGTTTCCATCATCAGTCGGAAGATGGGAACTATCTCATTATGGGAAACGGCAGCCGGGCCTTCGCCATCCGGAACGGTGAAGCGCAGGAACACGCAGCGCCGGAGAAGATAACGGTCCTGGTGGTGGAGCCCAGGAAGGAGCCTTATGTGAAGGAGATCGACCCCGGCCTCCATTCCCTCCAGGCGGAGGTGGGCGGCGATATTGGGGCCGCATATCCCTTCCGGGATCCGGTGGCCCTGGTCTGCAATGATGAAGGCAAGCTCATTGGCCTGGACTTAAACCGTGGTCTGCGGGATGAAAATGGGGAGCTTTATGATATCATGGCTGGCACCTTCCTGGTGGTCGGGCTTGGTGAGGAAGATTTCGCCTCCCTGTCCCCGGAACTGGCGCAGAAATATATGGAACACTTCCGGCAGCCGGAACAGTTCATCAGCCTTGGCGGGCAGATCATCGCGCTCCCCGTGGAGCCGGAAAAAGACAATCCCCTCCGCACTGCGGAAATGACTCTGGAGGACGACTACGGCATGATCGACGGGGTTATCAATAACGGCCGCCGCGGGGAGGAAACAGAGAAGGCGGCAGAAAGCGGGCCGGGGAAAAAGCCTTCCATCCGGGAACGGCTGGGGGACGCAAAGAAGGAATGCTCCGAACATAAGCCGCCGGAGAAGGGGCGCCCCGGCCGGGATACCCCGGAGCATGGCAGCCTATGAGCAGGAGTAAGAAATGGCGGAGGGAATGGGCCTTCTTCCTGGGGGAGAACGGCCGCCGCCAGTATAATAAAATATGCAGGGGATGTGTCCATCCCTGCAAGCAGAGTTTCCGGGCGGTCCTGGTGGCCTGCCCCCATTACGAGTCCATACGCTCAAAAAAGTGTAAGGATAAGGGTTGAAAACGGACGTGAATTTCGTCCGTGTCCTCTTTTCCAGAGGCCGCCTTTATGATTTCCCATGTACGGGTGTTCTCCCTGTTATACAGGGAAAAAGATGGATTTTTGCACACTTTCCATAACACCAAACGGGAGTACAGCTTCTCGGTTCATCCGATGGCTGTACTCCCGCTCTTTTTTTATGTGTTTTTTCTGTCTGTTCCATACCGGATAGGAAAGGATAGAATGGATTTTCGCAGCCGCAGGCGTTGTGGGAATGTGTGTACAACTGCCTGTTCCGGCGGCGCTGTGGGAAACCTGTTTGCAGGATGTGGAAAAGGCCTGTCCTTTTCCATGTGCTGTGAATGGGTTTTCCATCGGCGCAAGCGGCAGTTTTCCACATTTCCATGACGCATACTTTTATCCGGCAATCAGCCGGTACATGGTCAACGGTACATACAGGACCGCTACAACCAGCCGCCAGGCCAGGACAAATCCCCCGATCACGCCGCCTATGATAAAGTTCAGCGCGAACAGCGCGATCCCGCCGCCGAAGGAGCCGCCACCCGGCACGATCCAGAGGCACATCCGATGGAGGCCGAAGGGCAGCCCGCAGAGTATCCAGAGCCACACATAGTCCAGTTCCCCGTCTTTCATACAGGCGGATTTGAAAATACAATACAGCAGCATAGCCGCCGCCACGGGCAGCACGCTTTTCAGAAAAAATGCTTTGACCGCTTCACCTCTCGTCATAAGGCAGACCTCCTTCCATACTTCCATTATACAAAATGATCTGGACGGCGCCCAGGGCATGGAGAAAATCATTTGCTAACAATCTGCGAACAGAGCGGCTTATGACTGGCCGGCGTCACGCCACGCCAGATATTCCCTGTGCCCTCCGTCCACGATCCGGTCAATGTCCTCCGCTGTGAAAGGGCGTTCCGTTTCACCGGACAGGGAGGCGATCTTCAAGGCGTTCCTGACCGCCTGGGTAAAATGGAAGTCGATCTCATCCCGCTTGCTGGGCCATCCCCCGGATGGGGCGTCTCCCGGCCGGTGCAGGATATCCGCAAGGAAGGACAGTTCCTCCAGAATGCGGTTGCTCTTTTCCTCAAACCATTCCCGCGAGTCGAGGCCAGGGCGTGTGGATACCGTAATCGTTGTTTTCTCTTTTCCGTTTTTCATGGTGATACCTCCTGTGATTTGAAATTTTATATTAGTGATCCGCATTGCGGCACTATTCCAGTTCATGCCTTCTTTGCTGCTCCTGTTTCTCCGGCGCGGAAAGAAGGGCGTCCACGTTCTGGCGGATGGTCTCGTATTCCTGCGCTTCGCTTCTTGCGGCCCGGTACCTGGCAAGCAGCATATCTTTCTTTGTGGTGAGTTCCGACAGTTCTTTTTCCATGCTCTCCGCGGACGGCAGCGGAACCGCCCCCAGCTTCTTCAATTCCCTGGCGGCTGCCTCAAAAATAATGATCCCGCTCTCATGGCCCCGCAGGAATTTTTCTTTATCCCTGGAATGGCGGTAACGGTCATACAGCGGTTTTAACCGGCGGTAGGTTCCGGCGTGCTTCATCACAAGGGACAGCTCGGCGATCCGGGCCTCCGTCTCTTTCAGGGAGGCATGGGCGGTATCCCGCCGCCCGGCCACGGCGGCAAGACGGCTTTCCAGTTCCGCGTAGCTTGTGATTTCATGCTCCGTCAGGAAGTTCATGGTCCTGGCCGCCTGTTTCAGATTGTTCAGTTTCGCCCAATGGGCGAACCCGGCGCTCTGCTGGGCTTTGAGATTGTTCTGGATATCAATGAGCAGGCTGATCCTTCCGTCGCGCTGTTTCGGCCGCCGGGACGGTCTGGAGCCCCCGGCGATCCGGGAGGCAATGGTTTCCTCCGTGTAGTCCACACCCAGGGTTTTCATCCGGGTAAACCGTTCCTGGCCAGGAGCGCGGCAGGAAACATATTTCCCCCGCTTGATTTCATAACCTTCCCTCTGCAGGCGGAGCAGCAAATCTTCAAAGCCAGCGGAGCCGGGGATCAGCCGGTCAATGGCTTTTTTCAGCGCCGCCTTATAGCTGGTCCCGGCCTGGGCTGCCTGGTGTTCAATATAGCTCTTGCCCTTATCCTTTCCGGGGATGATGACTGACAGGCCGTGTTCTTTGCAGATACGGTCGCTGGTGCGGCGGATATAATGGTAGCTCCGCTTGTTGGAATGGTAGTGCTTATAGTCGGTGAAGCTGACCGCATTAAAAATCAGGTGATTATGGATATGATTTTTGTCTATGTGGGTGGTGAGGACAAACTCATACTTGCCGCCCAGGATTTCCTTGGCAAGCTGCATACCGATCTCATGGGCTTCCTCCGGCGTCACCTCCCCAGGCTCAAACGCCTGGATCAGATGGCGGCCCAGGTGCGTCCCTTTGTCAATGGCATGGCGGCGGGTCCAGGAAAATTCAATGTCCGCTGTTTCGGCGGCGCAGCCATAGGAAGATACCAGCAGCTTCCCGTCTGTCTTTTCGGGATTGCAGATATAGTCGATGGCCGCTTTCAGCGTAGACTTGATAGGATGCGTCTTTGTAACTGCCATATCTGGTCCTGCCTTTCCCGGATTTCCTCGATATCCGCCTGATAGACAGAACCTCCGGTGTTCAGCTTTTTTGCAATCTGATTGATATTTCGGCCGATGGCGGACAGCTCCGCAGTGAACGCTTTAATATCCGTAGTGTCGGTATAGATGATATACCCGTCAATCGCCATCTTCCGGAGATAGGCGCCGATCCGCTGTGTCGGGAGCTGGGCCATCTTCTGCTCAATCAGCGCCCGTTCCTCCGCTGTCACCGGGCAGCGCAGGATGATGGGCCGCTTTCGGTTTGCCATAGCGTGTTCCTCCGTTTCTCATAAGGGTCTGGGATTATCCCAGCAAGCGATTTTCGATTTAGGGGGAAGGGTTCCCTAAATCCAAAATCCGCAAGTGCGGCCGCACTTGCTGTGCTTGCTATCGTTTCTTTCTTCGTACCTAAGTAATACGGAAACGGAGAATTTGGCTACCTTCTGACAAAGAAAAAACGCTACAAACTTTATCCGTTCATAGCGTCTTTCATACTTTGTTCAGTTGTACCGGGAACACGGCTATTCCCCCTTCTCTCTGGCGTCCAGGAGGGCCCGCGCTGTTGCGATAATGATTCCGATTTCCGTATCATTCAGGCCATCGGCCAGGGCGTCAAGCTGGCGGCGTGCTGTGGTCTTGCCGTCCACTGCCTCCCCGAAAAGGATTTGATCCACGGAAACATGGTAGCGTGCCATAAGCTCCAAAAAGATTTGGACGCTTGGGTGCTGCCCTTTGTTCTCTATGTTCGCCAGGTATCGGGGAGAGAGGAACATCTCATTTCCCACCTTGTTGCGGGATTCCTTGCGCCCGGTTCTTGCTTTTTTGATTGCCGCTCCATACGGGCGGAAGTCGATTTTCTCTACTGGTCTCTTTGACATATTCATTCACCCAGTTACATTGTACTGTTCCTTTTTGGCTCTGAATATGTCTATAGAGTTCCCTTGATTAGACAATATAATTCTATAAAATGAATTTAAAGTTACTCAAAAAGATGATAATTTTGCATTTGCTAAAGTTAGACAGACATATATACCGTACTCATCGGATAATCGAGGCATTAGGCATTGCCGAGGAACTGAAATCTTGCGACCCTATGCGTTGGAATCTAAAGAGTACGCTGAAAGCACAGATTGAGAAAATTATTTAATACCCTGCACCATTCTATACTCCCTCGGCCCCATACCATAGGCAGTTTTAAACAGCTTTGCAAAATGTCCTGAATTGTGATAGCCAACCTTTGCGGCAATCGTGGCAATCCCATAATCAGAGTTTTTCAGCAGGAATAGCGCCTGATTCAGTCGCATTTCTTTTAGATATTCGTAGGGAGTAGTGCCGTAATACTTCCGAAAGGCAAGCTGATACCGGGCAGGGCTCATTCCTGCGATCTGCGCCAGTTCTTCCCCGGACGGATAAGCAGACAAATCCTTTTTCATATGGGTAACTGTTTTTTTCAGATCACGGATGTCCTTATAATCTAACTTGACAGAAATATGATTTTCCTTTTGCTCCATGCCCTTAATGACAAGGGAGAGTAATTCCAGCACTTTACTTTCCAGATACAAGTGCAGCGTTTGTCCAACTGCCTGACAATCCCTGATCTGCTGAAAGACAAAGTTAAGCTCTGGCAGATTGGGATTTTTCAACAGGTATTCCTTTGCCACTTTTGATTGTTCATAATCCTTTCCATAATGCACCCGGAAATAAGTATCAAAATACTTTCTTGTCAAAATAATTTTTGTAAATCTTACCGGCTTGCCTTTTTCGCAATAGACATAGGTGGTCTTTTGGGTGTTCACATAGCAGTAAATCCCTTTACCGACGGGCTGTGTTTTCCGTCTCCCGA
>ULTF01043513.1_pt1 | contig 15600 bp, 10 predicted proteins | sample 1957371 | NCBI WGS metagenome assembly ULTF01 (sample SAMEA4835727, study PRJEB28245) | human gut metagenome | biome: gut microbiome; material: fecal sample | place: Denmark | collected 2008
TAGGATGTCTGAAGAAATTTGCGCAAAACTATTGACAGTACCAGATTTCATGAGGATAAAATATGCAACTACTGCATATTTCATGAGGATAATAGAAAAACAGCTTCATCAAGCTTAAAACCATCAGGAGCTACTTCCCTGTGGGACTTCAAGTCTTAATAAAGCTGTCTTGGATTTAAGCATAATACTTTTTCTATATATCACAAGAAAAAGTATTATTGAATTTACTCATTTTGAAAGCCCATCATCTTCTTGGCATGCTCAATATCTTGCTGTAACTCTCTTAAATTACAACCGAGGCATCCCAAAAGATTATCACATCTGCTGCATTTCATTTTTACTATTTCTTCTATACTACGTAAATGCATCATGATTTCCTTATCTTCTTTTCTGCGCAGCTCTTGTATGGCCTCATTATTTTTGCAAGAAAAGACTTCTTGAAAAGCTTGCAAGTTATCCTGACTTTTAACTATAGCAAAAACAATTGTATCAAACAGAACTGCAAAGCCTTCGTCAATAAGCACCTTATGAAAATATTGCGCTACATCATACGGATTATGACGAAATGCACCACAGCCCCAAGCGACCAGAATAAGATTTTTATAGCCTCTTTTTGCTGCCATAGACAAAAAATAGCGTATTCTTCTCAGCATCATTATTGTCAGATCAGGTTTATTTACCTTCATGCTCCGCAAATTTGGCGCAGGCACGGTCGCAACAGCAACATTATACGGTTCTTCCAACAGATTCAGACTTGCATCACGAAATACACAAACATTTTTTGAAAGCAGCATATAATCGGAATACAGCGGCGAATTTAGGCTTCTGTTGTAATCATAATAACGTTGTGCTCCTTCTGCTGTTAAAGATGCATAAAGTGTGCTGCAGCGGCACAGTGATTCTTCCTGTGCGTGAGCACCGGTTAAAAAACCGCCGCCTTTGTGAGTAGCAGAAGCAAAGTTCATAACAAGAGGATTATCTACTCCTTTTGCAGCTTCAAAGGAATCTTTTTCGACTACTGTAAATTTAGCATACATATCCTGCTGTTGGCGAAAGTTTGGAGAATAAAGTCCTGTATAGATTTTTTCCAGATCAACAGGAGAAAATAACTCTACTTCAGTAAAAGGCTGCTCATTACGCTTCACCAACAAAATGTTTTTTCCATTCAAGTTATACTTTTCTAAGCGTGTAATCTCCTGTGTTTCATCTGCTACTTGCATAAGTGCGTAATCCATAAGTATACCTCCAAATTATATATTATTTAGCCCACCACGCAGGTTTATGCTTACTAATTCTTCCGCCTTCAGGCTTAAAGTGAAAATAAACACCTATTGTTTTAGCTATTTCCACAATATCTTTTAACTCTTGCCCACCAATAATCCATAAATTACCATTTTCTTGACGTTTGTCTATATAGGCAACACCTCTTTTTTCCAAAATAGTTATTATGGTGTCTTTTTTCACTGATGGTTCTATCACTGTAGGCCTTCTTATATTTTCTTTTTTCATATCTTCAAGATACCATGCATTTTGGGGAGCATTCAATCTAAATTGAAATCCCAACTCAGCAGCTTGTGATACAATCTTACTTAATTCACTGCCGCCAATTATCCAAAAAGCTCCTCCTTTACTACGACAATCTTTATACTTCACACCTCTTGATTCCAATAGTTTAATCAATTCTTGTGACAGTTGCACTGGTTGCTTTGACTTTGGTGCTTGCGGCTTCGGCGGCTGCACCGTTGACTTCGGTGGCTGCACCGTTGGCTTCGGTGGCTGCACCGTTGGCTTCGGTGGCTGTACCGGTGGTTTCGGCGGCTGTACCGGTGGTTTCGGCGGCTGCACCGGTGGTTTCGGTGGCTGTACCGGTGGCTTTGGCGGCACATTTTCACCATTTAATATTTCAGCAGCTCTTTGCTTAACCCGCTGCAATAACTCCGTATCACGATTAACAGATGTAGCAGTAAAGTTATCCTCATACTTAATACCATAATTTAAAAGCAAATCAGCAACCCTATTAATAGTATTTTCAGGATCCGCAAAATATTCACTACCACGTATACGGATAAACTTCCAACCAAGACGTTCCAAAATAGTCTGGCGCTGCATATCCTCAAGAATCTTATCTTCGCCACTATGATAGCGTTCACCATCACATTCAATCGCAATTTTACGATTCTTATAAACAGCAACCATATCTATTCTGTATGCGCCGACCTCCCATTGCTGCACAATATGAAAGCCCTTACTTACCAAAGCTTTGGCAACTTCCTCTTCAAAAATAGAATCAGCTTGCTGTTGAATTTGAACGATGGTCTGCTTGTAAGCCTGCGGATTCTTGGCATAGCTTAATAACCCACGTCTTAAATCCCCGGCTTGCAAACTGTTTTCTTCATCAAGAGAATTGATAACCCAAAGTTGGTCCTTAGCTCTGCTGGCAGCAACATTATAACGTTTTTTGTACGCATCTTCATTTGCATCATCACTTCGCAAACGTAAAACACCATCACCCTCATTACTATCAACCATACTAAGGAAAATAACATCTCTTTCATCACCTTGAAAGTTCGCGGAATCGCCACAAATAATCTGACGTTGCTCATAAGCAATATTACCTATAGTATTAAATAATTCCCTTTGAATATATTCCGCTTGTTCTTTACCCAATAAAGAGATTACACCAAATGTTTTTCCACTATATTCCGGCTGCTCCATACAAGATTGCACTAACGCAACTATAGTCTTAGCTTCTACTTGGTTAATTTTGCTTGTTCCACCTCGATGTCCATCCACACGATAATTAACTACTGCCGGTAATAAATTACTGCTGGAAGCCTCTCTCAATGGTTTGATTTTATTGTCATAAGACAACCAATTGCTATAACCGATTATTTCTGGCACACAACGGAAATGTTCCAAAAGCATTCTCGATTTATAAGAAACAAAACCAATAGAATATAAAGAATCCTTCGGCGTATATAAATTTGGATTAGGTATCCAGCTGGAAATATACAAATCAGCCAAAGCCTGAATAGGAGCTAAATCTGTACCAACAGCTAACGGACTTACCTGTTTGTCATCGCCAACGATGATAATTTTCTTCCCTAAAAACGTTACTGCTAATGAAGTCAAATCAGATTGACTTGCTTCATCAACAATGACAATATCAAAGGGTGCTTGCATTGCCATAGGATCAAATGTCTCTAATACTTTTCTAACAGGCATAATCCAAACGGGAACAGCATCCTGACATTTTGTCATCTGCTTTCTCATCTCTCGCCTATAAAAATCTGCATATTTGCCAGTACCTTTGCCTAATTTTTTTACAAGCTGTACCCATCCTCTTAATGCATTTTGCATTGCACCATTGTTAGCATTGCGCTTCTGCAGCTCATACCAAGCTTTTGCTGCAGCCAATTCAGCAGTAGCCTTATGATAATCCTTCGCTAATATCATAGAGTTATTTTGCAAAGTATTATAATCACAGCTATTAATTTCGTCCACAATACGTTCAAGCTGCTTCCATTTCCAAGCATCAGCAATATTTTCAGGCACAGTAAAGCTACCATGAATACCTTGACGATTTTTAATAGCATTAGCCCATTCAGGCGCATATCTATTAATCTTCGCTAATGTTTCATAGCGTCTATTTTGTAAAGAATATTTACCAATCAAAGCGAATAATGTATTCCTAGCCTTTTTATAACCCTCAATATCTTTTCTTTTAATAGCTCCGGCAATATCCATACAAGCCGTAGAATTTGTCAGCGTACCAGCACTCATCCGCTGATAATATTTTTCTAACCGTTTCTCTTGGCTGCGCATTTCCATAAAAGCAAGCATACCTTCTACAATCTGCGGAACTATACCCCTGATGAAAATAAGTGATTTCCTTAAATTATCAATATCAGCAGCCAGCGGATCTATATTCATTAAATCATCCATTGGTATGCCGCTTGCTTTAATTTTATATATAATACTGGAATATTCGCCATTATACCAACAGAGTAATTTGGAAATAGACTGTGCATACTTATTAGCTATTTCTATATTACTATAATTATCAACGCCTTCGCCAAATAAACTTTTCCATGCAATCTTACAGGGATTTTCAAGCTCATAAAAGCGAATATATTCCAATACAAGCTCTGCATCTTGACCGGAAGAAATTTCGGCATTGTTAATCGATACACATGTCTTAGCTTCTGTCAAACTGCTATTAAATAAACTCTTTAGAAAACTAATTTTACCATCCGTTTCAATCAGTTTTTTATAATCCTGACGATGTTGTCGAGCTGCTTCAAAGCTATGAAACTTAACTTCTTTACCAAAGCTAATTCTCTGAACCTTTGCATATTGATTATAGGTAGCTTTGATTTGACAAACCAGCTGTTCCCAACTGGCTTTATGAATTGAGTTTATGCCATCTGCAATAACACGCAGTTCCCATTCCTCATAATTTTTAATTGCACAAACAGCTGCTTTAGCATTTAATAATTTTTCTTGCCAGTCTTGAGTAAATTGGATACTAACACTATTAATATCCAAAATATTGATATGAGCATCTCCAACAGTAAACTTCCAATTGTTTTGACGTGTAATATTATCAACGATGCTTTTATTATTATTATATCGTTCAACAGCTTGCTCAAAATCACTGTCCGACCAAATATCTGCAGTATCAGGTAATTTACAAGCTAGCTGTTTCTCCTCATCAACACTTACACTTTGGTTGCTGTCATACAACTCTACTAATGCTCTATAAGAAACTGGAAGAGCTTCACAAGTATACACATTACCGGGTATTACATCGCCAAGCTGATCTCTGTTTTCTTTTAAAAACTTAGCGGCATCTATTGGTGAAAACTCTTCCCCATTAAGAATAATCGTATTGCATTGCTGATTGCGAATTTGAAATAGCTTTCCACGAGTTTCTTTTAACTGCTGAATAATGCTCTTACGCTTAATATCACACTCTCTAATCTCTTTTTCTAATTTCGCCGGTATCTCTGAAAAATTAGCAATTGCTGCAATAGAGCTTTCAATATCCTTCCTTGAATCATCAGTTACCGAAACACATAATGGTTGTAATTCACACTCCACTTTGTCTTTCAAAACCTTTAATGCCTTATTAGTATGACTTGTTACAAGTACTCTCTTGCCCTGCGCTAAAAAATGACCTAACAAATTAGCAATAGTATGTGTTTTACCGGTACCGGGAGGACCTTGCACAACAACAGCATCATTAACTTCTATAGTTTTTGCAATATCTAATTGCTCCTGATTTGCTTCTTTAGGCAATAAAATATCTATAGCTTCACCACCAACTGCAGCAAGCTTTTCTTCCGTACTTTCTTGTGTATAATCACTATTCTCTACAAAATTATTCCCCGGCTGTAAAATATTAACAAGATGCTGTGGAACTTCTCCCGTCTCCCCAATCTTTTCGATAATCTTATTAATCATTTTTGCCATACCATTAGGACGTTGCCTAAGAATCAGCATCGGTTCCCAGGAAACTTTAAAGGCAGCATCATTATTTAATTTTGCTAACTCCATATTAGAGAAATACTTGCCTTTATGCGATACGGAATGTACCACTCGCTCAAAAAAAGTTTTTGTTGCATTTCTGTCAAAGGGATAGTATTGTTCTCTGCTATTTTCGGCATCAGCATTCTGAACAGCATCTCTATCAACATCAGAAATACCATTAAACAACTCTATATAAAAGCTACTGTTTACATCTACATCTCTGATATAAATGTCATTACTCTCAGTATCGAATTCAATTTCAACTCGTTTTAACAAAATCGGATGACTAATCGACGAATCTTCCGTTACTTGAAAAAAGCCATTAGCAATAAGCAGCTCCCAATCCCCATCTTCTTTGATAAGTCTTTGTCTATGCATAAAGAGCTCAGCAAATAAATTTTTTGTTTGCTCAAGCACTAATTGTCTTGCACGCCACAAATTACGTTTTTCCATCCATCTATCATACATTACCTGAGAATCAAAAACACTTCTAAATTCTCTATATACTACAGGATTGCTTCCAGCCAAAGGTATACGTTCTCTGATTTTCGGTTTTTCAACATTATAATCATTCCAATCCTCCTGAAGCCAAGGCATAAGCTTCTCATTAGGCATGGGACAGGCATCAAAATCAGGATTATGCACCTTCAAAATATATGGTATCTCTTCCAACGCACTGTAACCTTCATCAAATTTTACATAGTCACGATAATGAAAAGCTATATTCTCCGGATCATCCGGTAAATCTTTAACAAAATAATTCCATTGGTGATTTGTATAATTAAGAACTATATTGTCCTGCTTCTCCTGCATAGCTTGCAGATATTTGAATAAATTAATGGCTTTGGCCTGAATCGTCATTTCATTTCCCACTACTCTCATCCCCTTAGGCGAATTTTTATATAAGAAAACTCGTAGTTTTTTAGCATCTATCATTAGTATAGCACAATTTTATTTACTTGTAATAATTCAATCTTACATAGAATACGGATTTTAATCAGCCTCCATCCCCATCCTTGACAATCCCCTCACTAACGCAATATGATTATCTTCGGTAATTACTTTTGGTAATCATTTATGAAGGAGAATCATCATGACACATAAACTGTCTATCGAAGCAATCAAAACTCTGCTCATTGCCTGCCACGAAGCAAAGCGTGTAGTAGAGCTGCAGCCACCTCTACCGGAAGGCTTAACTCCCGGCAATCTTAAAGTGCTGGACTACATTGAATACCTGGAACGTACCGCACAACCTCCAAAGGTCAGCGACATTGCGGATCTGCTGCAGGTAACGCGCCCCGGTATCACTCGCCTGGTAAGCGAGCTGCAGGCAATAAATGTTATCGAAAAAATCAGCGATAAACAGGATAAACGCATCGTCAGACTGCGCATGACAGACGAGGAGCGTAAAATTCATGCCTATTACATTGAGCAATATCACAGCTGGCTGGCTGCACAAATTACCGATATCAGCGAAGCAGATATCAACACCACTGCTGCCACCATCGCCAAGCTTTAATTTCGGCTTATACCTTTTGCTTATCATCGGCTTCAGCAGCCTGATTTTTGCAACCAGCATTGCATCCGACTTCGGTTGGTTCAGTATCGAGGTGCTGGCTCTTTTCGCAATCTGCCTTATTGCTTTGACTGCCTTCTATAAGCAATCATTAAACAGCAGCACACCTCTTTTACGTGTGCAGATTTTCCGCTATCTTCCGTATACGCTCAGCACTGCCAGTCTTTTGCTCGTCGGCTTTATCTGTCTTGGACTAGGTTTTTTAATTCCCAACTATGCGCAACTTGTTTCGCATACTGATGCCTTTACCGCCGGCTGTCTGCTGCTGCCCGGCTGTATCATCGGCGCTATGCTGGCTCCCATCAGCGGCAGGCTGTTGGACAAGTTCGGTGCCCAACGTCCGATTTTATTAGGCAATGCATCAATTCTCTTATCCGTCATCTGCTACAGCCTTTATCCGGGCGAGCTGAGCTCGTTGCTCTTCATTGTCTTCTACCTGTTCTTTGCCTTTGGCCAAGGTTTTTCCATGGGTACAATTATGACCAACGGTCTGAGCCAGTTACCGGAAGAACTGAATGCCGACGGCAACGCAGCTATGAATACGCTGCTGCAGCTGGCAGGTGCAGTCGGTACAGCGGTTATCAGTACGATTGTCGCGACCGCGCAGGCTGCAGAACCGACCAATATCGCGCATGCTACTATGCTGGGCAGCAGACATGGATTTTTTGTGCTTACTGTCAGCGCCGTGCTCATCCTTTGCTGCTCCTTAAAGGTGTTCGCTCTTATTAAAAAGAAAAATCCTGCTCATGCTTAATATATTGCGTTCTATCGCCGGTATCACAAAAGCCTCCCTCGTGCATATGCGCCGGGAGGTTTTTATATCAAAAACATTATGCCGGCATGTCAAAAAGGCCGCTTTCTGCATCTGACGCACAGGTAAGCGACCTTTTAATATTTCCCTTATTTTTAATTACTGCAAGCCACGCAGCTTTTATTTTTCTATGCTGCGTTTACGGCTCACACTCTTTCCCTTATTTTTCGCAATCCGGACAGCTGATTTTTCTGTATGCTGTCCTTAGCGGATTACGCTCTTTCCCTTATTTTTGTTTATCGTAACCCCGACAGCTTTTTTATCTGTACGCTGACTTTAGCGGATTACGCTCTTTCCCTTATTTTTATTTTCTGCACTAAAAGTGCTTGTAAGCTGTTGATTATTTTTTCTTTAGGAAGCTCATCATGCCACGCAGTTGTGCGCCAACTTGTTCAGCCTGGGTTGCTCCAGCACGACGACGCATAGCGTTGAATTGCGGACGGCCGCATTGGTTTTCCAGTAACCATTTCTTAGCAAAGGTACCATCCTGGATTTCAGCCAGAACCTGTTTCATAGCAGCTTTGGTTTCAGCAGTGATGATGCGCGGACCGGTTACATAGTCGCCATATTCAGCGGTATCGGAGATGGAATGACGCATTTTAGCCATGCCGCCTTCATACATCAAGTCAACGATCAGCTTCATCTCATGCATGCATTCGAAGTATGCGCTTTCAGGCTCATAGCCTGCTTCTACCAAGGTTTCAAAGCCTGCGTTCATCAGAGCGCAAACGCCGCCGCAGAGAACTGCCTGCTCACCAAAGAGGTCGGTTTCGGTTTCTTCGCGGAAGGTGGTTTCCAGAGCGCCTGCACGGGTACCGCCAATGCCCTTAGCATAAGCCAGAGCCAGGTCATGAGCCTTACCGGTCGGGTTTTGGTAAGCAGTTACCAGAACGGGAACACCGCTGCCTTCGGTATAGGTACGACGAACCAGATGGCCGGGGCCTTTAGGAGCAACCATGAATACGTCTACATCAGCAGGAGGAACAATCTGACCGAAGTGAATGTTGAAGCCGTGTGCAAAAGCCAGTGCATTACCAGCCTCCAGGTTCGGAGCGATATCTTTTTTATATGTAGCAGCTTGCTTTTCATCAGGAATCAGCATCATGATGATATCGGCAGCCTTAGCAGCTTCTGCGGTAGTCATAACCTTCAGGCCGGCAGCTTCTGCCTTAGCTTTGGACTTAGAGCCTTCATACAGGCCTACAACTACGTTTACGCCGCTCTCCTGCAGGTTCAATGCATGTGCATGGCCTTGAGAACCATAACCGATAATAGCAACTGTTTTGCCATTCAATAATTCCAGATTCGCATCGTTGTCATAATACATTTTAACCATTGTTATTACCTCTTTCTTTTCCCTTATTTTAATATACAAATTTAATAAAAAATTTCCCTTATTTATAGCTGTTTATCTGCATCTGTTAATCTTGACGAAGTCATCTACCGCAGCACCGGCTGCCACCATAGGCTCTACCAGATCACCCTGCTCTACGATTACTTCAATCAGGAAGGGCTTGTCAGCCTCGCGTGCTGCCTTCAGCGCTTCCTTAAATTCCTTGCAGGTCGCTGCTCTGCGTCCGCCTGCACCACAGGAATGAGCAAAACCGATGAAGTCAAACTCAGTCAGCAGCGTATTGGAGTAATGCTCGTTGTAGAAGAGCTGCTGCCATTGACGGACCATGCCTAAGCAGCTGTTATTAATAACGATACTGATTAGCTTTTTGCCTTCACGAGCTGCCGTATACAGCTCCATGCCGGTCATCTTGAAGCCGCCGTCACCACAGATATGCACTACCTGCTTATCAGGCTCGGCAAAAGCTGCACCCAACGCGCCTGGGAGACCGAAACCCATCGTACCGCAACCACCGCTCGTCAGATGGTGACGCGGTTTATCGACAACTAAATGCTGTGCTGCCCACATCTGGTTCTGACCAACGTCAGTTACATAAATCGGATTTTCGCCTTCAAAGCTACGGCTCAGTTCCTTCATCATCCAGGGAGCTGTCAGGCGGTCGCCAGCCAGCAGGCTGCGGTCCTCTGTTGCATCCCAAGCCTTAATCTGCTGCCACCAATCGGCGTGTGCTGCCTTCTGCACCAACGGCAGCAGGCTTTGCAGTGTCTGCTTTACATCACCCATTACAGAAAGGCTTGTTGCTATATTTTTATCTATTTCCGTCGGGTCGATATCAAGCTGGATAATCGTCTTTTGTCCTACGTAACGGTTGCGGTCACCGGTTACGCGGTCGCTGAAGCGGCTGCCTGCGACTACTAGCACATCAGCCTGCGCTACAGCCATGTTGGAAGCGATATGACCATGCATGCCGGTCATGCCCAGGGAGCGTTCGTCAGACTCGGGATAAACGCCGATGCCCATCAGCGTATTTACTACCGGCAAATCAGCCTTTTGGGCCAGCTCCAGCAGTTCTTCCTGCGCGCCGCTGTTAACAGCGCCGCCGCCAACCAGCAGCACCGGGCGTTGCGCCTTGTTCAGCACCTCAGCTGCCTGCTGCAGCTGCTCCGCTGTTGCCTGTGGCAGCTCTTCCGCTGCAGAAGCTGCCTGCGGCTCGCTCCATTCCAGCTCCTCAACCTGTACGCTGCTGGGAATATCCACCAGCACAGGTCCCGGTCTGCCCTCCTGTGCCAAGGCAAATGCCTTGCGCAGTGCCGGCAGCAGCTCTTCCTTGCTGCGTACCAGCATGTTGTATTTGGTAATCGGCATTGTAACGCCGACAATATCAATCTCCTGAAAGGAATCGCGTCCCAGCATGCTTACGCCAACCTGACCGGTAATCGCTACCAGCGGAATGGAATCAAGATAAGCAGTTGCCAGGCCGGTAACAATGTTTGTGGCACCGGGACCGGAGGTTACGATACATACGCCGGTTCTGCCGCTCGCACGGGCATAGCCGTCAGCTGCGTGAATAGCGCCCTGCTCATGTGCGGTCAGCACATTTTTCAGCGGTGCATCGTACAATGCATCATACAGCGGAATCACAGCACCTCCGGGATAACCGAAGACTGTATCTACGCCCTGCTCCAAAAGGACCTTTACAATGGCTTCTGAGCCTTTCAGCTTCATCAGTCCGTCCCCCTTACGCCATAGTAGCTACAGACTCAACTGCAACCTGCTTAGCCAGCAGCTTGGCAACCTGAGCAGCAGCTACATCTGCCAGCTGGATTTCCAGCTTCAGACGATTTTCTTCTGCATCCATGCGCAGGGAGCGTACCTGAGCACCTTGCTTGGAAAGCACACGCAATACACGCGGCAATAAAGTTTCATCATTCTGACCAGTTACCAATACCTTTTCAAACATTTTAATTCCTCCTATCAAGAACACCTGAATTTACTACTAAATCAATTATCTTTTAATGGACTTTTTAGGAGTAGTATTAAAAAAACGCCCCTGCATATATGCAGGGGCGTATAATACGCGGTACCACCCTAATTTATTACTTTCAGCACCAGTCCATCAACCGGCTCGGAAATAACGCATCCGTTGCGCATCAGTCTACTTGCAAAGCTTTCGCTGACGAGTTCATGGGTGATTTAATCAATAAGGCTTCGTACCGGTTTGCACCAGACACCGGCTCTCTAAAACTCTACGCTTATCTTTAGTCCCAATCATAACCTTTGGTTGTCAATTTGAAATTACTGATACTATACACCCATCTACATCGTTTGTCAACACCTTTTTGTAAAATTTTACATTTTTCTTCTTTTAGTCACTGTATATGAACATTTTCAGCCTTTTGTCTATTGTACACAAACTAATCAAACGATTACAAATTTCGCGCTACTTTTCAGTAGACAAAGTACACTAATATCCATTATACAAAAACACGTTAAAGACAGTGCTTTGTATCGTTTAAAACAAAAGACTTCCCAAAATTTTTTTGGGAAGCCCTTAAATTTTTATCTTAGATGTTCTTTAATTTAGCAGCAACATTCTCTTTGATTGCTGCAGCATATTCAGCATGATGCGCTTCCAGGAAAGCCTTCATGTCAGCAGCAACATTGCTTTCCTCCTTCGGATTCAGCGCCTTTCTGTAGCCAAGCACCAGTGCACGGTCAGCAGCATCTGCTGTAGCCTCACAGCCACAAGCAGCACACAGCTTGCCGAACAGGTCGGCATCCAGAGCTTTTACCAGCTCTATTGCGCTCATCCAGAGGATATTGTTCATTTTGAAATGAACCTTGCCCTTCAGATATTTCATAGCAGCAGCAGTATCGTTCATAGCGATATCCGCATTTTTAAAGCTCAGGCGATAGCCGAAGGTGTCGGCAATCTCGCAGTGCAGCTGCAGGTTATCGTTTACAGCCTCAGAGTCCTTCAGCGGGTCGAGGCAGATAGAGCTCAGCTTGATGCCGTTACGCTGCAGCTCGTTGCCGATCAGATAATGCTCCTGCGGAGTCAGCACCTTACCGGGCTTGGACAGATCCAGCTCAAAGTCAATATCCCACGGAGTATTTTTCAGATAAGAGTTGTAGATGAACTGGATATGCATAATTGCTTCGCCGTATTCCAGAACGATGCGGTGCAGCTGATTTTCGGTAAAAGTAATCTTGCTGGTGCCAACCTTGAACTCAGCGTTCAGATAGGACGCATGCAATGCTGCGCGGAAGGTTTCGTTGAACTGCTCAAAGCGTTTGTCAACAGCCTCGTCGGACAGCTTTTCAATGCCCAGGTCAATCTTATCGCTGCAGTCAAAGCCAATCATGCTGTAACCGTAAAGCAAAGCCTTCACGATTTCCTCTTCGGTTTTCAGGCCAGCAGCATTAGCGCCGTAGCCTTCCTTGTAGCCCTCTTCGAGCACGCCCCAGGTTGCAGTATCCACAGCCTGTACAAAATAGCGCTGCAGTGCCTCGCTGTCCTCGGTAGTAAAATCAACCAATACCGGTTTCAGCTGACGTTTACCAAACAGCTCCGCCACAACTGCATCTGCCTCGCCCAGCCAATCGCTGAAACCGATGCTGGCACCTTTAGTGCCGCAGGCAGTCGGTGCGGTCCATTTAACATAGCGGCGCACCAGCGCAGCATTATTCGCATTCAAGGCCATAACGGAAACATGTACGTCCTTAACGTCTGCTTCCTTTTCAACATCCTTCCACAGTGCGCTCAGAGCAGCTTCACCCTTCGCAGCAAAAGCCAGGCGCTTGCCTTCCTCAGTATTTACCAGTGCCAGCCAGCTACCCTGTACATCACACAAAGAAGTTTCTATAACTTCACCTGCAGCCTCACGCAAAGCTGCCAATGCATCCATTTGCTTTAATGCCATAACCTAATCTTCCTCCATTTACTTACAATTAGTCATAATAATATTATGAACAAAAATCGTCTATTACGCAAGCAAAAACTTTGCAGATAGCAAAAAACTTGCGTTTGTATACAAAATACCACCGCAGCAATAGGAAATTATCTTGTTTTCCTGGAAAATATATCCTCCTTTTCCGATATTTAGTGTAAGGTTATCAACAGTATCAACAGACTTATCCACAGTTTTTGTGCATAACTTTTAGTTATACAGAGTGTTATCCACCAGCCTCTGAGAAAAAAGTGGCTTGTTTACAAGGATTTTACACAATTATCAACATGTTATGCACAATCTGTGGATAACTTTAATAACAACTAGGGGGAGATTTCCACAACACTATATCTATGGGTCCAGCTTCGTCCCGCTCACAAGCAAAACAGCCTTTTAAAACGTCAAAAACAGCGAACAAACTATTATTTGTCGCTGTTTCCGATGCAAAATTAAATTTTATTCTGCTTACCAGAGATTAAGCAGATGCTGCAAAAGCAGGCTCACAAACGTAATACCTGCCCAACAGCCAAGACCGAGTCCCAAAGGCTTGCTGCTTGTTGTCACAAGCTTGACGATATTCGTATTCAGACCTACCGCAGCCATCGCCATAACGATAAAGAACTTGCTGAGCCATTTAAGCGGTGCAAAAACCTCTGCTACTACGCCCATGCTTGTCGCCAACGTAGTGATAAGCGAAGCCAGTACGAAGTACAGTATAAAGCTCGGCACAATGCTCCTGATATTAACTTCATGATTTGCCCCCTGTTCGCGCTTGCCTACGAGATAACCTAATACCAACGTAATCGGAATAATTGCCAGTGTACGCGTCAGCTTTACCGTCACCGCCTTATCCAAAGTTGCCGTTCCCAGACCGAACATTGCATCCCAAGTCGCCGCCGTTGCCGTAACCGAAGAAGTATCGTTAACAGCAGTACCAGCAAAAATACCGAAGGCTTCACCGCTTGTTGTAGAAAATCCCAACACTGTACCCAACCAAGGAAAAAGCAGCGCTGCCAGCACATTGAAGAAAAATATAACGCTGATAGCCTGCGCCACCTCTTCATCATCTGCCTTGATGACAGGCGCTGTCGCAGCCACTGCACTGCCGCCACAGATAGACGAACCTACACCGATAAGTGTGGAAATCTTGCCAGGAATTTTCATCACCTTATGCAACACATAGGCCACAATAAGCGAAGTTGCAATCGTGCAGACGATAATCGGCAGAGACTGCTTACCAGTTGCCAGCACTACGGAAATATTCAGACCGAAGCCAAGCAGGATTACTGCGTATTGCAGCACCTTTTTGGATACAAAGCCTACACCGCTTTTAAACGCAGCCTCTACGGGCCACACAAGCGCTACCAGCATGCCTATAAGAATTGCAAAGACAGGTGCACCGACAACAGGCACCAGCTTGCCTAAAAACCAGCACGGCACAGCCAAAACAGCACATAAAATAATACCGCGCCACTTATCTGAGAAAAAGCTCACTATAACACCTCCATAAAAAACAAATATAATTATAGCATAATCAGCATATATTTTCAAAAATGGGCATTATTGCTAAACGCAAACACTCCTGCCTCCAGGCCTTCAGCCTGCCTGCAGGAGTTTTTTATCTTCTTATCTGTGACCAGATGAATAGCGCCAGTCCCGCCCAAATGCAGCCAAAGGCTGTAGCAGTAGTACCGGTAAACGGTTCACCGTAAATCAGCACGCCTATCATCAGTGATATAGAAGGCGAAATATATTGTAAAAAGCCTACAATATTCAACGGCAGCTTACGCGCGCAGGCCGTAAAAAGGAGCATCGGTGTCGCCGTAACAGCGCCCGCACCTGCTAAAAGCAGCAACGTATTCATATCACAGCTTTGATAAACAGTACCTTCGTTAATACTAAGGTAATATAAGTAGCCTGCAGCCAAAGGCGAAATCAATAATGTTTCCAACAGAATACTCGTCATCGGTTGGGCAATAATAATTTTTTTCAGTAAACCATAGAAGGCAAAGGTTAATGGCAGCGTCAGTGCTACCCAAGGCAGGCCGCCGTTATGGACAATAATCACACCAATGCCGAAAGCAGCGCAGCTAACTGCTGCAATCTGCAGCTTAGCAAGGCGCTCACGCAGAAATACTACGCCAAATAGCACATTCATCAGCGGGCTGATATAATAGCCCATGCTTGTTTCTACAATGCGTCCTGCTTCTACCGCCCAGATAAAAATCCCCCAGTTGAAGCTGATCATAATTGCTGCCAGCACCATGCAGCAGGCTGTCTTTTTCGTACTGAAAATCGCCTTGGTTTCCTGCATAAAGATGTTTAGCTTGCCTGTTAGGTCAGTTTACAAGGAACTACACGCAGACCACGAAACGGG
>ULTF01058692.1_pt1 | contig 15274 bp, 7 predicted proteins | sample 1957371 | NCBI WGS metagenome assembly ULTF01 (sample SAMEA4835727, study PRJEB28245) | human gut metagenome | biome: gut microbiome; material: fecal sample | place: Denmark | collected 2008
AACGAAAAGGGTGCGCCATAGACTTATGACACACCCTCATTTTTTATTTTACAGAACTTTAGCAAGTTATTTCTGTTTTATATCAAACTGATAAGATCCAGAGGCGAGCTCCAAATGATGGAGTTCCTTATCAGCACTTACGTATCTGACTCCCGATGCCTTTTTCAACGGCTTACCATTCTCTGAAATGAAAGAGACAGCAGGGGCAGGCAAGTAGAGAGAGGCTGTCGTATTGGCAGGAACCGTAAACTCATAACGGATACCGGAATCAGTATATTGCCAACGGCTTCTGATTCTGCCATACATTGAATCGTAATAACCCTCAGCATGAGTAATGCCACGCGTAGGGTCAACCTCCGGCTTCAGGATGAAATGCTTGAAACCAGGCGATTTCTCATCACGGCAGATACCGAGAGAGTAATTGTACATCCACGATGCTACAGCTCCAAAAGAATAGTGATTGAACGAATTCATACTGTTGTTCTCACCAAATCCATCCTTTACTGTATAAGAGTTCAAACGCTCCCAAATCGTCGTGGCTCCATTCTTTACAGGATAAAGCCAGGAAGGATAACCCTCGTACTGCAGCAAACGGTAAGCCTCCTCGGACATACCATTATCCGAAAGTGCCTTACTTATCCAAGCGGTACCGATAAAACCCGTCAGGAGCGAATAAGCAGGATAACCGGCCATCGGAGTCTTGATAGCTGCAGCGAGATGAGCCGCCATCTTCTTCTGTAAGTCACCATCTACCACATGGAATGCCAAAGGAAGAGCATAAGATGTCTGGGTATCAATCAACTGTCCCTTGCGCTCAGCATCATACCACGAACAGATGGTCTTACCTGTAGCCTCATCAACGAATGTTTTCCTGAAGAAAGCCCTGCGCTCGTTCGCCAACCGGGTCAGCCATGCCGCATCCTCAGTCTTGCCCAAAGCCTTTGCCATCTGAGAAAGAATATCCAGATCGAATATGAAATAACATTCCCATACGAGCGACTTATCATCTTTTTCATAAGACGGACTGAGCCAATCGCCCAAATCGCCCCACTGATGATGCTGTACGATAAGTCCTGTTTTCTTATCCACATACTCATCCAGCACAAACTGGATATAGCGTTTCATCGATGCGTAATGTTCAGCCAACATAGCCTTGTCGCCATATTGCTGGTAGAGCTCCCAAGGCAAGGTTACACCGGCACTTGCCCATAACAAGCCACCGAAGCCACAATTGGTTGGAGCTACATCTGGATACTGTCCCTTAGCACTCTGCAAATCACGGACAGAGATAAGATAGCGGCGCAAGAACTGGGAAGCATCGGTAATATATGTAGCAGAACGCCCGAATACGGAAATATCACCCATCCAACCCAGACGTTCATTACGCTGAGGACAATCGGTTGGAACAGACATGAAATTAGAACGCGTAGACCATACCGAATTGAGCCACAAGCGGTTGATATCAGAACGGGAGGTAGAATATTGCGAAGCCTGCTCATTCATCGAACTCACTACAATCGCCTTTATCTGGTCTGGCGCTACCGGAGCATCAACACCCGTAATCTCAAGATATCTGAATCCATGAAGGGTATATCTAGGCGAGAAAGTCTCTTCACCTCCCCTGGCTACATAAACATCCTGCGAAGTTGCCACACGCAGATTCTCGGTCATGATCATGCCTACATGATCCTGATAGGCTGGCAAATCAGGATATTTGATTTCGGCTGTACGGATCTTTACTTCCGTGCCAGGTTTCAAACCTGAGAAATGTACCAGCGGAACACCCGCCATATTCTGTCCGAGATCATAGACATAAACACCCTTACGCGGTTCTACACAATTGAGAGCCGTCAGGGTATCAACAGGCATGATTGCCTCTGCCATATCAGGAAGAAGCTGGAAATCATCAGAAGTCTTGAAATCTGATTCCTTCACTTCTACAGCAGTCTGCCAATTTCTGTCATCGAAATGAGGCATCGCCCATCCTTTGCAGTCTTGTTCCTTGCGTGCATCATATACCTCACCCATAAAGAAACTGCCATATCTTACAGCGCCATCATCATAGCTTTTCCAGGTTGCAGGATCGGTAACGATGGTTTGCTGTGAACCATCCTCGTAGGTTATCTGCAACTTTGCCATTAACGACTGCCTGTCGCCATAGAAATTCCAATTTCCGGTTACATAGGTGGCACCACCACTCCACCATCCTTCGGAAAGGACGGCTCCGATAGCATGCTCACCCGACTGCTGAAGCAAAGAAGTTACATCGAAGGTCTGGTAAGTATGAGTATGGTTATACTCTGTAGTACCAGGGTTGAAATAAGCTTTACTTACTGCCTTACCATCTATATAGATGTCGTAGATTCCGCGGGCAGTAGCATAAAGACGGGCTTTTCTGACTTTTTTGCCGGAGGTAGCGAACTCTGTACGAAGCATAGGCGCAGTATTCTCCTTAAAGGCAAAGATGCCAAGCGCACCCTCTTTCTTTCCATCTACAGAGAGCTGATTGGCAGAGAGTTGGTTGGCAGAGAGCTGGCTGGCAGAGAGTTGCTGTAAAGGAGCAGCTACCACATTCTGAGGCGATTTAAAGTTTCTTACCTCAATATGACTGAAAGTAGCCTTCTGACCTTTAGCCACGTAATATCCCCAATCGACTAGCATCGGATAGGCAATATAGTTATTACCCTGTTCTCCGGTAGGATTCAGAATCAGACTTCCTACAGAATGCTGTTTGCCATCAGTATCGATTTCTACCTTTTCACCAACAATTTCCTTTCCATCCAGGAAGAGAGTAGCCGCACCGGTATCCATCGAAATATCTATCTGATGGGCAGCATACTGGTTCTGCCTGTTGATAACCGCAGCAGGAATATCGTAGGAAACCAAAGGTGCGGCATCCGTCTCGCCAACCTTGTAGCCCCGACGATAGAAATTGATACGGGCAGGCTTCGACTTTCTGAGAGGCGCAATATCAAGTTCTACGCGGATATAAGAAGAATCCTTCGCATTGGATACCCCTAAGAGATTCTTATTGCGATCCATCAGTCGGGGATCGTTGGCACCGAAGATGAAGGAAGCTGCTGTTGACTTCGATTTCTTATCGAGTTGCAGTTCGTAATGAAGTCGGAAGGTTGGGAAATAAGGGGCATAGAACATCACGGGAGCATTGCCTCTTCCTATCCATTTAGCACCTTCCCAAGCCAGATATGTTCCTTTTCCGGCTGTCGCGACAGGATGGTTATAGTCTGTACCCAGCACCAAGGCTGTTTCAAAAGCAGAAGAAGCCTGCAGCTCTTCGTTTTTCTGATTCCAGACTGTAAGATGCCACTGGTAGCGGGTAGAAGGGCGAAGCGATTCGCCAGCATACTGTATGCCTAGCGATTCGGTACTTTTCACCTTACCCGTATTCCAGACTTCCTTACCCGTTTCATCAATAACAGATATCCGGTAAGCACTCTGCAGATTTCCTCTACTTTTGTCATCAACCTCCATCTGCCAGGCAAACCGAGGATGCATGACACCTACTGCCAGTGGAGTATTCCGATATTCCACTTTCAGATTCTTCAGCCATGTGGCTGCATGTAATCCAGATGGCAGCATCATACTGACCATCCATATTCCGATAAATTTCATACGCTTTTTACTTTGAACCTTGAACTTTCTAATTAGCAAAGACAGCTGTTTTTATTTTTCACTTCATCCCTACTCCTTTATTTTCCCTGCCTTCTTCACAATTTCATCAGCCACCTGCGGACCATTATTCTGCCAGACATTATTAGGACCGCAGGCGTTTTTCAGGAATTTCTCTTCTGGCGTCCAGTTATCTTTCAGGAGAATATTAGAAGAACCCTCATCAGTATAGAGATAGAAATAATGATGAGGATCGTGTACGTAGGAAGGATGGAAGATATCCCGCACTACATTCTCTGAAATAACCGTGTTTGGCTGGTTGCCAAGTGTGTAGATGCCAGCGCAATCGTACATATGGGCAGCATAGCGCTCGATAAGATTGGCATGAATGCGATTATCATGCATCACAACCAAATCGCGATTCCAACCCCATCCCATACTGATAGCCGAATAACTGACATCATGAATATAATTATGTTCGATGTTCATGCGGCTGACGTAACCCAAAGCGATAGCACAGGTACCCCACTCCTCGTTTGTAACATCAGAGAACTCGCAGTTCCTGACATGCAGTCCGCTGCACACCTCACGCAAATCCTGCGGACGATAAGGCAGATGCGTCTCCAGACCGGCAGGCGAAAAGCTGCCACATACCAATCCATTCATCGCTATATCTTCGAAGGTGCTGCTAAGTACTGCTCCATCCCGGCAACCCTCAACAAAATCGAGACCATCGCCACCCAGATGTCCAAAAGAGCATGAATCGAAAACCGCTCTGCTTGCATAGCGCAATTCAACAGCAGCAGCGGGTCTGCCAAGCCAATCCTGATTATCTAGTTTATGGCTGTTCACACGGTCGATACTAGGGCGCAGTTTGTAACCTTCGGTAATGAACATTCCCGCCTGCAAAGGTACATGTCCCTTGTAAGAAGGGCGGTTCCATGTTGTAACTTCAAAGTTTACATTTCTGAAAGTAACAGCATCCACCATTTTTTCTCTGGTTCCCTCGAATTTCACCAACGTTTCCAAAGCCGGCGCCGCAACATCCATACGCTCCCCTTTCCTAGGCATATAATACAGTTTATGCGTACGGATATCATGATACCATTCGCCCGGTTTATCCAGAAGAGGCAGCGCATTTGAGATAAAGAAAGGAGAATTGTGCTCACAATTATACATAGGTGAAGGCCAAGGACGTTCAAACTGAATCTTAGCCTCAGGATCGTGGAAAGATATGGCAGCAGAATCGCCCTGAATACGGATGTTTCTGATGCGCAGATAACTTACCTCCCACATCTGATGCAGCGTCATCTCTGCATATCTTGCATCCGGTCGGATGATGCTGTTACCCGCCTTATCCTTAGCACCCGTCAGAAGCTGACGAACAGCAGAAGCCGGAACCCAGATGACGCGTTTCTTCTTGTCTACCCATCTGATGCGCGGCATCTGATTGAAATCACTCACGCCACGTGCCCTACCAGCCCGCGAGTGATTCACCCAGAGATGTCGGAAATTCATAGGACATCCATTGAAATCAGGCACATCAGCCACCAAATATCTGCCCTGTTTCTTCCATCCGGTAACAGGTACGGCTCCTGTAAGTACCGTACCTGCCGAATGCTTTACCGAAGGCGTTCCCTCAAAACAGAGATGACTGTCTTCCGGACGGAGCACCAGAGGTTCATAGAGTCGGTATTGCCCCGCCTGCATTTTAACTACTACCGAATCTGCCTGACCCAATCTTCTCATCTCGCGAGCCTTGCGAACCGCATCAGCGAGAGAAGAATCTGGTGATACTTGCACATAGCCTATCTTCTTATTTTCTGCAGAGAGAGCGAGGCTGAAGCCCAGCATTCCCAGCAATAGGATTCTTCTTAATTTCATAACTAAAAAAAATTATTTTCTAACTGAAAGCCAAACCGACATTTCCACATCACTACCCCGATTATCCCAGGCATAATAAGGAATGAGCGTAACATTTACTTTTTTCTGGGCAGGAGCAAGTGTACGGTAAAGCTGGTTCTTCTGCCAGGATGCTGCAGTTCCCTTTTCAGCAAGCAGCGCCTCCCCCTGGAGCGCAACAAACTCGTGACCGTCGATCGTCTTTTTTACTTCAGTCCATTGGATATCAGCAGGAATCACGATATCATTCACGCTTACCCTACCATACTTATCTTTGCAGGAAGCAGGAACAGAAGAAGCATCGATATCCACATTTTCCAAACAATAGACAATAGGTCCGCGCATCACGGCTATCTGGTTCTTATTCTCTTCAACCAAAGGGTTAGCCTCCACCAGACGAGGTTTCATATCAAATGTTCGTTCTACGAGGGTTCCCTTCTTCCAACCAGTCTGTCTGCCTTTTGAATCAGTAGCAGAAATCGCCTCATATCTACCCTCTCCCGGCACGCGGAGCATCAAGGTTCTGATATTCTTAGCCTTGTTGATGCGAATGGAAACCTTGCCATCATAAGGATAACCTGAAGTCATCTCCATATCAACATCCTTTGTTTTCAGATGATTATCACCATACATGTTCACCCACAAAGTATCCCCTTTCACGGCATAAGCATACTCCTGCGCTTCGCAAAGTGCACGAAGGGTGTTAGGTGGACAGCAGAAGCAACTGATATACTTCTGGCGGGTTTTCGGCCAGCGCATCACATAAGGGAAATCGCCCGTACGGCGCAGGGCCTGAGTATAGAAATATCGGGTACCATCGAGCGAAATGCCCGGCAAGACTCCATTCAGGAGTTCGTTTTCTACCATATCCATATAGCGGGCATCAGCTGTGGTTTCGAGCATACGCCAGGATAAGAAGATATTACCAATCTGCGCACAGGTTTCATTATGCGAAGTCTCGTTTGGCAACTGATATGCTCTGCCGTATGCCTGGTGAATCTGCTGAATGCTAGGCTGATCGTAAGTGGTTCCATCAGGTGACACACCATCATAGAGGGCACCGCATCCACCTGTGATATAAATCTTGCGATAGGTGATATCATCCCAGATACTGGACAGATTCTTCATGAGTTGCTTCTCGCCTGTTTCGGCATAGAGATCAGCTACACCCGCATAGAGATAGTTGGCTCTCACCGCATGCCCCATCGCCTCATATTGCTCACGGAAAGGATGGCGATCCTGATTGTGATCTTCACCATTCTTCACTTCATCACGAATGGCTATCAATCCCTCTGCCAGTTCCAGATAACGCTTGTCACCGGTAGCACGGTACATCTCTGAAGCTGCCATATAATGAGAAGGACAGATTGCATTGCGCGCCAACTCATCGCGCTGGTTCTTCAGAAAATCATAGAGAAAATCGGCTGCCTTGAGTGCACAGTTGAAGAGAGTCTTCTTGCCTGTGGCACGCCAATGTACGATACCGGCAGTCATCAGATGTCCCAGATTATAGGTTTCGAAGTTGAGACGGCTGGCAAAGGCTCCTTTCTCATCTTTTCCTCCTACTGTGATACCGATTTCGGCTTCATCTTTCCGGTCTTTGAGAGCATGCGTATCGATGCCCTTATGGCACTCATCTATCACCACAGGGGTATGGATATAACCATCGGCACGCTGTGCCTTAGCTACTTCGGCAATAAAGCAATCCATCAGGGCATCTAGTTTCTGATCATGGGTTACTGCATAAACCGAAGCACATGCCTCAAGCCATTTATACATATCGCCATCATGAAAAGGAGGTCCCCAATGTTCGCCTTCAGCATCGCCCGCCGCAATCTCGAAATTACGGAAGCCGTGCGATACCTCGGGTGTATCCCAGGTTTTCCACATATCCCAAAGCGAGGTTTCTGAAAAGACCTTGAATCGGCCACCCCAAAAACCGCCTGTCCAACGGGTACTTCCCAAAGGCATATTTACCATTCGGGCTTCCTTGCTGTGGCTCATATCTACCAGTCCATTGTGCTGTGCCATGACTGGGGAGGTAAAGGCAGAAAAAGCAAGAAGACCTGCCATCATCCACTTTCTGCTGTAGTTTGCTGTCATCATTATTGTTATTCGTTTAGTTTTTAATTTAGTTTTAAGACGAAAAAAGGGATGATTTTGTAATCACCCCTTTTTATTTATTATGTATTGTTTCTGCGGATTCATTACCGGCGATGAACAGCATTCTAATTGATGATAATACCGCCATTTGGCTGAATCACAACCTTTGCCTTACCATTCTTGCCTACTTTCAAGGTCTTCTTTACCGAAGTGTAGAACTTCTCACCCTGTTTCTTTGGCTGGTCGGTAAGATATTCCACAGTCTTGCCAGCGAACATAGGCAGATTGAGGGTCAGGGTGAGCGGCTTGTCTGTAGCATTCAAACCACCGACAATCCATTTTCCGTTATTGATTGCTGCACCAGAGCCGTTCTCTTGAGACGCCTTACGGGCTACAACCGCATACTTCGTAGGATATCCTGCGATAAACTTCACATCGTCCCATGCTGTAGGCAAGCCCTTCAACCAGTCCAATTCCCATTGAGGAACATCCTGAAGATTGTTAGGATAGAGACAAACACAGTTTACGCTGCTCTGATTGGTGATAGCGGTTGCCATCTCGAAGACATCACTTGTATAGCGCTGATGGCGGCTCTTGTTATCTCTTGAAAGATATTTGTTCATCATCACGCCACCCCAGTCGAAGCTGGCTACAGCATTTCTTGAGAACGGATGCATCGTCATCTCGAAAGCCTCCTTTTTGGCATGATAATCGGTGAAATATACATTCTCTGAAGCCAATGCTGCCTCGCTGGAAACATAGTTAGGATACATGCGCTCCCAACCTCTAGGCATGGTACAACCGTGGAAGATCACCTCCAGACCATAATCGTTGGCATCGCTCAGAATATCTTCGTAGAGTTTCATCGTCTCCTGCTTGTCACCACCGAAGAAATCAACTTTGATTCCCACAATACCTATCTTCTTCATCCAAGCCATCTCCTTCTTGCGGACGATGGAATTGTTCATAATCTGACGTGGAGTCTGTGGAGCATCATTCTCGAAACCATTCGAATTATACCAGAGCATCAGACTAACCTGCTTGCTCTTGGCATACTGAGCCAATTTCTCAATCTTGTCACGACCGATGCGCTGGTCCCACCAGTTGTCTACGAGGATAGCCTCATAGCCCTGAGCCGCAGCAACATCTATCATCTTCACCTGGTCATCATAGTTGATACTCTCATCCTGCCAGATCAGCCAGCTCCAGGTATAGCGTGAAGGCTTATACTGCTGAGTTGGCTCATACAGAGGTTCTACCACATCGTAAGGGATGGTAGTTTCTACTATAGGAGCCAATGTGGTGCCAACGGTGATGGTACGCCATGGTGTTTCGCCCGGCAAAGGTATACCGGCATATTCTGAACCGATTCCGTTGTTTTCACCTTTATGAGGGAAAGCTACCGTATATCCCTTCGCTGCATCATAATCAGAAAGTCTGCTGGCTGGATATGCACTCGATACTCCTGTTTCGCTGACCAATGCCCAACCGTCATTACCCACCTTGAAGAGACAAGGGAAGGTATAGCCCACACCAAACTGCGACTTCTTTGTCATCGGAGCATTCGGAGTATATTCTTCTTCGTAAGATGGTTTGGTTCGTTCCCAACCAGTCATCGGACCGATTTGAGGGCAGAGGAAAGTGGTGGTCTGCTCAGGGAAATTGAAACCGCTCACCTCATTATATATAATCACCGACTTAGGGTTATTCTTCTTCGGACGGATCATCTCATATTTGTAGGCAACATCGTTGTTGCTTACATGGAGATGCAAGGTCATGGAATCCTTCTTGGCATTGAGGAATCCGATGGTAGCCTCATAAACATCCTTTTCGATGTGGCTTTTCTTGATACGGGTCATGTCGTAAGAAAGATGCTTCTCTGTTCCTTTCATCGCACCCATGGTAAGATGCTGGGAGAAGTCGCCATAGTTGGCTACCAGTCCCAAGGCAGAAGGTTTAAGCATCTGCTTGCCATTCAGCTCTACCGAATAGAAAGCCTTTCCGCCTACACATTCCACCTTGACCGCCAATCTGCCGTCAGGTGAACTTACTTTATAATTGTTGGCTTTCGCACAAACCGTGCCGAGCAACAAAATACTAGCAATACAAACTTTTTGCTTCATTTTCATTTCATTGTTAGGTTGATTTATAATCTTCTCTATGATGCTACAGCAGTATAGCCGGCATACTACTCCAGTTACTGCTGCATACAACAAAACCGCATGCAAAGATAAGTTATTTTGCAGAGAAAAGAGTATACTTTTTGTTCAAAAAGCATCCATTTTCGTAAAATCTAACGAAAAAGAGACAAAAACGAGGAAAAATAAATGGTAAGAAAAGCCTTTAGATGAGAAGAAAACAAAAAGCCCCGACATCGCGTCGAGGCCTTTGAAGTTTTTGAATGTTTCAGCAGTTTGTGTTTTTTATGTAGTTATGATTTTATCGTTTTTGAAAATCAATTCTTTTTCTGGGTGCAAAATTAAGACAAATATTGATATAAATCAAATAAATCTCGATTTTTTATGCAAAAAACCACGTAAACGTTTACAATTTTTGCGCATCAAAAAGACCATTTGTGAGCTGTTGTGGCTAAAATACAGCTATGCTTTTTGTGTCTTTTGAATATTTTCTGCCACATTAATAAAAAAGTTAAAATATTAATGCTATATTTTGTTTTCTCTATATTTTACACTATCTTTGCACTATCTTTTCACATTATTATATAGATAAAGAAAATAGATGAAAGAATTTGTAATATCAGAAGTCAAGGCGGAAACCGCTGTACTCGTGGGTCTGATTACCAAGACACAGGACGAAGCCAAGACAAAAGAATATCTCGACGAGCTGGAATTTCTTACCGATACTGCGGGGGCTGTCACCGTAAAGCGATTCACGCAGAAGGTGGTTTCTCCTAACCAGACCACCTATGTGGGTAAGGGTAAACTCGAAGAAATCAAAGAATATATCAAAAACGAAGAAGAGGACGATAGAGAAGTAGGTATGGTCATCTTTGATGATGAGCTTTCTGCCAAACAGATCCGTAACATCGAACAGGAACTGCAGGTGAAGATTCTGGACCGCACCTCACTCATCCTCGATATCTTCGCCATGCGTGCGCAAACCGCAGCGGCTAAAACCCAGGTAGAGTTGGCGCAATACCGCTATATGCTCCCTCGTCTGCAAAGACTCTGGACTCACCTGGAACGACAGGGTGGTGGTTCAGGATCGGGTGGCGGTAAGGGATCTGTTGGTCTGCGTGGACCGGGTGAGACCCAGCTCGAGATGGACCGCCGTATCATCCTCGGCAGAATGAGTCTCCTCAAAGAGCGACTGGCAGAAATCGACAAGCAGAAGACTACACAGCGAAAAAACAGAGGCAGAATGGTGCGCGTGGCACTGGTGGGCTATACCAACGTAGGTAAATCTACCATCATGAATCTGCTCAGCAAGAGCGAGGTGTTTGCAGAGAACAAACTCTTTGCCACCCTCGACACCACCGTACGCAAGGTGGTGGTAGACAACCTGCCGTTCCTCCTTGCCGATACCGTAGGATTCATCCGCAAATTGCCAACCGACCTGGTCGACTCATTCAAGAGTACCCTTGACGAGACACGCGAGGCCGACCTCCTTCTGCACGTAGTAGACATCTCACATCCCGACTTCGAAGAGCAGATCCAGGTAGTAGAGAATACGCTCAAGGAACTGGATTGCGCCGATAAGCCATCGATGATTATCTTCAACAAGATAGACAATTACTCATGGGTAGAAAAAGAGGAAGACGACCTCACACCGATGGAGAAAGAGAATATCCCGCTGGAAGACCTGAAGAAGACCTGGATGGCAAAACTCAATGAGGACTGCCTCTTCATCTCGGCAAAGAACAAGGAGAACATCGACGAATTCCGCGAGATACTCTACAAGAAAGTAAGAGAGTTGCACGTACAGAAGTATCCATACAACGACTTCCTGTACCAGGATTATGAGTAAGAACATAAATATCAATAACAAGTAAGTTATGAATGATTACAGACCTTTAACCACCGAGGAAATCGAGGTGCTTAAACATAACGACTGCTGGGCCGAAGACTGGACCTCAGTCAATGTATCAGAAGATTTCAAGCCCAACTTCATGCACCGCGTGATGCTCTATGGCGAAATAAACATCGGATCCTTCAACAAGAACGTGGAGGTGAGCCAGGGCTTCGTAAAGCATTCAGGCATCAACAATGCCACCTTGCGCAATGTAACCATAGGCGACGACTGTCTGATAGAAAACGTAGGCAATTTCATCAACAACTATACCATTGGCGATGATTGCTACATCTCAAACATCTCGACCCTGGAAACCACCGAGGGAGCTACTTACGGCGAAGGAAATCTTGTGAGCGTACTCAACGAGGTGGGCGAAGGCAACGTAATCCTCTTCAGCGATCTGAACAGCCAGCTGGCAGCCTTCATGGTGAAGTATTTCCCTGACAAGGAAATGAAGGAGAAAATACGCCAGCTCATCAAGACCGACATCGACAACAAGATGCCGGATCGGGGCCAGATTGGCAACAATGTGAAGATCATCAATACCAAGGAGATTACCAACTGCGTAATCAATGATTACTGCGAAGTGAACGGTGCTTCCCGTCTGAGCGACTGTACGCTATTGGGCTCTGTGCATGGCAACGTATATATCGGCACAGGCGTTATTACAGAAAACAGCATCATCGCTGAAGGCGCCAGCGTCATCAACAGCGTAAAGATACAGGATTGCTTCGTAGGCGAAGCCTGCCAGCTGTCTAACGGCTTTACCGCATCAGCCTCCGTATTCTTCGCCAACTCCTATATGAGCAATGGCGAGGCTTGTGCAGCCTTCTGCGGTCCTTTCACCGCTTCTCATCATAAGAGCAGTCTGCTTATCGGAGGCATGTTCTCTTTCTATAACGCCGGTTCTGCCACCAACTTCAGCAACCATGCCTACAAGATGGGACCTATGCACTGGGGCATTCTGGAGCGCGGTTCCAAGACAGCCAGCGGTGCTTATCTCCTGATGCCAGCCACTCTGGGTTCCTTCTCAGTATGCTTCGGCAAGCTGATGCACCACCCAAACACCCGCAACCTGCCTTTCGCCTACCTCATTGCCGATGGCGACAAGATGTTCCTCATCCCGGGCAGAAACATCACTACCGTAGGTCTGTACCGCGACATCAAGAAATGGCCTAAGCGTGATCTCCGTGCTATGGAGAACCGCAAGAGCATCGTCAACTTCGACTGGCTTTCACCTTATTCTGTTGGCGAGATTCTGAAGGGTAAGAAGATTCTTGAAAACCTGCGCGAGGTAACGGGCGATAATGTTTCGCAGTATCTCTATCACGAATATATCATACCGGCTTCATCGCTCCACAAGGGCATCAAATATTATGATATCGCCCTCCGCATCTACATGGGTGCCGTATTGAAGCGTGTACTGAAGCGCGACCCAGCCATCACCCCTCCAGCCACCCATGTCGGCGTGGGCGATTGGGATGATCTTTCGGGACTCCTACTCCCGGTTTCTGAAGAAGAAGGCATCGTTAGGGATGTGAAGGAAGGAACTATCGAGAATATAGAACAGTTGCTCGACCGATTTGAAGAAATCAATGCCAACTATCGCGACTACCAGTGGGCATGGACCTACCAGATGATCTGCGATTACTACGGCATCAGTGACATCACACTCGAAGATGCCAACCGCATACACGAAGATTATATCAAGGCACGCCGCTCATGGATAGCAGAAATCCGAAAGGATGCTGAGAAAGAATTTGCCATGGGCGATGTGGAGAAAGAGGTTTTCCGCAACTTCGTCGACAGCCTCGACCAGGAAATAGAATACGAGAATTAATTAGACTTGAATATTTCAACAGTTTAAAATAACAAAAAACATTATGGCAAAAACTCCAGATTTTAAGTATGCTCCAATGTTCCAGATTGGAGAGGACAAGACAGAGTATCGCCTTATCTCTAAGGAAGGCGTAAGTACAGCAGAGTTCGAGGGTAAGACTATCCTCAAGGTTTCTAAGGAAGCTCTTACTTTGCTGGCACAGCAGGGTTTCCACGACGTAGAGTTCAAGCTCCGTCGTGAGCACAACCTCCAGGTAGCTAAGATTCTCAGCGACCCAGAGGCTTCAGAGAACGACAAGTACGTAGCTCTCCAGTTCCTTCGCAATGCAGAGACTGCCGTGAAGGGCATCCTCCCATTCTGCCAGGATACAGGTACTGCTATCATCCACGGTGAGAAAGGCCAGCGCGTATGGACCGACTTCGAGGATGAAGAGGCTTTGAGCCTGGGTGTTTACAACACCTTTACACAGGACAACCTCCGTTATTCTCAGAACGCTCCTCTCAACATGTATGATGAGGTGAACACCCGTTGCAACCTTCCTGCTCAGATTGATATCGAGGCTACAGAGGGCGACGAGTACCGCTTCGTGATGGTAGCTAAGGGTGGTGGCTCTGCCAACAAGACCTACTTCTACCCAATGACCAAGGCTACTATCCAGAACGAGGGCACATTGCTCCCATTCCTCGTAGAGAAGATGAAGAGTCTGGGTACAGCAGCATGTCCTCCTTACCACATCGCCTTCGTTATCGGTGGTACTTCAGCTGAGAAGAACCTCCTCACCGTGAAGTTGGCTTCTATCAAGTACTACGATGAGTTGCCTACAACAGGTGATGAGACGGGTCGTGCTTTCCGTGACATTGACTTGGAGAACAAGCTCCTCGAAGAGGCTCACAAGATTGGCTTGGGTGCACAGTTCGGCGGTAAGTATCTCGCTCACGATATCCGCGTGATCCGTTTGCCACGTCATGGTGCAAGCTGCCCTATCGGTATGGGTGTAAGCTGCTCTGCCGACCGTAACATCAAGGCTAAGATCAACAAGGACGGTATCTGGTTGGAGAAGATGGATGAGAACCCAACAGAGTTGATTCCTGAGGAGCTCCGTAACCCAGGTGAGGGTACCAAGGGTATCGAGATTGACCTCGACAAGGGTATCGACGCAGTTCGTGCTGAGTTGAGCAAGTATCCTGTAAGCACCCGTGTTAACTTGAAGGGTACCATCATCGTGGCTCGTGACATCGCTCACGCTAAGCTCAAGGCTCGTCTGGATGCAGGCGAGGAGATGCCTGAGTACTTCAAGAACCACCCTATCCTCTATGCAGGACCAGCCAAGACTCCAGAGGGTTATCCATGTGGCTCTATGGGACCTACCACAGCCAACCGTATGGACCCATACGTAGATGAGTTCCAGGATCATGGCGCTAGCCTTGTAATGATTGCCAAGGGTAACCGTGGCGATGTTGTTACAGAGGCTTGCAAGAAGCATGGTGGTTTCTACCTCGGTACTATTGGTGGTGTAGCTGCCGTTCTCTCTAAGAGTTCTATCAAGAGCATCGAGTGCGTAGAGTACCCAGAGCTCGGTATGGAGGCAATCTGGAAGATTACCGTAGAGGACTTCCCTGCATTCATCCTCGTAGATGATAAGGGCAACGACTTCTTCAAGCAGTTGAAGCCTTGGACTCCTTGCAAGGAATGCCAGAAGTAAATGATACAGAAATCATGATATGAAAAAGAGGGTGTGTCATAAGTCTATGGCGCACCCTCTTTTAT
>ULTF01031311.1_pt1 | contig 15231 bp, 16 predicted proteins | sample 1957371 | NCBI WGS metagenome assembly ULTF01 (sample SAMEA4835727, study PRJEB28245) | human gut metagenome | biome: gut microbiome; material: fecal sample | place: Denmark | collected 2008
CAAGTGTAACCTGATCAAGATTTGTATCTTCAATCAATTCTGGGTTTATCCATCCTTCCGACTTCCACACATCAAGAATCGTCGGGAATCCCGACCCCGCATTATCACCAAATCCAACCAATCTTAGCATCGTCTGCATATGTGGATTTCTTGATTTTGAATTACCGCCTCGATAAATATCTTCAAGTGGAAGTTTCAGAATTCCTGGGTTTGTAAATTCAAATGCATCTGACTTCTTTATCACCTTTAAAACTCCAGCATCCATCAAATAATCCGCATGTATAATCATATTTACAAATCCTTCTCTAACAGCCTTATGCACTGGCGTATCATCTATACGCTGCACGCCACCTTCCAATTTAAATGGCTTTTTTAAGTCCTCTGTAAGCTTCGGTGTTACTTTCGTAAAGAAATTAAATAGATTATTTTCCCATGTACCATCGTAGGTAATTCTGTCATTCCAGCGAATATCTGCTGTTACCTGACTTTCATTTCGATAATCCATAAAAACATTATCAAAGCGTTCTCTAATAGCCTGTCCTGTTCCAAACATTAGTAGCCCTGCTAACGTTAATCCTTCTACACCAGTCTTTCTATCTTTTCTATAATCTCCCAGCTTTTCAAGAAAAGACTTATCATCTAGAGCATTCCATACGTGTCCATCATTTCTGATTTCAAAAATCTGACGATATTTTCTTAATGTTTCTTTATCAATATCATCCATTGTATAATACTCGATTTCGGCAACTATATATTGTATCTAATCAAATTATAAACATCTATATTTGGTATGATTATTTTTAAAATTCTACATATTCTTTGCCGTTTCGGAACTTTTTGCAAGCATTTTGCAATCACTACAAGTTTCGTTATTTTCAAAATGTCATTGTTTATGGTTTATAGTAATATTTTTTTGCATCTGCCATTGTATTTACCATAAAATCTTCATTATTCAATGCTGATATAATAACGCTCTTAGTGCATGGAATATGCAATGTAGCTACCGAGGACATATTATCACGAAAAGCCGGCAACTTATCCCACAAATCTTTAATTTGCTTCTTAAAATTTCCATTACTATCAACTATATCTGACTTCTTGTCGTAATCTGGATAAATTACAATTACCGGTAAACCTTTTGTACCTATTCCATAATTCATTTCCTCCCTCAATGCATGACTATTGGCAGTAATGGAACTTAAAAATAAAATAATGTTCTTAGAATTATCAAGTCTTGTATGAAGTCTAGGCTTAAGAGTCTTTTCCCAATCACTACCATCTCGCACATTATATGTCTTATCATGTGCATCATTAAAGGGAAAACTATTATCCTCCCCTTTCCACATTCTTAGCATATTGTAGTAAACAAAATCATGTGTTGAATTTGCCCCTAAATTACTTTCGCTAAATGGTTCCGAAACATAAAACGCACTATAATTTGCATTTTGATATGACATATTAAATTCCTCCTTTACTATATGTCTAATGTTACTTTATCTTTATCTCCTTTATATATAACAACATCAACTTCTCCATGTATTTTATCTCCATACAATTGAAATAACGATGTTATTACTCTCAGTGAATCATTATGTGACAATCCTGCTCTCGAAAGGTTTGTTCCCATCAATGGAATTACCAATCTATGCCCTTGACCATGTTGATCGTAAAAATTAAGAAGTGACTTTATGCACATTTCTAAATCATCGACAGAAGTATGAGCGATATTATCTTTATCGTATTCCGAAATTGCAAGTAACAAAAAGGTACTATTGTTATTTCCCCTAATCATCGCCACTGTACCTAACTCATATACTTCTCTTTTCCCACGTTCCTTATCTTCGTCAGCAATAATACTTTTGGGCACTAAATTTTGCATTTCCAAGCAATTATGTATCTTGTTGTCTATTTCTTCTATAGTAAATCCCTTATTAACCATTGTTTTTATCCATCTTCCATGTAACGAATTAGGTGATACCAATGGCTTTGAACATGTTGATATATCTTCATCTACAATAGTGTCAAAACATGAATTAACTGGAATTACAAATAACTTTTCTTCCTTGTTCCTTTTGTCAAACCCATCTTTCATAATATCAGAATAACATACTTTTATTTTCCCAGATGGACTTTCCCAAATTGTCTTTGTTCTCTTAAAAATACACGTCCATAGGATTGCAAGTATGAGTGCAAGCACACATAATAATATTATTATCACACATTTATATTGCGTTGACGTAATGCGTATATCATCCCAAGTCCAAAACAAAAAGAAAAGCGATAATATACTTGCAAATGTGCCAATACACTTCATCCACGTTTTACCTATGAACTCCAAATTTTGTTTTATCACATTCACTTTATTCATAATATAACTTTTGTATTCTCCTTATACTACTCTATTTGTTCATTAATCTCCTCAATCCACCCACTGTCATCACTCTCAAACAGCTTTATGAACTTTCCAAAATTACTGCTTCCAGTAACAGAATCATCCGAATCCAGTTTTCTCACTCGTTGACTCATATCCTTGTAATTCTCCGCAGTAACATGTTCCATAACTTTCTGAATCTGGTCTGCTCTACCTTTGTAATTCTCTACTCCGGTATATTCCTTTATCAAGGGAGCATTCACTGGTTTTGCCGGAGATTTCAGTTTTTCATCGGTCCAGTGCTTAGATATAATCTGCATCGTACAAGGATTACCAAACATAATCACTTCATTCGCTGCACTATCCACACCATGAAACTCATTAATCTTACGTTTAATGTCTTCATACTGCTCATGTGGTTTCTTTTCCGTATCACAGAACACAAGCACAAGTTCATCTGCCCCATTTTGATATCGGTCCTGATACCTCGCCGGGATATTACCATTTCCACCGGCATTGACCAATGAAATATCATATTGCTCGTTCCATACTTTTAAATTTTTTAATCGATTTAGATACTCATATTCCTCATTACCTTCACAGATAATACAGATTTTATGGTTATCCAAAAACTTAGGGAGCTTATTGGGCATCGGCATCATCCCCCTTTACACCACTTTTAATGCTAAGCAAAGAGTTAATCAATTCTGGATCAGGTAAAGCGCCAAGCGCACCTTTTCTATATTTTTCCATAACATCTGTCGTATCTCGCACTCCCTGCTGTGCTGTAAAATCTGCAAGTGAATACACATATACACCTTCTTCATCCTTATGAACAAACCAAATCTGCTCCTTTCGGAACATTCTCTTGCAATCCATAAGATTTATATCATGTACTGTAAATATCATCTGTGCACTTGTATTTAATTCATTATTAAACATCGCAACAATCGCCCTGGTAAGCTTAAAATGAATACTGCTATCCAACTCATCCACGACTAAAATCCTGCCTTGTTCAAGTGCTTCAATTACATAGCTGGCAATAGCTGCAATCTTCTTTGTTCCTGTGGAGTCAAACATCATACTTGGCACATGGACTCCCTTATAAGTAGAAACCAATCTGATTTGATCCATAATGTTCTCTGGAATATCAAGCACTTTCTCATCTGGCTTTTCATCACCTTCACCAGTTTTCAGCTGTATCTTATCCATATCCACATATTCAAAATTATCCATATATAAGTCAGCATTTTTTATGAACTCAACAACCTTCTGCTGCAACTGATTCTTATTCTTCATGAGTTCAATCGTGTGCTGCATAGGTATGTTATTCATATTGATGATATCAATTTTTTCTGCAAATCCGACAAGAATCTGCTTCATCTCATTGATATGTTCGAATTTACTTGTATCTACCACATAGCATAGCAAATTATTCTTCGATACAACTGAAATCATATTCTGAACAGATTCATCAATACACTCATATATTTCACTAACAGTATCTTTTTTTAACCAACAAACTTCCTTTTCGTTGTTGTACTGATCTTTAAATATCTCCGAAAATGACTCATATATATATTCTTCTTTTTCTGCATCATACTTAAAATCATAAGAAAACTTTCTTCCAGATACCATAAATGTAACACCTAACTCGCATACATCACTATCAGTAAATATATTTGGCATCAGTCCATTCTTCTTATTTAAAAGTACATTTCTTATTGCCCTAATGCACTTGATTAGACATGTTTTACCGGCATTGTTTGGTCCATATATTCCTACCGTTTTAAGGACATTAAAATTATTCTCTTTGTGAACATTTGCTCCAAATTTTTTATTTCGCATATCTGCTTTCATCGAAAATGTAATGTCATCCTCAAATGCATAACAGTTTTTTGCTCTTATCTCTATAAGCATGGCTCATTCCTCCAAGTCACTTTACTTCTTTACTTATCATTATTATATCATTAATTATTTTTTATGCAACTTCTTTTCATAAAAAATATAATTCGGAGATTAATTAAACTTAACATAGCAAAAAGGACAGCCTCCCAGCCGCCCTCTACATCACACATACACCACCTCCCTCACCACAATCTCCTCCGCGCAAGCAATAATATTATTCATCTTCCCCACCCACAGCATCTGATTCTCAGCTTTTAACTGCTCTGTCACGCCTTGTTTTTCCTTCATCTTTTCCACAATCCTCTCCAGCATCTCATGGCATTCCTCATCCATCTTATGCAGATATTCATTTAGTCTTCCATCAAGCAACAGCTCCATATAATATCCATGTTTGAACTCTTTCAGATACTCACATCTCATATGTCCAAACTTTCCGATATTATAATTTTTTCCCTCTGGCAACTGTAAATCCGGATAATAAATATCATCCTCGCCCAACACATAAGTAATTCCATTCTCTACAATAACTTTTTCCAATTTTCCCATAACTTTTATCCACCTTTCTGCGATATTTCTCACACCTTAACATCAATAATAGCCTCTGGCTCTTTTACAACCTTTCACATACGCTCTGATTCCAACATATACTGCCTGAACTAATAACAATAAAGCAACGAGATTCAACTTTACAAAAAACTTTATCCAATCTCCAAAATACACAGCCACAGCTAGACTTATTACTGCCACACCAACGCTAATCACATCCCAACAATTCTCTCTATATGCCTTCGTAACTTTCTTTTCTACAATTACTATAAGTACACCCATAACTCCCGCAACTCCAGCAATTACTATAATAAACAATAACCAATGCACTATAATCGCTATCATCTCATTCGGTATCCTATTCCTTAAGTTCCTCCTGCAATTCCTTATGTATCGTAATCACTCGAACCGAGCTTTCCGTCTTTGGTGCCGTAATCAAATCCTCTCCATCAAGCCTCGTCAAAGATTCGTCAACAGTTATGGTTCCCTGTTCGAAATCAATATCTTTCACCTGTAATGCCAGCAATTCTCCTATCCGCATACCTGTCCAAAATAAAATCTGAAAGGCAATCCATGAATCCTGCTTATCCATAATCGCATCTGAAAATTTCTGAAACTCCTCCAGTGTCCAATACGGTCTTTCATCCGCTTTACTCTTGCCCATGCTTCCGGCTTTGCGGCAAGGATTGGAACGCAAATCATAGAAATTTACTGCATAATTCAAAATTGCACTAAGCTGATTATGTATTGTTTTCAGATATGTGGGCTTAAAACCTTTTCCCATCATTTCTCCCTGCCATTTGCGTATCATGGGAGCTGTGATTTCATTAATTGGCGTCTTTCCGAAATATGGTAGCACCTTGTCATTCATTACATACTCTTTTTGCTTCATGGTAGTTTTTCGTAAGCGCTTTTCCATATCCGCCTTATAAATCTCCCAAAAGTCCGCCAGTGTCATCGTCGGATCAGATGATTGCTGCAACATGAAATGTGCGTACCATTCTTCTGCTTCTTTCTTGGTCTTAAAACCTCTTTTTTGTGATTTCTTTTTGGTTCCCGTCCAATCTGTCCAGCGATATTGTATCCGCCACGTACCCTTGGGATCTTTCTTTGCATTGCAGCTCATGCACTTACCTCCCTTGCTCCTCCGTACCATTTTTCCTTAAAATACTCCACCGGAATTTTCCCGGCAATTGTGAGAAATCCTTTACTTGCCAAATCCTTATTCATTTCTCTAAGGATTTTGTAGGCTTTCCCCATACTCACACCAAGCATTTTTGCAATGTCCTCCGCACTGTAATAGATTTTTTCGTTCATATTGTTTCCTCTTATTCTTGTATTTGTTTCTGTATAGTATCATTTTGTTTCGTTTTTATAATATCGTAACTTTTGTTTCGTGCCAATACCTTTTTGCTTTATTCTTTTCTTCTGGTGTGTTATCCTATATTTGATATTGAACAGTTTTACAAAAAAAAGCTTTAGAGCAGGAGGCATGTTTTTATGACAGTCGGGGAAAACATAAGACGTATCCGACAGGAACGTAATCTTACCCAAAGACAATTAGGAGAAATGGTTGGTGCAAGTGAAGCCTACATTCGCGCCTACGAGAGCGGCAGAAGAAATCCCAAACCATCCTCCCTTGAAAAAATAGCAAACGCTTTATCTGTCAATCCTGAAGTACTTGCAAACTCCGATTTTGATGGAATAAAAGCGATTCACCGGCTTTTTCAGATATTCCGGCAATATGACGGACACCTCTTTGAATGCCAGGATAAAGATGGAAACGATATGGTTGGAATCAGCTTTGGAACATTGTCTTTGATGCGATCTTGGTTAGACCGTTATGACGAATATATGGTAGAAGTTGAAAAATGCAATGAAATCAAAGATGTTAAGAAACGTGGGGAAGCTTTGCTAAAAGCTGAAGCAGACTTTAACCTTTGGATGGATATTTATCCGGAATCGGAACCAGGGCAGGATAGACTAAAGATTCAGAAGACACATGATGAGGTTATGGATAAGATAGGATTGAACTTAAATGCATAAGTATACCTTTATTTCTACTATACCAAACATAAAAAGGAGGCAATCATTTTATGAATGCAACTACATGCAGTTACAACGCAATTTTTGGTGAATTTAACAGCCAAGGTATTTTTATTGATATGGAAAATAATAGTGAAGACTGGAATGTTTTTTCTACATCTGTACATGAATCAACGCATAGTTTTATTGAATTTGACTCCTATTTAGGACAATTAGAATTTCTCATGCAGCAAATAATACTTTCTCCCCAAACAGATATCAATACTCGCGAACGATTCAAAAGTTTTATAGAAATAATATTTGATAATTCGATTAATGTTCAGGAAAGTGTAGCAGTTTTCTGGGAATTATCTTTTTTAGAATCATATAATGCAGAATTAATGGATAAAGAATGGGAATTATACAAAACCAAACGGCCTGATTATTATATTAAATATCACTTTAAAGATTTAGAAGATTTTCTTGATGATGCTTTCGATAGATATAAATTCAAACCAACAGAAGAACAAATAAAAAATAAAGCTGAAAATATTCTTTTGTTAGCAAAATATTGCATGAATATTGATATTACCAAACTTAACTTTATGGGTACTTCTGCCCTTTCATCCATAACGAAAGATAAACCATCATTTAATCCTAATTACCGTTTTGATAAAACAATTAAATATATAAAGGATAATAAAATTTCTATATATGATTTATCAAAATCTGTCATTGAACAAATATTTGACAAACTTAATTTTCCATATTTACACGCTTTTGAAGTTGACTTTATGTCCAACTGGGCTAACAATAATCTCTTAAGCCAATACAATTTAAATAATTATTCTTATTATGTTGCCTATGAAAAAATAGAAAATCCCTTAGAATATATATTATCAATAAATTGCTATATCAGTGAACGTAAATATTTAGGGAAAATTGTGTCCAATCCATCTGAAACCGATATAGCAAATGCTGCCTTTTATGCATATGTTTGTGATAATAACGATAGCCCTACCCCCACAGCCCTAATTAATGTTAGAAATGGTGAAATAATATATATAAAAAAGGACTATAATCCTAATCTTGCCCTTAAAATCGGGAAGGTTTTTACTGATCGCCATAGTTATCCCTCTTTATGTAATAAGACTTCTATAAAACCTCAAATTGCGATTTATATTGATCTTGGCAATTGGGATTTAACAGCCAAAAAATTTCTTAATTCTCAACATTTAAGTGGATATATTCGTTATGAATTAAATAATAACTTTTCAATTATACTTTTTAAAGGAGAAGGTAACTCTGTTATTTATATTACCTTACCCACAATGAATATTCCTATATTTGAGGCATGCTATTTACAGAATATATCATTACTAAATGACTGGTGGCAAAGTTCTGACGATTTATTAGAATTATATAGTTTTATTATGAAAACCGTAAAAGCTCACACTTCGATAAAAACTAATTTTGTACCCCAATCGTACCCAACGCCATCTAAAAAATCCCTACAAAGCCCATAAATACAGGCTTTGTAGGGATTTACCTTTTTACTCAAACTCAATCGTCCCCGGCGGTTTACTCGTCAGGTCGTAGAATACTCTGTTGACTCCCTTTACTTCATTGATGATCCGGCTCATTACGGTCTGCAGAACTGCGAACGGGATCTCTGCAGCTTCTGCTGTCATAAAGTCTACTGTGCGGACTGCACGGACTGCAACGGCGTAGTCGTAAGTACGCTCATCACCCATAACGCCGACAGAACGCATATTGGTAAGGGCTGCGAAGTACTGGTTTGGCATCCAGGGGGCTTCTTTGCCGTTTTCTGCCTTGTAGGATGCTGCCGCCTTGTCTATTTCTTCGCGGTAGATCGCATCTGCATCCTGCACGATACGCACCTTTTCCGCTGTGACTTCACCGATGATGCGGATGCCAAGTCCCGGTCCCGGGAATGGCTGGCGGTACACAAGGTATTCCGGAAGGCCGAGCTCCAGACCTACCTTTCTGACTTCGTCCTTAAACAGGTTACGAAGCGGTTCTACAATATCCTTAAAATCTACGAAATCAGGAAGACCACCCACATTGTGGTGGGACTTAATGACTGCGGATTCCCCGCCAAGTCCTGATTCTACTACGTCCGGATAGATGGTTCCCTGTGCCAGGAAATCTACCGCACCGATCTTCTTTGCTTCTTCTTCAAATACACGGATGAATTCTTCTCCGATGATCTTTCTCTTCTGCTCCGGTTCTGTGACACCGGCTAATTTATCATAGTAACGCTGCTGTGCATTGACACGGATGAAGTTGATATCAAAGCTGCCGCCTTTTCCGAATACGGCTTCAACCTCGTCGCCTTCATTTTTTCTGAGAAGACCGTGATCTACAAATACACAGGTAAGCTGTGAACCAACTGCCTTTGCTAAAAGTGCTGCCAGTACGGAAGAATCCACACCACCGGAAAGTGCTAAAAGCACCTTGCCTTCTCCGACTTTTTCACGCACATCTTGGATCGTATGCTCTACGAAAGTATCCATCTTCCAGTCGCCGACGCAGCCACAGACACCGCGTACAAAGTTTTTGATCATCTCTGTACCGTTTACCGTATGCAGAACTTCCGGATGGAACTGGATCGCATACAGATTTTTCTCTACATTCTGTGCTGCGGCGATCGGGCAGTCTGCTGTATAAGCAGCAACCTCAAATCCCGGAGCAAGCTCTGAAATACGGTCAAAATGGCTCATCCAGCAAATGGACTTGGAAGGAAGCCCTTTAAACAGAACCGCATTTTCCATATAGTTGATCTCTGTCTTGCCATACTCACCGACTTCCGGTGTGATGACCTTTCCTCCCAGCACATGCATCATAAGCTGTGCACCGTAGCAAAGTCCGAGTACCGGAATACCAAGCTCGAAAAGTTCCTTGGAATACGTAGGAGAATCCGGCTCATAACAACTGTTTGGCCCTCCTGTTAAGATAATACCCTTCGGGTTCATTTCCTTAATCTTTGCAATGTCTGTTCGATAAGAATAAATCTCACAGTACACATTGCACTCACGGACACGTCTTGCCACAAGCTGATTATACTGTCCACCAAAATCTAACACGATCACGGTTTCTTTTTTCATGTGAACCTTTTCTCCTTTTTCTCTTAGTTAATGTATATAAAATGTATTATACGTATCCTCATAATTCTTGTAAAGCAATATTTTGCACAAATAGCTGTCTGTAACTGGCACATAATCTGTCAAAATCCCATGCGGCATTCGCGAGACTTGTTGATGGCAGGCGTCTGATCTCAGCTTTTGTATGTTCCTGACAATACTTCTCATACAGCTCACACGCTTTATTTCCATTCCCGGCTATGATGCGGATCTTCGTTTTTTTCAGCAGCCCTGCAATGTCATTCGGTACAACATCCTTGATACTGCTGTCACTGGAACCAATGATGCTGCAGCTTTTGATCACGTCCCAGACTGCAATATGATTCCGAAGCAGGAATGCTTTCTTTTCTTCGATCGTGGTGGGCAGCACATCTCCTGTAACCGCAGCAAGCACTTTCCAGAAACGATTTTGCGGATGTCCATAATAAAAATGCTGCTGTCTGGATTTTACAGATGGGAAAGTGCCAAGGATCAATATTTCCGAATCCGCATTGTAAACCGGCTCAAATGTATGTGTAAGTGTTTCGTACTCTCCCATGATCCACGTGATCCTTTCCTTCTATATTATAGCAATATGTTGCTAGATTTTCACGTTCTTCCTACCCTGCCAGATGCAGCATATCAATGAGTATGAGCATGACCAGTCCGTAATATACCACAATCGCAACCAGGTCATTGATCGTTGTGATCAATGGGCCGGAAGCAACTGCAGGATCAACTCCTATCTTTTTAAACAGCATCGGAACGATCGTCCCGACAAGGCTGGACACCACCATTGCACCGATCAGGGATGCACCGACACAACCGGAGATAAAAAAAGAGAATGCAATGCTGTAGTGTTTAAATAGGAAGATATACAGTCCTAAAAAGATCAATGCCAGAATACCGAGGAATGCCCCGTTGAAAAATCCGATCTTGCACTCCTTTCCTATTAAAAGGAACTTCTGTTTTGTTGTCAGATTTTCGTCCATGAGCACACGGATCGTTACGGCAAGTGACTGCGTTCCGACATTTCCCGCCATATCCAGGATCAGGGACTGGAAACACATGGCGATCGGTAAGACCGCAACAACTGTTTCAAACGCACCGACCACAGTCGATACCACCATTCCGAGAAACAGCAGGATGATCAGCCATGGCAGTCTTTTTTTCATGCTTTCCTTTGTCGTCTCATGCAGATCCTCTTCTGCAGTCAAACCGGCGAGCTTTGCATAATCATCACCCATTTCGTCATCGACAACCTCAATGATATCCTGCGCTGTGATAATACCTGCAATACTGTGATCTTCCAAAAGAACAGGAATGGAATCCTCCGCATAATCCTTGATCTTTTCGATACAGTCACCGATCTTTTCATGATCCATGACATACGGATAGGATTTACTGATCAGATCGTCAAGCGCGGTATATTCCCTGGCAATGATCAGATCCTGCAGTTCAATGGCTCCGTAAAACTTACCGCTTCTGTCTGTTACATAGATCGTGGAAATATTATCGTTTTCTCCCGCCTGCTTGACAAGCTCACGCATCGCCTGTCTGACAGTCAGATCCTTATGGATCACGATGAAATTTGTCGTCATCAGACTACCGATTTCATCGTCCTCATAAGACAAAAGCAGCTTGACATCCTCTCCCGCTTCTTCGTCCAGCATGGCAAGGATCTTGCTCTTTTCTTCTTCGTCCAGCTCTTCGAGCATATCAACCGCATCGTCGGAATCCATTTCGGAAACAAGTCTTGCCACGCTTTCCAGTGACAATTCCTTTAAATACGGCTCCGCATCGTCTACATATGCAAATATCTCTGCCATGCGTTCCATGCCAAGTGCCGCATACAGTTTTTTACGTTCCTGCTCGGTCAGAGACTCCAGACTTTCTGCAATATCATTATCATGGTAATCGGATAACCGGTCAGCCAGTTCTTCCTTGGAAAGATTGCTGCGGATGATCCGGATCAGTTCTTCTACATACTTCGTCATCGTACCTTCCTCCTTATTAAAAAAATAATGCACCATAGAACAATTCATACGGTGCAGGGAAAAAGATACAATATTCTGTCATTACCTCAATTTCAACATGACAAATAACAGGAAATTTCTCTGAATTTCCCATGATCCAAAAACAGCTGCAGATCAGACATACGCAGCCATCTGTATTCTTTTTCAGAACTTACACCGTATTTCGTACTTCGACTATTACCGTCAGGGCTGTCCATGCCTGTCACCTCCTGCTTTTTGAATACGAAAGCAGTATAACACCGCCTTTTTTCATTTGCAACCTGCTTTACAGAATATTTACATTCCGTTTACCGTTTTTCACAGCCTTTTATTCTTAATTGTTAGTTATGCCAAATTCTCCTATAATTTCAAATATTTTTATTGATTTTACGCGTTTATAATGTATAATAAGAAGCGGAGAGCGCATAACTGCAGCTTCTCTATAAAAAGGCTTATTACCTGCTCTGCAGGTGATGCAATAATACTATAAAGAAAGAGGTAAAAAAAATGGCAAACATCGATTTAACAAAGTACGGTATTACCGGAACAACTGAAGTTGTCTACAACCCTTCTTACGAAGTGCTTTTCGAAGAAGAGACAAAAGCTGGTCTCGAGGGTTATGAAGTAGGAAAGAACACAGAGCTTGATACTGTTAACGTTATGACAGGTATCTATACAGGCCGTTCTCCTAAAGACAAATACATCGTTATGGATGAGAACTCTAAAGACACAGTATGGTGGACATCTGATGCCTACAAGAATGATAACCATCCAATGCCAGAAAACGTATGGGCAACAGTAAAAGATATCGCTAAGAAAGAGCTCTGCAACAAGAGATTATTCGTAGTTGATGCATTCTGTGGCGCAAACGCTGATACAAGAATGGCAGTTCGTTTCATCGTTGAGGTTGCTTGGCAGGCTCACTTTGTTACAAACATGTTCATCAAACCTACAGAAGAAGAATTAAAGAACTTCGAGCCAGATTTCGTTGTATACAATGCTTCTAAGGCTAAAGTTGAAAACTACAAAGAGCTTGGTCTTAACTCTGAGACATGTGTAGCATTCAACATCACAAGCAGAGAACAGGTTATCATCAATACATGGTACGGCGGAGAAATGAAGAAGGGTATGTTCTCTATGATGAACTACTACTTACCACTTAAGGGTATCGCTTCTATGCACTGCTCTGCTAACTGCGATATGGAAGGAAAGCATACAGCTATCTTCTTCGGTCTTTCAGGAACAGGTAAGACAACACTTTCTACAGATCCAAAGAGACGTCTGATCGGTGATGATGAGCACGGCTGGGATGACAACGGTGTATTCAACTTTGAAGGTGGATGCTACGCTAAAGTTATCGGTCTTGACAAAGAATCTGAACCGGATATCTATAACGCAATCAGAAGAGATGCTCTTCTTGAGAACGTTACTGTTGCAGCAGACGGAAAGATCGACTTCAATGATAAGAGCGTAACAGAGAATACTCGTGTTTCTTATCCGATCTCTCACATCAACAACATTGCAGCAGAGGTAAATGGTGTATCTGCAGGCCCTGCAGCTGACAACGTAATCTTCTTATCAGCAGATGCGTTCGGCGTACTTCCTCCAGTATCTATCCTGACACCAGAACAGACACAGTACTACTTCTTATCAGGATTCACAGCAAAACTTGCCGGTACAGAGCGTGGAATCACAGAGCCAACACCTACATTCTCAGCTTGCTTCGGACAGGCATTCTTAGAGCTGCATCCTACAAAATACGGCGAAGAGCTTGTTAAGAAGATGAACGCTAACGGCGCTAAAGCTTATCTTGTAAATACAGGATGGAACGGAACAGGAAAACGTATCACAATCAAAGATACACGTGGAATTATCGATGCTATCTTAAATGGCGACATCAAGACAGCTCCTACAAAGACAATTCCTATGTTCAACTTCGAAGTTCCTACAGAACTTCCTGGAGTAGATTCCGGAATTCTTGATCCTCGTGACACATATGCAGATGCTTCTGAATGGGAAGTAAAAGCAAAAGACCTTGCTGAAAGATTCCAGAAGAACTTCGTTAAGTATACAACAAACGAAGCTGGTAAAGCTCTTGTAGCAGCTGGTCCTCAGTTATAAGATCTAAACTGATTTTTTGGGGCTGCCTTATGGCAGCCCTATATTTAAAATAAAGGAAAAAGGAGAACAATCATGAATCTTTCACCACTTCAGAAAGCAAGATATGAGTATAGCCCAAAGCTTCCGGGCATGCTCAGAAATGGTATCGCAGAAATCTGCGTTAAGGAAGGCGCTGATACACAGAGCGTAGCTGATCAGGATAAGATCAAAGCTCTCTTCCCTAACACATACGGTAAAAAGGAGATCACATTTGAAAAGGGTCAGAATACATCCGCTGCTAAAAAGCAGGTTGTAGGTGTTATTCTTTCCGGTGGACAGGCTCCTGGCGGACACAACGTTATTACAGGTCTTTACGATGCCTTAAAGGCTACAAATCCTGACAACGTACTGTACGGCTTCAAGGGCGGCCCGGACGGACTGTTAAAGAACGACTATGTTGTATTTGATGACGCTTTCATCGATGCATACAGAAATACCGGTGGTTTTGATATCATTGGTTCCGGCAGAACAAAGCTTGAAACAAAAGAACAGTTTGCTATCGTTGCTGAAAATGCAAAGCAGAACGGTCTGACAGCTATCGTTATCATCGGTGGTGATGACTCTAACACAAACGCTGCCACACTGGCTGAGTACATGGCAGCAAACAACACAGGTATCCAGGTAATCGGATGTCCTAAGACAATCGACGGCGACCTGAAGAACGAAGATATCGAAGCTTCTTTCGGTTTCGATACAGCTACAAAGACATATTCAGAGCTGATCGGTAACATTGAAAGAGATGCCAACTCTGCTAAGAAGTACTGGCATTTCATCAAAGTTATGGGACGTTCCGCTTCTCACGTTGCTCTGGAATGTGCACTTGAGACACAGCCAAACATCTGCTTAATCGGTGAAGAAGTAAAAGAAAAGAAAATGTCTCTTTCTTCTATTGCAAACTACATTGCTGATTCTGTAGAAAAGAGAGCAGCTAACGGAGATAACTTCGGTGTTGCGATCATCCCGGAAGGAATCGTAGAATTCGTTCCTGAATTCTCTGTACTGATCGCTGAGATCAACGAGCTTCTTGCAGGCAGCAAGACAGATGCCTTCAACGCTCTTCCAA
>ULTF01061903.1_pt1 | contig 15150 bp, 21 predicted proteins | sample 1957371 | NCBI WGS metagenome assembly ULTF01 (sample SAMEA4835727, study PRJEB28245) | human gut metagenome | biome: gut microbiome; material: fecal sample | place: Denmark | collected 2008
GCGATGGAAGGGACTCGAACCCCCGGCCTACTGATTCGTAGAGAGGATAAATATATATTCTATTGTTTTCTTGCAGTTCTATTTATATAGATGATTCGTTATTTTATGTTTGCATTGCGATGGATTATTTTCTCTTGATTTCTAAAGTTGTCGCATTTTTGTCGCACTTGCAAGCGATACCATAAACAGGATAGCAGCGTTGTGAAAACCGTGTCGAAGGATAGCCAGCAACGAAATCAACGTTTTCAACGATTTTATACATATAGGGGAAACTCCACTACGAAGCACAACAGCCCAGCACATACGATGAGGAGAGCTAGGCACACCCCAGCAGGGAGCGAGGGTATAACAAACCGTTCACCCCCTGCCCGGCGGGGAATATGGGCGACACCCTGCCCCATGCCGTGAGGGTCGGAATTATCCGCACGAAACAAAAAGGCGTTTTCATGTACCCCACCCCCGTCATTCTGCCAAAAATGACCCACCCGCCTTGTCAAAACCGCAAAAAATTTTTCAATTTCAAAAAGAGCCATTCAAGCAGCTGGGAAGTATGCTATACTTAGCGCAAGAAAGGTGGAATCAAAAAATGGACAATCTAGGTATTGTTCTCATGCTTGCGGGTTTTGTGCTTAGCTTTTGCTGTGCCGTCAATGCAATCAGAGGGAAGCCAAGCAAAAAGATATGGTATAGTATGATAGCGGCATACATTAGCTTTGGTATCTGCTATGCTATTTCTGAAAGGGATGCACGAAACATCGGCATCGCTTTCATGCTTATCTGTTTTTGTTACATTGTAAAAGTGGTATGGGGATTCTTAAAAGCTGCCATCAAGCATGAAAAGTATCATTTCAAGAAAGATTTGCTCGTATTGATAGCTGTTTTTGTGCTGTTCATTGTTGGAATGATGCTCCCATACGATAAGGCGGCAGCAGCTCAAAGAGCAGCAGAATCAGAAGCCAGAGAAATTGAAAAGGCTGCATCATCGGCAGCGGCGGCGAGCAGCAAAGCCGAAGCAGAACGGCAAAAGCAAGCCGAGAGTGAAGCAGCAGCCAGCAGGGATGCAGAATCCAAACGCCTTGCAGAAGAAGCGGCAAGCCAAGCGGCAGCGGATTCTAAAAAGGCAGAAGAGGAACGCAACGCCGCAATAAAAGCGGAAAGCGAGCGTTTAGCGGCAGAAGTAGCTAGCTCTAAGAAAGAGGAGCCAGCATCAAAGGAACAGTCTGCATCTGAAAAGGCGAAGGAAGAAGAGCGGAACGTCGCTATTAGAGCCGAATCGGAGAAGAGAGCAGCCAGCAACAAGTCCGCATCTAAGCCCCAAAAATCTAGTTCTTCTTCGTCTGCGAAATCCGTCACCACTCTTGATTTTGATGCAGTCTATAAAGAATACAAGTCGAATGAAGTCAGAGCAGAGGAAACATACGGAGACAAGAGATACCGTGTAACCGGCACGGTAAACGGATTGACCGATAGCGGATTGGCAAATCTCTTTGGAGGTACGACAGTCACTCTTGTCAGACAAGTCGGGAACACAACAGTTTATTTCTTCGCATCCTTCCCCAAAGATCAAAAAGACGCTATTATGAAAATCAATACTGGCGATGAAATCACCTTTGTTGGTGAGTATTCAAAAATGAGCTTTTATAGCTGTGAACTTGAAAGCTATACCAGAAGCGGAAAAACAACGACAGTAAAATAAAAAGACACACATAAAGAGCAGCCCACAGGCGGTTATAGCCGTATCTGTGAGCTGCTTTTTTCTTATGCCTGTTTTCTTGTGCGAACATGGATGACACTTTCTAGGGCATCCGCTGCCGCTGCATCTGCGCTCTGGATAGCCGAAGCGTAAAAGTTCAGGGTCGTTGAAGTCTGCGAGTGTCCTAAACGCTGTGATACTGTTGTGATAGGCGCATGGGCTGCAATCAGCAGGGAAGCGCAGCTATGACGCAAGCTGTGGAAATGTACCGCCGGGAGATTATGCGCTTCTAGGAAGCCCGGAAACCAGCTTGTAACCGTGTTTGGGTCGATGGGTTCACCGTTCCATTTGGTAAACAAAAGGTCGTTTGTGACCTGTTTGCCGTTCTCTAGCGTGACCTTACGCACCCACTCCGAACCGATTCTAAGTTTTTCCGTTATTTGGTGCTGGCGGTATTCTCGCAGCAGTTCCACGCAGTCCGCGCCGATTTTCAAACAGCGTTTAGATTTGCGTGTCTTGGGCAAGTTGAACACGATACCAGACCCGGAGATATATTGAACGGTTCGGTTTATCGAGATCGTGCCCGCATCGAGGTCAATGTCAGACCAGCGCAAGCCGCAGATTTCGCCACGCCGTGCGCCAGTCAGTAATGCAAGCTGCACAATCACGCTAAGCTGTGCCGGAGCATCTTCTAGGGCTTCCATGAGCCTTGCAATACCTTCTTCATCCAATATCTGTACGTCAATCTCGCTGGCTTTAGGACGCTCTGCACGAGCGCAGGGGTTCTCTGCAATCACGCCCCATTGAACGCCCTTTTTGAAAACAGAGGAAAGGAAAGCGTAATAGTGCAGGGTGCTGTTTCCGCTCAATTTTCCATCGCCCTTGCGATGTTCTGTAAAGGCTTTTGAAAACGCCAGCCCGGCGGCACTGGACACCTTTTCAGCCGTTTTCCTGCTGACAGGCTTGCCGCTGCACAGCCCCCGCATGGTTTCTTCACCAATGCCAGCAGCTTGCCGTACCTTTGCCCGCTTACCTTTGGGCAGGAGCTTCAACAGAGCCGGAGACGCTGTATAGGTCGAATCCTGCCGAATGCCCGCTTCTTCCAGATTATCGAAGAACGCCATAATATGAGCCGGGCGAATATCACGCACTTTCAAACCGCCCATAGCGGCAGTGATACGAGGTCGCAGGAGCTTGTAGTCATACAGCGTTTTTTGCTTTAGCTGCTTGTTTCCGTACTGTTCAAACCAGCGGTCAATCAGGTCATCCAACAGCATTTCAGAATCAAGCAACAGGCCATTCCTCACCTGCTGTTCAAACTGGCTGGCTTCATCCAGCACCCAGCGTTCCTCTCTTTTCGGTGTCAGCCCGGCGGGGGGTGTAACCGTCTTGCACTTTGTCAGTACCTTGCCGCTTTGGGTTCTGCCATTAAACGCACGAATCAGATATGACGTTGTGCCGTTCTTATTCGTTTTCTTCGTTATCTGTGCCATAAGGTTTGCCCCTTTTAGTCATCCCAAGGAAGCCGATCTTCTTCAAATAAAAATCTGTACTTGTCGAGGATGTTGTCTCGCCATCCTTTATTTGCTAATTGAATCATATCTTCCGAAATTTTGCCTTTTTTCAAAACAGTTTCACCGTTGAAAAAGTCTTTAAGTTCCACGCCCAGCTTTGCAGCTTCTTCTCCGACAGCGTCAATAATCATTCCGGGATTATTAAAGGTTGCGTCAGAAATATCAAATTCAAGAATCTTCTTTTGAAACAGTGTAATGAGGTAGTCTAAGAAGGATCGCCCATCTACTTTCACAATAGGTTCTTCGTTCTGGTTGTCCGCGATACCAACGAGCCAGTCCAACGAAACATCTAGTGCTTTTGCCATGTCTGCGGCAATTTCCAGTTTTGGCATACTTCCATTTTTTATTTTTTCGTAGTTGGAAATCGTATTTTGTCCTACTCCAACAGTTTCGGCAAGTTTTGCTTGATTCCACCCTTTAGCTTGCCTTGCTTGCTTTAATCGCTCTGAAAACACTTTGCAGTCCATTTTTATCACCTCTATTCGCATTATATCATATACAAATATAATTTTCAATACAAATATAAAGAAATCGTATTTTTGAGTATCATTATTTCGTACTTGATTTTATATCAATATTGGTGATATAATAACAATATCGAAAGGAGGTGACCTGAATATGAGCAATCAAGATGCCATTAGAGCCGCTAAGAACGCATACAGCCGTGCTTACTATGCCAAGAACCGTGAACGCATCCGAGAGAACCAGGCACGTTATTGGATGAAGAAAGCGGCAGAGATGCAGCAGACCGAACCCCAGCAGGACAGCAACGAGGAGGAGAATTAAGAACATGGCAGAGAGTTTGAAGCGAGAGGTTGAAGCGTCTGGTTTCGAGCTGTGGCGCATCGCAGCGGCTTTGCAGTTGAGAAATTCCACATTTTCAAGCTGGCTTGTTGACACCACGCTCCCGGACGAAAAGAGGGAAAAGGTGCGCCGCTGTATTCGTTTGATGCAAGCCGCAAGAAATCGGGAAGGAGGTGAAAAGCGTGGGTGACGCTGTGGTTTATCCGAAAATGGCAAGCGTCAAGCGAGCTGCCGAGCAATTCGGCTGCACTGCATTCTTTGTTCGCAAGCTGTGCAGGGAGAATAAAATCCGTTACACGGTCGTATCTTCCCGACGGTGGCTTGTGAACCTAGACAGCCTTTCACGGTTCTTTGAGCAGGGCGAGCAGGTAGAGCCGGAGAACGTCAACGGAATAAGGCGCATTGCGAGGTAAGAATGGCTAATAAAAGAATGTTTTCCGTTAATGTTACCGAAACGGACGCTTTCTATAATCTGTCTGCCAAAGCGCAAGCCCTATATTTTCATCTAGGGATGCACGCAGATGATGACGGTTTTGTATCAAGCCCTATGCGTTCGTGCGGTGCTTCTAAGCCTGTTCTTAATCAACTCGAAGCCGCCGGGTACATCATTCGATTTGATTCTGGTGTCGTTGTCGTTACCGACTGGAAAATAAACAATTTTCTAAGGAAAGACCGCCATTCAAAAACAATCTTTCAAAACGAGTTCGCTCAGTTGGAAGAAACATCTACTGGACGTTATTTTTTGAAAGGTAGTGGTCAACCAGATGTCAACCAGATGTCAGCCGATGGCATACCAGATGGAAACCAGCGGTCAACCCAGTATAGATTAGAAGAGAATAGTGTAGAGAAGTGTAGAAAAGATAAGCTCAATAGTGCTGCTGACGCAGCTAGTGATGGTTTTGTCAGGCAGGAAAAAAACGATATATTCTCAAGCTTCGCTAATGGTGACACCGAACTGCTGACGGCACTGCGAGAGTTTGGCGAGATGCGAAATCGCATGAAGAAGCCGATGACCGATAGAGCAAAGCAAATGCTTTGTAACAAGCTGAACAAAAAATTTCAGCCCTGTGAATGGGTAGAGATTTTGGAGCAGAGTGTATATCGCAACTGGTCAGATATTTATCCTCTCAGCAATGATAAACCAGTTCCTTCAACGAATGATGAGGACAACAAAACACAGCTTGACCGTATCTTAAACGATTTGAAAGCAAAGAATCGAGGTGTTGAACAATGACAACCGAAAAACTGAAAGAGTTGTTTCAAGCCCGGCTTGCCTTTTTTGGGCAGCACCTTTCGGATGAAACACTGACAGCGCAGTTAAAAGGTTATACTGCCGTTCTAGGAACAGTGCCAGACGATATTGCAGAACAGGCGTTCTATATGGCATTAGGAAGTTGCCGTTATCCCAGTCAATTCCTTGTGGACTGGAAAGACGCCGTTTATACTATCATGCGGAAGGATGCCCCATCAAATTCTGAATTGTGGCAAATTACGCTTGACGCTGCTTATTACATCGCCGACCAGCTCAACAGAGGGGATTTTCTTGGAGAGGAAAAAGGCTCAGCAATGAAACGAGCGCAAGACCGATTTAATAGCTTGCCGCAAGCCGTTCGGGAGTGGGCTTATTCTCCGCAGGGTCTACAAGATTTGATTGATTATCGGAATGACGAAGAGTTAAGTAGCTTTGTTCGTCCGGGTTTCGATAAAATGTTAAACAATGCTCCTATCTGCGATTTGAAGCTTCCAACACAGACGCAATTAAGCGCACGAGATGAACGCCCCCTGTTGAACCAAGCAAGACCAGAAGATGAACACTTTCCCAGATTATGAGCATCTACAAGTCAGAAACGAAAAAAGCCGCCTTACCTGTCAGCACCAAGTAAAGCGGCAACGCTAAAAACCATATACGCAGTTTTTGCGTGTTTCTAGTGTACCATATCGGTACACAGAAAGGAACAAGCATGAGCAAAATTTTTAATCTTCTTCCAGTTGGCGAGGAAAATGCAGTCAGCCTGAAAGCCTTATCAGCCCAGACAGGTTTGCCGGAACGTGCGCTCCGTTCGCAGATCGTTGCAGAGTTGGAGGACGGTTCACCCTGTCTTTCATCCTGCAAGCCGCATGGCGGTTATTATCGCCCCGATTCAGGCGAAAAGGGCTTGAAAGAGATGCAGAGGTTTTATCAGCAGGAGCGCAGCCGAGCAAGTTCCACATTCCGCAAGCTGAAAGCCATTCGCCGGACGTTGACCCAGTGCGCCGGACAGATTGAGCTTGAACCGCTGGAAGATGATACCCCCGAAGATACAGAAAAAGACGAGCAGGAGGACACGCACAATGTGTTTTGAAGAAGTCTTGAGAGAATGTCACAAGGAAGCCCGGCGAAACGGTTTGAAGCTGGTTCCTGAACGTATGGCAGGGCTTTACAGCGTTGCAGACAAAGCAACAAATCAAGTTGTCAGTCCTTACCCGATGAACCCTTACAGCATCCATGAATGGATGACCGAATACACCGCACAGGCATAAGCAGGAGGAAAAGACAATGGTCGTGAACCACGTTGACAATTCGGCACTTTACCTTTACGCAGTTGACCGTTTGAAGAACAAGCCCTTAATGAACAAGATTTTCGAGTGCTCCGGCCTGTTGGATGGGCTGGAAGATAAGGAAGTCGGCGGCAAGTTGTCTGCTGCCATTTCTGACGCTATCGAACTGGCAGAGGATTACGCTTTTGACGCTGGCGCAGAGTTGCAGTCTGCTATCAGTGCAGACGAGCTTACAAGTCACGAGGACGGCGCAGAAGCCCACGCAGACACGAACACCAGCACCAGCGAGGACACCCCGAACACCATCGAGTATGTGCAAGACGCACGAGAGTTTATCGCAGCGTTGAGCCGGAAGGAACTGAAAGAATTTGGACACGATGAAATCAACGGCGCAGACCAGATGATTGTTGCGCTGAACGCCATTGAACAGCTTGCCAAGCACGACAATGCAGCAGCGTGGGAGTGCTACGGTGATTTTATGGAATCGAACCTTTGCGGCGTATCCTTTAAGATTGAAAGCTGATTTAATTTCACGAAATCACGCTGTTTTTATGAATCGTGTTTTAGTTGGTTTTATTAGCTGCGGCTAACCAGCTAAAAATAAAGAATCCCTGCACCCGGCTTGAATGTCAGATGCAGGGAATATTTTTGCAACAAAATTACATATCTGTTGAAACGAAGATTCTAGGAATCATGCGGTTATTTTCTTGCCTTAAACAAGGCTTGAAAGAACCAAAATCCAAAAAGCAGACAGCCGATAATAGTAGCCATAACACAAGCCCCCTTATTCTTCCGCAGGTGCATCTTCATCCACTGGATGCTCTTTCAAGAAATCGTCAGCCGCCTGTTTCAGCACAGCGTTTGGAGTAGTCCCGGCGGCTACACAAGCAGCCCGGAATCTGGCAGCATAGTCTTTCTTTACTCTGCATCCGAGAATAGTCATGTTTTCTTTATCCCATTTGGCGTTAGCCCTTTTCCGTGCTTCTGTTACCATATAAAGCCCCCTGTCGCATAGATCGGTGATTCTTCTTGTTTAACAGTATACCACAGAAGCACACAATTTAACAGTACAAAATAGCACAATTTACACTGTTTAATATTGTGCATCCTGTCAATGGACATATACTATTAAATAGTGTATACTATAATCACAGCAAGGGAGTTCACCGGATGAAGGGCGAAGTAAGAACCGGGAGAGCAAATACCTAGAGTTAGCGAAGCGATGTAACCCGCTCCCATCTGCTGTATATGAAAAATGACCCGGTGTCCACTTCCACATGACACACCGAGCCAAACCCCACAGGGTCAAGCCCATTATAACAAAGGCTGACCCGCAAGTAAAGAAGCGAGGTCTTAAAAATGAAGTACAATCTTTCGGAAATCATGCACAAGGCGTGGAAGTTGTATCGCAAGGGCGTGGGCAGCTTTGCCGAAGCCCTGCACCGTGCGTGGAGCAGCGCAAAGGCTGAACCCATCAACGCCCAGCGCATTGCAGAAGCCCAGCAGACCGCCGGGATTGAAGAAGAATGCCGGACGTGGGCAGACTGGAAGAAGCAGGGGCGTGAAGTCCTGCACGGCGCAAGAGCCGCTTTCCAAGTCCTCTTGATTTACGCAAGTAAGGGTGACAATGCAAGCTATAAAGCATCGTTCTTCCCTGAATCCCTTACCCAGCCGATGAACGCATAATCACAAGATATACGAGTACACGAACACGAGATTATAGAAAGGACAGTACAAAATGAACGAGCAGAACAGCACCAAGCGCACCGCAGAAGTTAGCCAGATTGCAAGCCTAATTAGAGCGAAAGCCCAGAAGCACCCCGAAGTGATTGATATTGTGGTCGCTCTGGTTGACAGGGTATCGCAGAGCAGCCAGCCGGAGATTGAAGCGTTGGGCAAGCAGCTTGAACAGCACGAGGGCGATTATCCTGCTATTATGAAGCTGTTGGGCATCCAGCCCAGCCCCCAGCACTAAACAGCATATAACACCAGCGCAGAGCCTTGTTTTAGCGGGTTCTGCGCTTTTTCTTTGCCCAGTAATGAAAGTATATTGCCAGACCCCGAAAGCCTGTTTCCCGCGCATTTGCACAGGCATCCCACGCAGCGAGAAGCGAAGCCGATGCAATGCCGCCACATCTGGCGGTATCTTTGAGGGCATATCCCCAAAAGTGGGGACATCTTCACAGGTGGGTGCATCCAAAAGCGGATTGACGCAGCCAGGAAGCCGCCGGGCATCACAATTCTGTGATAGTGCTATCAGGCAGACCGGGCAGGGGGTCGTAATTGAAATGCACTCAATTTTGAGCCGATTACACAGATTGGTGCAGTCAGTCAGTCAGATTGACCCCCTTGCCGCTTGTGTCGATGCTGACACGTTTTTGTGTCGGGGTTGTGAATCTGGTTCATGCCCTTGTGTATAGGGTCGGTATCAGATACCGCTCCCCCATAAGTGGGGGAATAGGTAGGTGGGTCGTGAAACGCTACACACCCAGCCCATAGCAGGGGCAAGGCATACAGAACAGGGGCGCACACTGTCGCACAAAACAGGTTTTTCCTGAATTTGTCGCATTTTTGTCGCATTTTCCAGCCCTTTTGAAGCCTATGTAAAACAAGAAACCCCACGATTTACACCGCATTTTCAACGGTCAATCGTGGGATTTTACTTGGTGCGATGGAAGGGACTCGAACCCCCGGCCTACTGATTCGTAGTCAGTCACTCTATCCAGCTGAGCTACCAACGCATACGTTCCGTTCGGAACATGATGTATTTTATCACCGAACCGGGGTTTTGTCAACACTTTTTCAGAAATATTTTTGAGATTCCTGAAAAAGAACGTCTTTTCATCCACTTTTCTTTTATTTTCTATGCATCAGCCCTGCTCTGCGAGAGTCTGGGCGATACGGACGCCGGTGGGCGTGGCGGCAAGACCGCCCTGACCGGTCTCGCGGAGGTCGGGGGAGAGCAGGCTGCCCACGCGGCCCATGGCGTCGATGACCTCATCACAGGGGATGGCGTAGTCCACCCCGGCAAGGGCCATATTCGCACAGGAGACGGCATTCACTGCGCCAACGACATTCCGCTTGACGCAGGGAACTTCCACGAGGCCGGCCACGGGGTCGCAGACGAGGCCCAGCAGGTTGCCCAGAGCCATTGCGGCGGCAGCGGCGCACTGCTCAGGCGCGCCGCCCTTGAGGTGGCAGAGAGCGGCGGCTGCCATCGCGCTGGCAGCGCCCACCTCGGCCTGACAGCCGCCCTCCGCGCCCGCGAGAGTGGCGCGGGCCGCGATGACCTGACCGAACCCGGCGGCGACATAGAGGGCGTCGCAAATGGACTCTTCGTCGGCCTCGCCGCTGCGGGCCAGCGGCAGCAGAACAGCGGGCAGGACGCCGCAGCTGCCCGCCGTGGGGGCAGCGACGATGCGCTTCATGCAGGCGTTGCACTCGGCGGTCTTGAGAGCTTCGGCAGTCACTGCGGCGAGGTAATCGCCGCCAAGGCTCTTTCCTTCTTGATGGGCCTGCTCCACCCTGGCTGCATCGCCGCCCGAAAGGCCGCTTCGGCTGCGCTGGGCCGGGTCATAGTCCCGGCTGGTGGCCTGCATCACCTGCCAGAGGTGGTGCATCATCTCCCGGCTGTGGGCCTCGGTGAGGCGGCTCTCGGCTAAATCACTGCGGAGGATGGCCTCCGAAAGGGAAATATTCTGGCTGCGGGCAGCGGCCAGCATCTCTTCACAGGATAAAAACGACACTTCTCAGCCCTCCTCGCATTCTTCCGGCTCGTCGATGTTCAGGCAGGTAACTTTGCGGATGCCCGGCATCACGGCCATCTGCTGTTCCAGCACGTGGGGGATGTGGGAGTCGCATTCCAGCACCATAACGGCGTAGCCGCCCGTCGCGGCGCGGAACACCTGCATGGACGCGATATTGATGCGGCGCTGGGCCAGCGACATAGTGACCTCGGCGATGCAGCCGGGGGTGTCCTCATTATGGATGATAAGGGTGTTGCTGTCCCCGCCAAAGTCGGCAGGCACACCGTCGATCTCAGTCACGCGGATGCGTCCGCCGCCCACAGAGGCCGCCTTCAGGACGAGGGTCCGGCCCGCCTTACTCTTTAAGGTAAGCACCGCCGTGTTCGGGTGGGCGGCACGGAGCTCCACCGGATGGATGGTGAACTTCATGCCGGCCTCCTCGGCCAGCGCGAAGCTGTCGGGCAGGCGGGGGTCGTCTGGGCGGAGACCCAGCAGGCCCGCCACCAGCGCACGGTCGGTGCCGTGGCCCCGGCCTGTGGTGGCAAAGCTGCCGTAGAGCCCAATGTCCGCCTCGGCGGGGACGTCGCCCAGCAGCTTCTGAGCCGTATATCCAATGCGGGCTGCACCCGCCGTATGGCTGGGGGGGGGGCCGATCATCACCGGCCCGAGAACGTCGAACAGACGCATGAGGTGTACACTTCCTTCCGTTTTGCAGCGCCCGGGACCCCATTCGCTGACAAAAGAACAGATTTTCTTTCTTTTTATTATACCGCTTTTGAGCTTATTGTGCTATAATAACTTCATAATGTTTTGAATCTTGCCCTTTCAGGGGGCAGCACGGAGGGTAGAACCTATGAAACTGGTAAGCGTGGAAACTCCCGAAAAGAGTGTCTGCAAAATGACTTTCAGCGCTTCGGCTGAGGAGCTGGAAGCTGCGTCCAACGCCGTGTACGAGCGCACCCGCGCAACGTACACCATCAAGGGCTTTGCCAAGGGCGAGGCTGACCGCGCCCAGATCGAGGCCGACCGCGGCGAGCACACCTTCTGGTACGACGCCATCAACGATTTGATGGACAAGGATGTCCCGGCCCTGTACGACGCAGCGATGGCAGAACACGGCTTCCACGCTGTGGACGAGCCGGTCTACGACCTGGTCAGCGTGAAGAAGGACGAGGGCTTTGTGGCCACTGCTACCACCGCCCTGCAGCCTGAGCTGAGCCTGACCCAGACCACCGGCTTCAAGACCGAGTGCGTCACCCCGGAAGTCACCGACAAGGAGATCGACGCTGTGCTGGAGCGCCGCCGCGCCATGGCCGCTGAGCTGGTGCCTCACAAGGGTCCGGCCGTCAAGGGCAACATCGTCCACATCGACTACGAGGGCCTGCTGGAAGGCAAGCCCTTCAACGGCGGCACCGCCCAGAACCAGACCCTGCAGCTGGGCAGCGGCCGGATGATCCCCGGCTTCGAGGAAGGCATCCTCGGCCACAAGGGCGGCGAGGAGTTCGACATCTTCGTCACCTTCCCGGCCCGCTACCACGTCAAGGACCTGGCCGGCAAGCCCGTGGTCTTCAAAATCAAGCTGCACGACGTCTGTGTCCGCCAGCTGCCCGCACTGAACAGCGATTTTGCCAAGAAGGCTGCCAATGTGGACACCATGGACGAGTTCCGCGCCCAGATCCGTCAGCAGCTCCACGACAATAAACACGCCGCCGCGCTCAACCGCGCCAAGGACGCCATCCTCACCCAGCTGGCCGCAGCCGCTGAGGGCGAGCTGCCCAGCGTTCTCGTCGAGAGCGCCTATCAGCAGGAGATGGAGCAGATCCAGCAGCAGCTGCAGATGCAGCGCCTGAGCCTCGACCGCTACCTGAGCCAGATCCATCAGACCCGCGAGAGCTTCACTGCCGCTGTCCACACTGCTGCGGAGAAGAACACCCGCGCCCGGATGGCCCTGCTGCAGATCGCTCAGAACGAGAACCTCGTTCCCACTGAGGAGGACATCGACAAGACACTGTCTGAGCGCGCTGAGCGCACCAAGAAGACCCTCGAGGAAGTCAAGGCTGCATCCAACGTGGAGGCCATCCGCCGCAACGAGGGCATCCGCCGCGCTGCCGACTATGTCATCGAGCACTCCACCATCGAAGAAAAATAATTTATCCTGCTTTTGCGCCTGCACCACTGTGCAGGCGTTTTTTATTGTTCATTTTTTCTCTCTTGACTTTTTTTCTCTGCTGCGGTATTTTTAGGGTGAGAAATTCTATCCGGCCGCAGCTGCGGCCCGGACAGATATAGTAAAATCTTCTGCGGGACATTCCGCTCATCTATTTTATTGCGACAGGAGGTTTTCCTTATGAAAAAGTTTCTTCTCGCTCTTCTGACAGCTGTCACGGCGGCTGCGCTCTTCTGCGGCGCGGCAGCACCTGTGGCCACTTACAGCGCCAGCTATGACGCACCGGCCGGCATCAACGCCATCGTGGTGCAGGACAACAGCGCTGCGGTCATTCTGCAGGCCGCCGACATCGACCACATCCGCGCCGATTACACCTACACCTCGAGCTACGCCTTTGAAAGCTCCAAGCTCTACGACTTCACGGTGGCGGGCAGCACCCTCACCGTGACCAAGACCCGGGAGCCCAACGCTTCCCTCATCATCCAGAGTGAGGACACCCGCAGCTGCACCCTGACGCTGCAGGTACCCCGCCAGACGCTGGCAAACATCACCGTCAGCACCACCAACGACAGTATCACGCTGGACGGCGTTTCCGCACAGACCGCCAGCCTTACCACCGACAATGGCCGCATCGAGGTATCGAACTTCAACGGCTCCACCCTGAGCGGCACCACCCGCAACGGCAAGATCACCATGAGCGGCGTCACCTCCCAGAATGTGGCTGCCACCATCCAGAACAGCGGCACCCTCAAGCTGGAAAACATCTCTGCCAACGTCTGCAACGCCAAGGTTCAGAACGGCAGCATCACCGGCTCTGTGATCGGCAGCGGCAGCTCTTACGGCTTTGAGCTGGCCGCAGGCGGCGGCAAGATCCGTATCTCCGACGCCAGCGACAAGAACTTCCTCTTCTTCGGCAAGGACACCCTGCAGCAGAATGCAGATGCCCCCAACAAGCTGAACCTCGCCACCAAGAACGGCGACGTTGAGGTCGAGTTCGTCCGTTAAAAGAACATTAAATGCCTGTGCAGCATCTGCCGCACAGGCATTTCTTTTTGTCCGGATACGGTCAGCTGAGCCAGTTGAAGCCCATGACCACCACGCCGAGGATGACGAGGATGATGCCGGTGGCGCGGTTGAGGGTCTTGGCGTCGGCCTTATTGGCAAAGACCGCCGCGATGCGCGCCCACAGCAGAGTGAAGACGACGCAGAGCACCCAGACGTGCCAGTCCGGTGCACCGCCGATGGCGAAATGGCTGACAGCTCCGGTCAGGGCCGTGAAGGTCATGATGAACACGCTGGTACCTACAGCCGTTTTCAGCTCGTAGCCGAGAACGCTGGTGAGGATGAGGAGCATCATCATGCCGCCGCCTGCGCCGATAAAGCCGCAGATGAAGCCGATGAGGATGCCGCAGACGATGGATTGGATGGCCCGCTTCTTTGCGCTGACGCCCTGCATGGCCTCTTTGGTGGTCATGACGGGCCGGACGATGAACTTGATGCCCAGCAGGAAGGTCATGAACACCGAGAAGCTGCCCATCGTGGCCGAGGGGAGCAGGCTGGCCACCCAGCTGCCCACCACCGTGAACACCAGCACGCTCACCATCATGATGAGGCCGTTTTTGATGTCGAGGTTCTTGTTTTTATGGTAGGTGTAGGCCGAGACGGCGCTGGCCAGCACATCCGACGAGAGGGCGATGCCCACGGCCATATAGGGGTCCATATGCAGAAAGGTGATGAGCATGGGGCTGATGACAGCCGCCGCGCTCATGCCCGCAAAGCCGGTGCCGAGGCCCGCGCCCATGCCGGCGAAAAAGGTGACTAAGATCGTAAATAAAATGTTCATGTTTCTCCTTCCAGAATGGCGTCCAGATTCTTATTTATGATGTCCATCGTCTCGAAGAACGCCTTTCGCTGTGCTTCATTGGTGTGTTCCAGCAAACGCGCACCAAATTCCTCCTGCAAGGCCCGGCCCTGCTCAATGATGGGGCAGGCTTTTTCGGTGCAGCGCAGCAGGGTGCGGCGGCGGTCGCCGGGGTCAGCCTCGCGGACGAGGTAGCCCTCCTGCACCAGACGGTCTACGTTCACCGAGACGAGGTTTGCTTTCAGTTTGCGCACCTCTACCACGTCGCTGGCAGTCTGGTAGCCGGGGTTGTTGGCGAGGAACATCAGGATGTCAAAAGCCGTCTGGGGCAGATGGAGCTTCTGGCACAGGGGCTTGCAGAGGGCGGCGTAAGCCGCCGAGGTCTTCCGCCCAAATTCGATGCCCGGGGTATTCATGGGGCGCCTCCTTGTGATTCAAAATTGTATCATTCAAATTTGAAGTAATAATAGCACAAAAACGCAGCGATTGTCAAGAGAAAAGGAGCGGCCCGCATCTTGCAGGCCGCTCCCTGTTTCCGTTTTCTTTACAGCATCATGATGAGCCGCGTGCCGAAGGCCGCCAGCCATGCTACGATGCACTGATTTGCCACCATGATAAACGCCCACTTGCCGCCCAGTTCCCGCTTGACCGAGGCCACCGCCGCGATGCAGGGCGTATAGAGCAGGCAGAACACCAGCAGGGGTGCAGCCGCCGCCGGGGACAGCGCGGCGGCAAAGGCCGCAGAGGAGCCATAGAGGATGGTGAGG